>Ga0137359_10001157_pt1 | contig 20862 bp, 10 predicted proteins | sample Mad1_40_16metaG_FD_108281 | JGI IMG/M metagenome (GOLD analysis project Ga0137359, IMG submission 108281) | Vadose zone soil microbial communities from Angelo Coast Range Reserve, California, USA - Mad1_40_16 metaG | ecosystem: Environmental > Terrestrial > Soil > Vadose zone | place: USA... | reverse complement strand
TGGATTCAGCAAGAAGGTCATTACAGACGTTAGTGTTCCGATTGGACAGGTCACTGACCTGCCTGTAGCCCTGGCGGTTGGATCGCCCGCCGAGACAGTTACTGTTTCCAGCACGGGCGAGGAGCTGATCACCAAGGATCAAGCTCAAATATCAACGACTTTTGAAACCCGTAAGGTTGAAGAACTGCCGTCAAACGGGGCGGGTGGAGGCCTGGACACTTTGGCTTTGCTGGCTCCCGGCGTGGTTGCGTCACGAAATAGCGGCGTGAATACCGACGGTGCGGGACTCTCGGTCAACGGAAACCGCGGTCGTTCGAACAATTTTCAGATTGATGGTTCGGACAACAACGATCTGAGTATTGGCGGTCCATCGCTTTTTGTCGACAACCAAAGTCAGGTCGCCGAGTACCAGATCATCACCAACAACTTTTCGGCTCAGTACGGCCGCAATTCGGGCGCAGTCGTGAACATCGTTACCAAGCAAGGCGGCAATGAGTTTCATGGTGATCTCTTTGAATATCATCAGAACTGGAAGCACTTGAGCAGCCTGAATAACATTGAGAGGGCCTCCGGACAACGCAAGCCTAATCAAAACATCTATAACGCTTTTGGCGGAACAGTCGGCGGTCCAATCTGGCTGCCCAAGTTCGGCGAAGGCGGCAAGTCACTTTGGAAAGGAAAAGATCGAGCTTTCTTTTTCTTCAGTTATCAAGGCATAAGGAACCCGGCTTCCTTTACCTTGCGCGGCGGTAACTTTGCCATTCTGGCGTCAGAATTCCCACGACTGGCAGCGACCTTTCCCGGAAACAACGTGATCAGCGCCATCACCAATATGAACGCCTTCGCCGCTTCGAATGTAGGCAGTGTTGGTCCTCGTAATGATTTGGGAGCAGCCTCAACAATCTTCGTAAATCCGACGACAAACGCGGTCTCGTTAACCCCTGCCGCCGGCTTCGTTGGGCCGTTTCTGGGCGGCGGTGCATTTGACGTGGTAAACCTGAATGGCAACCTTTTTCAGGCTGCCTTTCCCCAGCGAACCATCAGCGAACCATTCACGGAGAACGAGTGGAGTAGTCGCTTTACGGTAAGACCCACCTCTAAGGACAACGTAGATTTTCGGATCCTTAAGCAGGCTCAGCTATTCGCCAACACTGGCGCTGGTTCAGCTGGTTTCGTTTATGACGTTCCGGCCACAAGCCGGAACCTTGGCGGAACCTGGACACGCCAATTTTCCAGTTCCTTTGTCAATGAGTTCAAAGCCACCACCCAGGACCTCAACGTAGAATTTGGTGGCGCCAATTCAGCCTTCGGTGTGTTTGCAATTCCGAAACCCGCCGACATCGGCAACGCAATCGCTAACATTACCTTCGCAGGCATTTTGGGGGCTGTCCGAACCGGCGTCGCAATGCAGACGATTGGACCAGCGACGAACATTCCTCAGGGACGGCTCGTTAAGGTCTACCAGTATGCCGACACCATGTCGTGGGTTCGTGGAAAACACAGTCTCGTTTTCGGCGCCGAGTACAAACACCTGGTAAATAAGGTGCCGTTCCTGCCGCTTTACAATGGTCAGTTTGTTTACAGTACGGCCACAGCGGCCACCCGATTGATTAACAATGCGCCGTCCGCAATTTCCCTAACTGCCGGCGACCCGATCACCACCTACAAGGAGAACGATCAGTATTACTTCATTCAGGATGATTTCAAGCTAAGACCAAATCTTACCCTGAATCTGGGCGTTCGCTACGAATATACCGGCCAGCCGATCAATCAACTGCACGACATTACGGTAGCCCGTGAGAGCGGCTCAAAGCCCTTCTTTGATCCGGCTTTGCCGTTGAGCATCCGGACTGTTCCGTTCATTCCGGTCGATAAGAACAATTTCGCGCCGCGCGTCGGATTTGCGTGGTCCCCGAAATTCGAGCATGGCTTCCTGCATAAGCTTGTCGGCGAGGATGCGACGGTCATTCGGGGTGGCTATGCTATTGCTTATGACCCGGCGTTCTACAACATTTTGTTGAATGTTCAGAACGTTGCGCCATACTCGGCAGCGCTTGCCCTTACAAGTGCCAACGCCTTAGGCTCGAGCACCACTTCCCCGCTGCCGCTTCCTGCTAATCCAACAGGAAACAATATTCAAGCGATCGCGTCAGCGTCTGGCGTCTTGCCACTGGGCAAACTCAATCCACTATACTTGTCGCAAACAAAGGTTGCCTCTGACTTCCGCTCGCCTTACTCAGAGCAGTTTTCGTTCGGGATTCAGCGGCAGATTAATCGCAGCAACGTATTTGAGGTGAGCTATGTGGGCACGCACGGCGTCGCTCTTTTCCAAAGCCTCAACGATAACTTCTTCACGGGTCCATTAGTCAATGGCTTCTCGCGCAGTAGGACGGTAAGCGGCGTCACTACGACGGTCGCCTTTCCGAATTTCCTTGCATTGCTACCTGCGGGGACAACGGCTCAGGTCTGCACCAACGACCCACTCACCCTGTTTGTTGATGAATCCGTCTGCAACGGCCGGTTGAAGCGGCAAGCTGGTGTTACCACCAGAGCCAACACCGCCCAATCGATTTACCACTCAATGCAGGCACGCTATGCGGGCCGCTTTATGAAGAACGCTCTTTCGTTGAATGCGTCCTACACGTTCAGCCATACAATCGATAACGCAAGTGAGATCTTCGCTTTTGCCGATATCGGTTCTCCGAACCCGCAGAACCCGTTCTGCATTAATAAGTGCGAAAGGGCCAACTCAAACCTGAACCGTCCACACGCCTTCTCGCTGAGCTTCATCTACGATGTTCCATGGATGAAAGAGCAGCGCGGGTTTGTAGGTCACCTGGTGGGCGGTTGGCAGCTCAACGGCGTCCAGGTAATCACCAGTGGCAACCCCTATACGCCCTTCGAAACAACCAATGGTGTATATGGACTAGGTAATACTTATCTGACCGCGGGAGATCGCCCGTTCATCGGCAATCCAAATGTTGATCCAAGGCAGGTTGGCATTAGCCAGATTGACGCCTTCTTTACCCAGGGCTTACCACTCGCTCTGTTTACCAACCAGAATGGCTTCTTCAATCTTACGACCCACAATCAAACAGGGGCGTGGGTTGCGGTAACGCCAAACGATGTTAACCTGATCATCAACGGCCCAGGGGCGGCCAAGATTTTCGGCACGCCTTTTGGCAATATGCCTCGTAACTATTTGCGCGGCCCCGCAATCAACCAGCTCAACATGAGCCTTTTCAAGAACGTTAAGATCGGTGAACGCACGAAGCTGCAACTGCAAGCGACGGCGATTAACGTCTTGAATCACCCCAATCCGGGCTATGGTACCAACGCTGCCGGCTATCTGCCGCAAATTACCCCGGAAAATGCGGGCATTTCTGGAAACGGATTCGCTCAGTTCAAGGATATCTCTCTGGCTCGGCGCGTTGTTCAGTTCGGTGTTCGACTCATCTTCTAGTTCGAGTCAATTCCGAGCTTTAAACTCTAAGGGAGAGCTGTAATGGCTCTCCCTTTTTTCTGCCTGGTTATAAGGCGAGAGATCATGGTTCCAATTCAAGTCGGAACCCTAAGAGTTATTCGGAGAGTGTAGATCCCGACCTCTATCATCATCCGACTGTCAGGAATCGAATGGATGGAATGCATCGACAAAGAGAATTAATGGAGCCTGCCCGTGTGGCGTTTCTGGCGATTCGAGCTGATAGAATTTAATGCCCAAAGATTTTCATCGACGAGCGGCAGGGCGATCCCGTGTTTAATTCTGCCCGCCGAAAAGAAGATGACAGACTGAGGGCGACCGCTTTAAGGCTCTCGATCATCGCGCTTAAGACTATCGCGAGCTCGGGTTTCCGGGCCCGTGATCGTTCAGCCGTTAAGACCCGGAACACAGTCCGATACCAAACCGGCAAGAAGAAGTGAGACGACTTACCCACCCTTTCACAAAAAATCCGTTCCCTTGTCGAATGGCCCGGCCGTGGATCTTCAAGCTCATTTGCCCTATTTTCACCTGCCAACGACAAACTCTCCGCCGAGCCCGGGATTCAATTTACGACAGTGAAATCTATGCTGTGGGCCATCGTCTGAGCCTTCTTATCGGCCAGCACATCAGTAATAACCAACGTCAACACGTAATGACCCGGAGCGACCTTTGCCAAGCCCAGTTGGCCTATCTTTGTCGGTGGTAAGGTTCCGTTAGTCTCGATCGGTTGCTCGGGTTCGCGAAACAGTTCTTTATTGCCCTGGGTAATGATCAATTGCGAGAGAAGCTGCGGCTTTCCATCTTTCAGCTTGGGGTTGTAGATCATCGATACATAGCGAAGTTCCTGCTTGCGGCTGAGCTGCCGTAAGGCCTGAACGGGCACGGTCTTTTTCGTAGCGGGATCGACCGCGAGGAGAAACACGCTGCTCATGGCCAGCTTACCTTTGGAGAGATCCGGTATTTCAAGATACTTTGAAAAAGTGCCCATATTGCCGGAACTGGCCTCGCGCACCACGGCGCGCACCTGATAATTAGCGCCCGCCGGCAGTTCCGTACTTGCCGTGTACGTCACGCCTTCAACCAGGGCGCGCTGATAGTCCTCTTTGCTCAGATTGAGGTTAATCGTGTCGCTGAACCCACCGCGCCTGCGGCCCATTTGATCGAAGACAAAGCCAACGACGTCGAACGACGTCTGATACTTTCCTTCGGCCTCGGTAAAGTGAAATTTCCCGGCATTAATCAACATGTGAATATCGACCGCCGCTTTGCCTGGCATCAGCTTAACAGCGACGTTAGGTGTGACATCGATGTCAGATTTGACTAGCGGAGAGCGGGCAGCCGCGGCAATGTCTTCTTCTTTGGTTCGCGGTCCGGCACTTTTGTCTTCACGCGCCAGGTACTTCGCATGATGTGAGACTTTCGCCCCGCTGCGCTTAACTTTCACATCGAGTCTATGCGCCTTGTTATCAAATTTCTCACTTGGCGCGTAAGCCAGAGTGTAATAGCCGTCACTACGAGCCATAATTTTATCCACCGCTGATATGAAGTCATTTGTGTTGACCTCAGAGATTCCACCCGTCGCTTTGGCAACGGTACTCAACCCTAAGTGTTCAGACCCGGCATCCAACATTGAACCTAATGCCGAGTCTGATCCCGGATCGCCGCGGCCAAACGCAGCAGAGTCGTCGCCGCCCATGGCACTCTTGGCTGGCGTCGCCTGAAAGCCCTTCACACCCGGCGTTGCTCTGAGTCCGCGGGGATCGAGGGCGTTGATTACGACTCCTGACCGAAAAGCATTGTCGGTCAGTTGGTTCAACAACGCCGTGAAGTTTATGTTACCGGAGTTGTCGCCCTCGAATATGGAAAGGCCACGAGTGATAAGCACCAGATTCTTGCGTCCGGGAATCTCCCTCAAACTATCCATGACATAATTGGCGGTGCTAAGCGCTGACAATCCGCGGAAGTAACGGATAGTGTCATCATTGGCGCTGAAAATCTCCGGCGTGTCCGTCGGGGAAAGAGGCGAATCGACAGACGCCGGGGCTTCCGCATTAGCTCCCTGTAGCTGTAACTGGCGCGCATTCAGCTTCGGATCGTCGGGAGTTTCGGAAGCTCCGAAGGGATGTACCACAGTATTTATTGAGGTGATCGCTCGTCGCAGGAGTTGCCGATCAGTGGTGAACTGTTGCAGCAGACCCTTGCCTCCTACCACCCGAATGATTGCCACCAAATCGCCGTCTCTCATCTTGTTGTTTACGAAATCCAGCATCATTTTGCGAACCGGGGGCAAGTCCAGGGCCTCCATCGTTAAGTCATCAACGACGAATGCGACGACGCGCTTTAAGTCTTTTGCCGAAACGCCGGTGTTCCCCGCGGGTTCAACGTACGACGGGACGCTCGGACGCGCACCCTCAGAGCGCCTCTCCTTATCCGCACCCTCCACGCCTACGAATTCAAGGAACTTCAGATCCTGTTTCTTGCCATTGTCATAGAGCTCGAAATCTTCGAGTTTCAAATCTTTTACGATCTTGTCATTCTTATCCGTCACCACAACGTCTGTCTGAACTAGTTGCGTCGTGACGCGGATGATATCTTCGGGGGCAATCTCCTGTGGCGGCTTCTGGGGAGTACTGGGAGTCTGCGCAAACGCAACGGAGAAAACCGTCGACAGGCTAAGAGCAAGGGCGATCGTCCTTTTCATAATGACCTCTCTCATTGATTCTGATTCCTTTTTTGCTTTGACGTACGGGCGTCCGGGGTGGGCCGATTATATTTTATTCTTCGATTCATTACTAACCGTTTCACGGCTAAGCGCAGATGCTCGAAGGACTAACCAGGCACTGGCAATCTTCACGAATGTCTGGACCGGCCTTGCGGCGACAAAACTACAGCATCGAGTGCTTCACCTCTTTAGGGAGCGGATGAATCCAACTTCACTCGTTACGCAGCCCAATGCATCCGAGCCAGAGGTCAGGACTTGGCGGCTTTTTGTGCTCTGAAAACAAGCCGTTTCTCGGAGGCGCCGCTACTCAAGCTAGCGATGATTTCATCCAAGAATTTGAAATAAAATCCAGAAATATGTAAGCAGCCCGAGCGCCCGTCGGAAAAATCATTGAGAGACCATTGAAACTGCGACGTTTGGATTCCGATGAATAATGGCTCGATGTTTGCTTATTCGCAAGGTCTCAGCATTTATGAGCCAATCGACTTTTTAGCTAAAACTCGTTCAGTCTTGCAAACAAAGCGACAGAGGCACCGACAAGTCATCAGTGGCATTCCTGCCCGCAATGCATGGTTTTGCCTGATTCCGATTTCTTTAGGAGGAAAGATGAGAATGTTTACCAGAGTCTTGTTAGTCGGCTTGGCGATTTTTATGGCGCAAATCGCCGTCCAGTCTCAAACAACGACCGGTTCCTTATCAGGAACAATTGCTGACCCGAGCGGTGCGGTGGTACCCGCTGCGACCGTCACGGCTGTCAACACTGCAACGGGTGCTGAGCGCAGCGCAGTAACCAGCAGCGAGGGAACATTCAGTTTCCAGACTCTGCAGCCAGGCACATACACGATTTCTGTTGAAGCCAAGGGCTTTAGGAAGGCAGTGGCCCGCGATATAGTTGTCTCGGTTGCATCTGTTGCTCAGGTGACCATACCGTTAGAGGTCGGCCTGGCGGGTGAGACTGTCACGGTCACGGCTACCCAAGAGGTGATCAATTCAACAAGCCCAAGCCTTACAAATGTTATCAACACCAGACAGGTCGTCGATCTTCCGCTTGTGGGTAGAAACCCCGTTGATCTTGCTGCATTGCAGGCTGGTATTGCGGTGGTCGGAAGTGACACCCGAGGCTCGTCTGTGAGTGGCCTTCGGCAAACGGCAGTCAATCTCACGCAGGATGGCATTAACGCGATGGACAACTTCGTCAAAACGAGTTCGTTCTTCGCCATCACTACACCCTCGCTAAACTCGACTTCTGAATTCAGTATTACCACCGGCACTGTTGGCTCGGACGCGGGCCGTGGTGCCGCACAAGTGAACCTGGTAACCAAGGGTGGTTCAAACGAATTTCATGGCGGAGCCTTCCTTCAATTGAACAATTCGTGGACCGACGCCAATTTGTTCTTCAACAATTTTAATGGCCAGCCAAAGCCAATCTTTCGGCAGCATTTCGATGGTTTTGACATTGGGGGCCCAGTGATGATCCCCAAGCCAGGTGAGGGCAGCAGACATTTTTGGAACGGGAAGGACAGGGCATTCTTTTTCTTCTCTTACGAAAAGTTTGTCCAGACTGACTCGCGTTCGCGTAACCGCGTTGTGCTGACTCAATCGGCGCGAAATGGTATTTTCCAATACACGGCTGGCGGTGCCACTCAGTCGGTCAATCTTCTTACGCTCCCCGCGGTCCCGTTTCATGCGCTCAACCCGATCATGACGTCTCATCTCGGGTTAATACCTCTTCCCAACAACAACACCTGCTCCAGCAGCGATGGTTTTAATATTGGGTGTTTCACCTTCAATGCCTCACAACTTACCACGAACGATAAATATGTGGTCAGGTATGACCACCAGCTCGTAAAAGACACGAAACTGGGTTCGCATAAACTTGAATTTGTTTACAGCCGGGTCATCACCCGAACGTTCCCGGATGTCACTACAAACGGGATCGAGGCACCATTTCCGGGTGGCGTTAATGGGTTTCAGGCCTCAACACGAAATCTGGTCACGCCGGCTTTGGTTTCGACCTTTGGCAAGAACGTAACTAATGTCCTACGGTATGGCCGCCAGTGGGCTCCGGTCGATTTCAACCGCGATCAGGTGGCAGCAGGTGTATTTTTCTCGCTGCCCGGCGTGCTCACTAACTTTGACAATACGTTCCTGCCCCAGCCTCGAAACACCATCGTGAATCAGGTAACGGATACGGTTTCGTGGGCCAAAGGCAATCACCTCTGGAAATTTGGCGGAGATTGGCAGAATGTGTTGGGCATTAGCCGGAACGACGCCGGTATCATTAAGACAATCCAGTTTGGCACGAATGCGGGCAATGGCAACGGTATTACAGCAGCCCTCCTGCCGGGCGCATCGAATCAACTGGTGACAAATGCAGGAACGGTTTACAACGGGATTGTAGGCCTTTTAGGTTCCGCGTCTCAGACATTTAACGTCAGCAGTCCCACGTCGGGTTTTGTAGAGGGAGCCACGCGATCAAGAACTGTGCAGGAAAAAGATCTGTCGCTCTTCGTACAGGACCAGTGGCGTATGCAGAGTAACTTTACGCTGAGCCTGGGCGTGCGATGGGAATTTATGGGTGTTCCGACGGTTCCGAACGGGCTGGCGATCCAACCGAAGTACAGTGACCTGTATGGCATATCGGGATTTGGAAATCTTTTCAAACCCACCGCGGCTCCCGGCAGCCAAACTCAGGGCGTCGCTACACAGCAGTTCGTCAGCGGCAAAACCGGCATCGGCCTATACAAGAACGATTGGAATAACTTTGCCCCGTTCGTTGGATTTGCATATTCTCCAAGCTTCAAGTCGGGACTGTTACACTCGTTGTTTGGCGATGAGGGTAAAAGCTCTATCCGCGCCGGTTACTCGATGAGCTTTCTGCATGACGGTGTAACGACTTTCACAAACGCTTTGGGAACCGGAACCACAAACCCCGGATTAATCCAGACGGCTAACCTCACAACGCTCACTACCCCGCCCAGCTCCAATTTGCCTGGCCAGTTAACCGGCACCGGTGTACCTTTGGTTACGCCAATATTCCAAATTCCGATCACTGATCGACAGAACTTCCTGGCAAATTCGGCCAACGGTCTCTGGACGATCGATCCAAACCTTCGAGCTGCGTACGTAAACCAGTATAATTTCGTTATCGAGCGCGAAATATTCAAGGATATGGCTCTTGAGATTCGCTATAGCGGCAACCGTGCTCCCAATACATGGCGGGCGCTCGACGTTAACGAAGTTAACATTTTCGAAAATGGGTTCCTCCAGGAATTCAAGAATGCTCAGATCAATCTTGCTGCTCGAGGTGGCACCAGCTTTGCACCTGGCTGCGCAGGTTGCGTGGCTTTGCCCACTTTCGATAAGTTTTTCGGACTCACAACCGGCGGAACACCGGTCGCGTCTGCCAGCGCATACACGAGTTCCACATTCATCTCGAACCTCAATAATAATAATGTAGGCACCTTGGCGAGTACGCTGGCGTTCAATTCAGCGTATAGAACCAATCGCGAATCGGTGACGGTCGGATTGCCGGCAAACTTTTTCGTTGCGAATCCAAACGCCACCTTTGCGAGGGTACTGACCAATGACGCGATATCGAACTACAACGCGTTGGAGATCGAGCTTCGTAAGCGGTTCTCGCATGGACTGCAGTTCCAGGCGGACTACACCTGGAGCAAGGCGATGGGTGACGCCGTGGATGCACAAGGAAACAATCAGAGCGATCTGGTTAACCGTCTCTCGCTTCGCCTTCCCAAGAGGGCGGATTATCGCCGGTCAACCCAGGACCAGACCCAACGATTTGTCGCAAACGCCGTTTACGAACTTCCTTTTGGAAGGGGTCGCAGTTTTTTGAATAGTTCGAACGGTGTCGTGGACAGATTGGTGGGAGGCTGGAGCATGGGCAGTATTGTCACATGGACAACCGGTGTGCCTTTCTACATTTCCTCGGGCCGATCGACGTTCAACTGTACAGGACCCTTAACGAATGGTGCCTGCACCCCGGCTAATAATGGGGCGCAACTCGTCGGCATCAGCTTTGCGGACTTCAAGAAGAACGTCGGACTGTTCAAGACACCCGGTGGTATCTTCTTCATCAACCCCAACCTGCTTGATTTAACGCGCGACGCGTCTGGCAAAGTTTCCACTTCCAAACTTAAGGCCGGCCTGATGACGGCTCCGGCTCCGGGTACATTCGGCAATTTCCCGGTGAACAGTCTTAGCGGCCCAAGTTACTTTCAGTTGGATATGAGCGTCATCAAGCGCATTCGGATCACGGAACGAGTCAGGTTTGAACTCAAGGCCACGGCCATCAACATCCTGAACCATCCGGCTTTCATCTTCCCGGTTAATTCTACCGGAGGTGGCACCAACGTTCTCAACTTTGATTCGACCACGTTCGGTCTGGTCACCGTGCAGCGTAACTCCTCGCGTCAATTTAACTTTATCGGACAGTTGAGGTTCTAGTCCGAAGAAGTTGATGTTTGCTGGATCTGCCCGATCCATTTCTGGGGCGTTGTCGGAGATATCGGCAACGCCCTTTTCATTGTCATCATTAGAATGTCCATTGGCCGCCCTAATGCAGACATGCTAAAGTCCGAAAATTCCCGAGAGACGCACCAAGCAATACTGCGATTGAGGTGGGTATTATGTTAAAGAGAAATGTAGTTGGACCAGGATTATCTTTAGTTTTGTTTTCGCTTTTTGTCGTAGTTCGGGTAACCGCCCAGGGTATTCCTCAGGGGGCGGCATCAACCGATACAGGTTTGGGAGGGATCAACACTATCAGCGGCATGATCGTCTCCTCAAACGGACAGCGTATCGCGAGGCGCGTTTCGGTTCGTCTACGATCTATGACCAGAGGAGACCGCATCTCGACGACCGACGAGAACGGAAACTTCGTGTTTCGTGGCGTTCCCCCTGGTGACTTTATCGTGGTAATCGATAAGGAGCAGGATTTTGAACCTTTCTCGCAAAACGTGTCGGTCATCCAGCCACGTGGGATGCCGCCGCAGACCTATTATTTGAGTATCCGATTGGAGTTGAAGGGACGAGCTGAGGCCAAGCCCGGGGTTCTAAATGCAGAGTTTGTGAATGTTCCCAAGCCTGCTCTGGTCCATTACGATAAGGCCGTCGAACAAGCCAGGAAAGGTAACCATCCCGGAGCGGTCGAGGAACTGAAGCTGGCGATAAAGGAGTATCCGTCTTTCATGCTCGCATTCAATGAACTCGGGGTTCAGTATCTCAAACTGAATCAACTGGAAAATGCCGACGAGGCATTTCAGAGTGCACTAAAGATCACCCCCGATGCATTTGCCGCTCTCATAAACCGCGGCATTGCAAATTTCATGATGAAACGGTATGGCGAGGCGGTCCCTATTCTTCGTAACGCCTTAGCGAAAAATGACCAGTCCGCAGTGGGGCATTATTTCCTCGGCCAGGCGCTTGCAAATCTGGGTCTGTTCGAAGATGCAGAAAAAGAGCTTCTGGCCTCGTTGAAACTCGGAAACGAAGAGATGAAAGAGGCACACAGGATACTGGCGATCATATATACCTCGCGCGGAGCCAGGAAACAGGCTGCGGACGAATTAGAGGCTTACCTCAAATTGGCGCCTCATGCGCCGGACGCTGAGAAGCTAAAGGATAAGATCCGGCAGCTAAGAGAATCGAATGAGTGACGTTGGAAAGTTTCTTTAACTTCCAGGGAAATTGAATCGGCCTAATAAGCGTTGCTGTGTGATCGGCGACGCTTTGTTTTTGCCACCGTTGATTGGGGTTTTCCGTCTCACCAAATTCACCTTCAACGAGCCCCTGGAACCCAAAGACTTCAGCAGCCCATGATCCTTCGTCTCAAATCGGAACGCGATCGGAAGACGTAAAGCTTGATTCAGTTTCCCAAAACGAGGATCATGCCACGCAGATGAATTCACTCAATGGTGAACTTGCTCTGGCCCCGCTCGGAGCGGGCGACCTGATCGATCGCGCCGTGCGCTTATATCGCCGTCATTTCCTGACTTTGATCGGCATTGCCGCACCGCCAGTGGTCCTCTCGGCTTTGGGCTCGACAATTACCACCATTTCATGGCGCGAACTTACCGCTACCTCGAGCGAACTGAACATGGTGCTTTATGTGCTCATGTTGATGGGCGGGATCGTGATCATAATTTCCGGATCACTCTTTAGCATAATTGTGATGGGCGGGGCTACGCGCACCCTGGTTGCCCATCTTCTCTGGAGCGAACCAGTGACTGCGCGCGCCACGTACCGCGCGGTGAAATCGCGCTTCTGGGGCCTGTTGGGAGCAAGCGTGCTGGTGGCGTTATGGCTTGCGTTTGCGACACTGGTAGCCTTTTCGGCGTCGACGGTGATCTTCATGATTCTCGCCGCGGCTTTGGCCTTCGCGTCGATGTTATCGGGATGGCTGGCTGGAATACTCTGGGGACTGGGCGCACTGGTAGGTATTGTTACCGCTTCGATTCTCTTTTTCTTCCTGGCTGGCCGGATGGCCTACGTGCCCCAGGCTATGCTGGTCGAGGGCAAGACTGTCTTCGCCGCGATTGGCCGCAGCTTCTCTCTCGCCAGTGGCAATGTCCGCCGTTTGATGGCCATGACGCTGTTTACGTTTTTCGGCACCTACTCGGCCCTGATGCTGTTAATGATTCCGTTGGGATGGTATGGCTATTTGAATGGCGTCGATCTCTCGCCATTCGGCAGCACCTGGCCTACGTGGTACTCGATCGGCTATCAAGTGATACTGCAATGTAGCCACATCATGCTGGCGCCTATCTGGATGCTGGGATTTTCGCTCCTCTATGTTGACGAGCGCGTCCGCCACGAGGGCTATGATATTGAACTGATGGCCGCGCGCCAGCTTCCGGAAATGCCAACGTTGCCCGGTGTCGTTTCGCCTTTCGCGCCGGCGCTGGTCACAGGCCGAGCGACAAGGTTCGTACCGCCGCCCCCCGCTCCAGGACCTCCCGGATCTGTACTAGGTCTGAGCTAGCCTATTGAGCATGCACCCAAGTCTTAAACTGAGAACCAGAGCATTGACTACTTGCTTCGTGGTGGTCGTGTCGCTGTTCTGCTTTGCGCGCGCCAGGGCTGCCACGTTTGCTGACTACCGGCACAGAGTTTCTGAAACGATCGCAAAGATCGAACAGTTACAGGCCGCGTACGACGACGGCGGCGCCTCGTCACGAGAACAGTCCGTCATCGCCAGCGCCGCCCGTATTCGTGAAGAGTTGCCGGCCAAAGAAACTGTCACATTCGGCGCCCAAAGCTTTGTTGTCGACAATGCGTGGCTGGACGAGGCGCTTCAGGATTTAGAGAAAACCGACCGCAGTGAGGCCCAACGCGTGGAAGCACTCGCGCGAATCGAAGAGCGTTTGCGGGCCCTTGATGAACGATTGGAAGAAATGCAGCGCGGAAAGCCGGCCGCGAGCGACAAGGATAGCGACAAGGGTAGACTCGCGGAGATTCTGCGCCGGCCGGAATACAACAAACCAGCCACTCCGGAAAACAGCGCGCTCGGTCGCGTGTGGACCAGATTTCTGCGCTGGCTTTTCAGTTTGTTTCCCAAAACGAAGCCCATCATACCGAGTGGTTCTCCCTTCATCTCAGGACTCGCCCAAATTGTCATTGTCCTTGCTTGTTTGGGGGTCATTGCATTCGTTATTTGGAAGCTTGGGCCGCGCTATTTAAGCACCCTCCGCGGCAAGAAGAAACCAAAGCCCGAAGCTCGTATTGTTCTGGGCGAGCGGCTTGAGCCGGATCAGACCTCAGCGGATCTGCTGGCCCAGGCCGAGATGCTGGCTCGGAATGGCGATCTGCGGGCGGCCATTCGCAAAGCGTATATTGCGCTTTTGTGCGAGCTGGGAGATCGCAAGGTTGTGAGTCTGGCCCAGCACAAAACCAATCGCGACTATTTGAATTCAGTGCGCGAAAGAACACCTCTGTACAATTCCTTGCGAAAGCTGACCAGCAGTTTTGAACTCCATTGGTATGGTCTCCAGCCGGCCGCCGAAAGCGATTGGATTGAGTTTCGCAGCGGTTATCAAAAGGCTCTGAAAGCAGGGTCGGGAGGCTGAGAAAGGTTTCACTTTAGGCTTCGGGTTATGCGTCAACGCCTCGTCATTATTATTACGCTCGTGGTTGTGTTAGGAGTGCTGGTCCTGCTCAACGCCGCGTCGTATGTAAAGGTTGAGCAAACGCCCGACTCGGAAATGTCCCCGGTCCGGTCGACTCTGAATGCCGGCGCCACCGGCACTCGGGCGCTCTATGATTTTCTTCATGAATCCGGCTATCAGGTAGCACGCTGGCGCGAATCGGCAGCTTCGCTGTTGAGCTTCAATGGACCGAAGCCGGCGACCATCGTAGTCATTGGTCGCACCCTTGTTCCGTTTTCGGAATCCGAGAGCCAGGAACTTTTGCACTGGGTCGAGAACGGTGGACGCCTGGTGATTATCGATCGCAGCCCTGATCGCAGCCTTCTGCCTTCGTCTGGTGACTGGACAATCGGGGCGCACATGACCACGTTCCCGTGGACCGACGTCGACGCGACCAATTTTGAGCAGATGACTACCGGTGTGAAGCCGGTGCCCCCTTCGCAGCCAACGTTGCTGGCTCGTGATGTCACCGAGATCCTGCCGTCGCGTTTCGCTGGAACTATTACCGTCGCCAGTAACAGGAAGAGCGACAAGAGGAGCAATGGCAAGGACAAAGCCACGGGCGGAGAGACTGACGAACCATCAGATGAATCTGAATCATCGGAAACACCGGCGGGAACTGGCGGCTACGGGCCTGGGCCTGCAAAGGTTCAACCGTCAGGAGTCTCGCCGGCCCCAATCGTGAATTTTGCCCGAACGGGCGGGGCCCTGCTGGTTGAATACCCGCACGGCCAAGGGCGGATCGTGCTACTTTCTGATCCGTTTATTGTTGCCAACAATGGGATCAGCCGCGCAGACAATTTAGAGCTCGCCGTCAATGTAGTCACCGGTAACGGTGGTCTGGTAGCGTTCGACGAGTTTCATCAAGGCCGCTCAGCCACTCATAATGCGTTGATTCAATATTTCGAAGGCACGCCGGTCATGGCGATTTGCGGCCAGTTTGTCTTGATCGGCCTGATGGTAATTTGGTCTCGGGGAAAGCGCTTTGCGCGCCCACTACCTTTACCGCAGGTTGATCGCCGATCGAGTTTGGAATTTGTCGCCTCGATGGCTGAGCTGCAACAGCGCGCCCGGGCCCACGATCTGGCACTGGAAAACATCTACGGCCGGATGCGCCGCGTGCTGGTGCGGCATGCAGGCCTGAACCACAACAGTCCCCGCGCGGAAATCGCAGCGCGCGTAGCGCTACGATCCGGGCTCAACCAGCAGAAGCTGGAAACGCTAATGCGGAATTGTGAAGAGGCCATCAACGGAGTGCCTACGAACGCCAGAGAATCGCTGCGAATGGTCAGACAACTGCGTCAGATCGAATCCGTGCTCGGCCTAAGAACGCGTGAGCGTGACGCCAAACAAGCAGCGAATCAACTTGACCTGTAGTTTTGAGAATGTTGGGAGTTCAAACTTTAATCGGTTCTTTTCTAAAGAGCCGGCTGAAGTCGGTTCTCCTAACTCATGAAACCAGGCGGGCAGTGCCTCGCCGCTAACGAAATGCGCAGGAAACAAGGAGCCGGACTTTGAGCATTAAGAAGAAGTGATCTCAAATCTCAAGTTGGAAATCTAAAAAATGCCTGAATACCTCTCTGCGACAATCGCCTATATTCAAACTGAACTGCGCAAAGTGATCGTGGGCCAGGACGAGCCCATCGAACAAATCCTGGTGGCCCTGCTGGCCGAAGGCCACGCGCTCATCGAAGGCGTTCCCGGAACGGCGAAAACGCTGACCGTGAAAACGCTCGCCCGCATCGTCAACGCCGGCTTTGGACGCATTCAGTTCACACCCGACTTGATGCCTTCTGACATCACGGGCACCAACGTCTTCAACATGGGTTCGTCAAGTTTTAGTCTGCGACGGGGACCGGTCTTCACTGACATCCTGCTGGGTGACGAGATCAATCGCACGCCACCCAAAACGCAAGCCGCACTGCTCGAAGCGATGGAAGAACGGCAGGTAACAATTGACGGTGAATTGTATCCACTGTCGCCGATGTTCACTGTGTTGGCGACTGAGAATCCAATTGAGTACGAAGGAACATATCCTTTGCCGGAGGCTCAACTCGATCGTTTTCTCCTCAAGATTTTGCTGCCCTACCCCTCCGCTGACGAAGAGCATCAGATCGTCGCGCGTTGGGACGCAGGCTTCAATGCGCGCCGGCTCGATCAAGTCGACATCCAGCCGCTGAGCGAAGCCGATGCCATCGCGCGTTGCCGTGCGGAAGTTCGCGCCATGCGCGTCGAACCGGGCGTGCAGCGCTATATCGTTGACGTAGTGCGGCGCACCCGCGATCATCCAGCGGCGCATTATGGCGCCAGTCCGCGCGCAGCAGTCGCGTTGCTGTTGTGCGCAAAAGCGCTGTCCGCAATTCGCGGGCGAGACTTCTCGACTCCAGACGACGTGCGCGACATCGCGCGCCCCGTGCTGCGCCATCGTCTGACGCTGCGGGCGGAAGCCGAACTCGACGGCGCCACCCCGGATTCAGTGATTACGGATATTCTGCAGAGCGCGGAAGTGCCGAGATAGTAAAGGAGAAAATGTGAGATGAAAGCCTCGCTCGGATTCGTGACGATCGGCATCCTTCTGATGGCAGTCGGCGTCCTCGCGCAAGAGCGCGCTCCTTTTGCTGAACTGGACCGACAGGTTAGAGCCCAAAGAGGTGGATGGGATGGTGATAAGAGCGTGTTGTCGACCGTCTTTGATAAGGAGCGACGACAGCTTGGCGATAAGTTTGAAGCCGAGTTGCTAAAATACATCTCCGGCGATGCGGAAAAGCATTACTGGATCTCCGCCTTTCTGGAAGATTCCGGGTACCTTCACGGAAACAAACCGCTACCGCAACTTGCATTGCTCGTCATGGAGCAAGGCTTGAGCCTGCTCCGGAACAAGACCGACGAGACGAGCGTCGGGTTAACTGTCTCACTAAACGTGATTGCTGCCGTTCAGAGTCAAGAGCTTGGACTTCCAAATCTGGCGACTTCACATAAGAACGACGCCGAGCGTCTGCTGACGGCGGATTCCGACTGGCACGCTTACTTTCCGGCCATGAGCGAAGATGAATTGAAGACCTATGACGCTGTGCCCTCGAGTTACAAGAGTGTGCGCTCGTCACTGCCGAACGATGATAGCTCTGGTAAACCGAGGACGCGCGTCTCAGGAGGCGTACTTAACGGCCGAGCCTCGAGTCTCCCCATTCCCCGGTATCCACCGTCTGCGAGGGGAGTCTCAAGTCAAGTCGTAGTAGGTGTTGTCTTCGATGAGACAGGAAAAGTGATCTGGGCGCACGCGATGAGCGGTCATCCGCTTTTGCAAAAAGCGGCCGAAGAGGCTGCACTCAAAGCAACGTTTCCGCCGTTTAAGTTGGAGGGCAAGCCTGAGAAGGTTTACGGGGTTCTTATCTACAACTTTGTGAAGTAGTACGAAGTCAACGGCGCGAACCCGCTGATGAAATTTGTCTTTACCAAACTGTTCTACGCCCTCCTCGCCGCCGGCTTTGTGCCGCTCTCGCTTTCGTGGGGACGGCCAATGCTGCGCTGGGTGGCGCTCACTTATGATCTCGGTCTGATTGCTCTGGCGATCTTCGATGCGATGAACAGCAAGTTGCCGGCGCGGGTGCTCCTCGAACGACATTTTGGCGGCCGCTTTGCCGTCGGCGCCGAAAGCGAAGTGCGGGTCGAGATCGCCAACCAATTGTCGCGCGACATTTCACTAATTATCAAAGACGAATACCCGCCGCAGATGAAACTGTCCGGCGCGCGTGAAGCGCGGCTCGAGATAGACGGACAAACTACCGCGGCGTTGGTTTACGGTCTGACTCCGCCGAAGCGTGGCCGTTTTGAATTCGGCTTGATTGCCGTCCGCTATCTCTCGCGCTGGCGTCTGGTGTGGACGCAGACGCGGGTGGGCACTCCGGTCACCGTCAAGGTCTATCCCAACATGCGGCGCGCACGCGAAGCTGAGTTGAGAGCCCTGGGCGCGCGTTCGTTCGTTGCGGCACGGCGCAAATCCCAGTGGCGCGGTGAAGGACGTGATTTTGAATCGCTTCGTGACTATGTACGGGGCGATGAGAGGCGCCATATCTCCTGGACGGCCACCGCGCGGCGCGGGAAGCTGGTTACGCGTCAGTATCAGATGGAGCGCGACCAGACAATTCTGATCGCTCTGGACGCCGGGCGGCTGATGACTGCCCGCATAGAAAACGAAACCAAACTGGATTCAGCCGTGCATGCGGCGCTGGCGCTGATGTCCGCGGCCGCGCGCGCCGGTGACAACGCGGGATTGCTGGTTTTCGGCCGTCGCATCCAGGCTTACCTGCCGCCAAAACGTGGCGCCGAACACCTCGATGCCGCCCTGGAAGCTTTGTACGCGGTCGAACCGGAAATGATCGAGCCCAGCTACTCCCGCGCTTTTGAGTTTGTCGCCGCAAACAGCCGGCGTCGCTCTCTGGTAGTCGTCCTCACCGACCTGGTTGATGAAGAAGGATCGCGAGAGTTGCTGACCTCTTTGAAGCTTTTGCGGCCGCGTCATCTTCCCCTGGTCGTAACCATCGCCGATCGAGATTTGAAAGCAGTGGTGCGTGAGACACCCCAGGACGAAAGCGAGCTATTCCGGCAATCCGTAGCCGAAGAGATCATTCACTTGCGCGAGGCGGCCCTGCGTTTAGTGGAAGCACAGGGTGGCCTGGCCCTGGATGTGACGGCCGCCGTGTTAGCGCCAAAGTTATTGGAAACTTATTTGAGAGTGAAGGAGCGTGGGCTGCTTTAAGAGAGGGGAAAAGGGACAGGGCAAGAGACAAACGTCAGAGCCATGGCGGTGCGTTTCTATCGACTTCCCCTTATTACCCTTTTCCCCTCTTCTTCCACTGCTGCCTGCTCTCGTCCCGCCAAGAGCAGATACGAATACAGCGCGACTCCGGTGAGAACGCCAATTCCGATTTTGATAAACGGACTAATAGGTTGAGGCGAAATAAATCCTTCGATGGTTCCTGCCACCACCAGCAAAGGCACGCAGCCGACAATCAAACGGACGGCTTCCATGCCTCGCGATTTGAGCGCATCGCTGCGCGAAAGATCGCCGGGCATCAATACCGACGTGCCGATCAGAAGTCCCGCGCCACCGGCGATAAATATGCAGGACAGCTCGATCACCCCATGGCCAACCACAAAGCCAAGAAGATCATTTCCGAAACCGGCCCGATAAACGAGCGCTATGATCGCTCCGAAGTTCGCGCCATTGAATGCCATGACATACAAGGTGCCGATGCCCAACATCGCGCCGAGGGCAAATGCATAGAAGGTAACGCGAATGTTATTGGTGAAGATTTGACTCGAAGCGATTTGGTTCGCTTTGTTGGCCGATTCCCACCAATGCCGGTGAGTTTCGATGTTCTCAGCCCGCCAAAGCGGGTCGACCCCGGCGAATTCCGAGAAATCAGGGTCGTGGCGCGTGCCAGAGAAAGCGATTGCCCCGAACAAAAGAAAGACCCCGAAAGCCGTGGCTGTGTAACGCCAGGTGCGTCGAAACGACTGCGGGAAATCCCGGGCAACGAAGTCGCGGAGCCGCCGCCCGCCCTGCGCGTCAGCCCTGTAAATACGGCCATGAGCACGAATTACCAGGCTATTCAGATAGTTAACCAGACGCGGGTCGCGCGATTCTGCGCGAGCAATCGCCAGGTCGGAAGCAGTCCGCCGGTAGATGCGGCCCAGCTCTCGCACTTCTTCGCGATGCAGACGCCGCAGCGTCATGTGATCGAGGCGTGCCAGCAGTTCCTCGAGCTTTTGCCAGACGGTCTTGCGCTCTTTAATGAAATGATCGATGGGCATGAACTTAATTTTAGATTTTAGATTTCAGATTTTAGATTTAGACTGAATGCAGACTTGAGCCTGAAGGAGCACCGATCTCAAATCGCAAATCAGAAATCAGAAATCAAAGATCGCCTGGTTGAGTGTGTACCAAACTTCAGTGAAGGCCGCAAGGGCAAGACGGTCGAACGAATCGTGCGGGCGATCGAATCAGTCAAAGCCGCTACCGTGCTGAATCGTCATCTGGACGCCGATCACAATCGATCGGTGATTACTTTTGTTGCTCGACCTGAGCTCGTGGTTGACGCTGCTCTGCGTGCGGTGTCCACGGCAGCCGAGCTAATAGATCTTCGTGAGCACACTGGACAACATCCACGTATCGGGGCCACCGATGTACTGCCTTTTATTCCTGTGAGCGGCGTCACGATGGATGAATGCATCGCGCTCGCTCACGACGCGGGCCGGCGCATCTGGCAGGAACTTTCAATCCCGGTTTATTTTTACGAGCGCGCGGCGCTGCGTTCTGATCGCATCAGATTGGAGAATGTGCGCAACCGGGGTATTGAAGAGTTGCGTGAAGAGATCTCTAAGAATCCCGACCGCGCGCCGGACGTGGGCGAACCAAAGCTGCACTCGAGTGCCGGCGCGATCGCCGTGGGCGCGCGTCCATTCCTGATTGCTTTCAATGTCAACCTTCTTTC
>Ga0137359_10001142_pt1 | contig 20937 bp, 17 predicted proteins | sample Mad1_40_16metaG_FD_108281 | JGI IMG/M metagenome (GOLD analysis project Ga0137359, IMG submission 108281) | Vadose zone soil microbial communities from Angelo Coast Range Reserve, California, USA - Mad1_40_16 metaG | ecosystem: Environmental > Terrestrial > Soil > Vadose zone | place: USA... | reverse complement strand
TCCGTTCCTTTTCTTCACACCTTCTACCGCACGGTGGTACTGACCTCATGGGACCGCGACATGAGTGGGGTCGCCTGAGCAGTGCGAATCAGAAATCGGCAAATGAAAAATGAAAAATAAAAAATGATAAATGATTGGCTCTCTCTTCTCTCATCAGAGCCGCGGCGCCGCGGGCTTATGTGGTGCTCCCCAGGCTTGCGCGCCTTGCACTTTGAGCCGGCGCTTGTACACCTTGTCACCGCAGGTAGCGAATAAGGTGTCGAAGTGTTCACCGCCGAAAGAGAGATTCGAGAGTCTGCCGTTAGGAGTGGGTATAATACATTGCACCTTTCCGGCCTGGTCACAAACCTGAATCCCCATCGCTGTCGCAACGTAAAGCCTTCCGTCATTGTCCACGCGCATTCCATCAGCGTTGCTCTGGTCTGAAGTGTCCGGCATGTGCAGCCAATAAAAGCGCTGCTTGAACTGTAGTGATCCGTCTGGCTGAACGAGATAACTGTAGACCCAGTGAGAGCGGAAGTCGTCCACATAGAGTAGCGTTTGGTCCGGGCTGAGAGTGATCCCGTTTGCATACTTCAGACCAGTATCGACGACCGTCTTCTCGCCATTTGGTTTGATGAGCCAGACCTTGCTCGGATCATTAGAATTTCCTGCAGGTGGGTTGGTGACGTAGATGTTGCCGTTGTGAGCCACAACGATATCGTTCCCAGCAAAGCCATCGGCGATGACCGTTGCTTTGCCATCACGATCGTAAGCAATGATCTTCTGCTCACCGTTGGCGACAGAGTACAGTCTGCCGTCGGGGCCAAACGCCTGGCCATTGCCCTTCTTTGAATCGGCAATGAACTCACTCACTTTATTGTCGAGGCCGATCTTATAGGTCTTGCTGATCGTCACATCATTAAAAAACACTTCACCTTTTGCGTTCGTAGCTGGGCCCTCAAGAAATTTATAGCCTTCGGAAACAAGCTGCCAACTTTCGCCCGGAATGAGAATGTCGTTAAGCGTGTCGTTCCCAGTATGTCCGCTGCTCACTCGCTTGGGCCAGTCTTTCCAAAGCCAGCGCATCGCATCAGGCAGGACAGCGGTAGCTTGTTTGCCCGTATGCCCGCCATCGCCCCAAACGTGTTGCACTTCGTAGCCTGCAAACGTCAACGCGCGTTCCATAGTCTGATTAGCCATCCACCAGTCGCCGCCATATCTGTTGAGGTCGTTGGAGCCGTCTTGCATAAATATACGAATGGGCTTTGGCTCATATTTTCTAATTAGACCCGGGTAACGCATACCACCACGCAGATCGACGTAAGTGCCGATCGAACTGAAGACGCGTGTGAATGCATCTGGTCTTTCCCACGCGGCGGTAAAGGCGGCGATTGCGCCACTCGAAGAACCACCGATCGCGCGGTCGTTGCCGTCGTGTGAAAGCCGTATGGGCCGGCCGTCGGACGTTTTCTTTGTCTCCACTTCCGGCAACAACTCATCGAGCAGAAAGCGCGCGTAGCTGTCACCAAGTCCGTCGTATTCATAGCTGCGATTGAATCGATCAAGCGCCGTGTTGGCGTCAGCTGCCTTCACCACGCCGGGCGTTACAAACACACCGATGATGATCGGGATCTCTTTTTTCTGAATGAGATTGTCGAAAACAGTTGTTGCTTCAAAGCGCAGACCGTCCTGCCCTACATAGACGCAGGCGGGCTTGTCGGGTTTGTATTGCGCCGGCACATAGATCCAGTAGTCGCGAACGGTACCTGGAAATACCTTCGACTTATCGAAACTCAATTTGAGCAGTTCGCCTTTTGGCACGCCTGGTTGCGCCTTGGAGTCAGGTCCAGGTACATAGTTGTCCGTCGTTTGGCCGGAAATGTTGATTAGAATGAGAAAGGGAAGCGTAAACGCGAAGCACAACTCAGCAAGTTTCATAGATTTGAGATCACTTTTGATAGGAGATGATGATTGATAGATCGCCTTCGCCGGTCTGCAGGAGCCCATGAGAGCTTCCGCTCCGAGTCAGGATGGCATCTCCTGACTTTACAGCAAATTCTTTCCCATTGATCGTCATCTTGCCTGAGCCACTGAGCATGTAATAAACCTCGTCGGTCTCCTGCAGATGATAACCAATGGAAGAGCCCTTGTGCAGAACCCTTTTACGAAACGAGAATTTCAGGTTTGGCACCTTCTCGAAGAAGATGTAGCCCGTTGACTGGCCCAGTCCTTTGTGTGGCCCAGGTTCGTCTTTCGCGACTTCCGCATCACGCTCAACGACATAACCGTCATCCGCCGCGGTTGACTTTGTTGCTGCCGTAGCCGAACCCTGACGTCTTGTGATGATCGTTATCGTGCAAAGAAAGGCGAGCAAAAGCACGAGCTTGGTGTGTGGTTTGTACATGCATCCCTCCGATCTGCTTGTGAACTCAGGTTGTTGCTTTGGCGGTAACAACGCCCAATCTCCGACCGTTCCCCGACTCACTGACTAATTGATTCAACCTCCGCATCTGAGTCTCTTCCCTCTTAGCACTCATCACCCAATAACAGACTAATCTTTGATAGCCCGGTGGCTGCTGCTGGAAATATTCCCAGGCCTTTTTGTTTGCGCGAAACCTTGTCTTGTAAAGCGCGCTAAGTTCTCGCGGCGCTGTTTCAAACGAGTAGATGCCCGACCTTTTCGGATCCCGCAAAGCAAAGGCCTCAAGTCCTGGAGGCTGCATGAGTCCAAGTTTTGACAATTGCGTGGGGCGCCTGGTGTTTACCACGCTCCAAATACTTTTGGCCTTCCGCGGAGTGAACCGAATGGTGTAGCTGTTCTCGTCGATGGACTTTCGCAGTCCGTCAATCCAGCCAAAACAAAGCGCTTCATCTAACGCTTCCGGATAGGTGATGCTTTTCTTACCTGACTTCTTCTTGTGAAGTCCGACCCACAGTTCAGCTACTTGATCATGGTTCTTCTTAAGCCAGTTATGAAAACTGGATGCCGAACTAAAAAACTGGGCTCTCATCTTTAGATCTTCACCTTAACTCGTTTACCTGTGCGAGCCGCTTCGTAAACGGCCGCAATGATAGATATGTCGCGGCGGCCGAGTTCTCCTGGAACCGGTGTGTTATGGCCCATGAGAATGCAGTCAGCGAAATCGTCCATTTGAGCAGCTTGCTGATTGATGGCCGGATAAGTTAACGGTCCCCGGCTCGTCTCACAAACGATACCTCGATAGGTAAATGTGTGCTCTTTGAAATCCATCCAGCCTTTCGCACCTTCTATCCGAAATTTATCAGCTGAATGATTGAAGCTTGTGATCGCTTCACATTTCGCGCCATTCGGAAAATCCATTGTCCACCGGATGGTTTCTTCCACTTCATTGAATAGCTCGGGTTTTGTTTTTGGCTCCTCCTGGGCCGTTACTGAAACAGGTGCGGCATCGTTTGCTGCCATACAAGCGCCGTGAACAATATAAATACCGAGGTCCATCATCGGGCCTCCACCACCCAGCTTTTTGTCTATGCGCCAGGCACGTTGGCCAAAAACGAAACCACGGTCACCCGTCATTTTCATGAATGGTCCGAAGTCCTGTTCCCTCGCGAGCCGCATCATCTCTTTATGGTAGAGATTCTCTAAGCGTCACTGCCTGACCAGTGCGCGCTGATTCGTAAATCGCTTCGACGAGCTCAACGCTGCGTCGACCTTCACGACCATCACAACGAGGCATAGTATCCGTTTCAATAGCTCTCAAAAAGTCCCTTAGAATGTTTTTATGACCGCTAATGTCAGACACCATTGGTGAATTGGCGCTCGCATTTGTGTTTTCATTGGCCGGCGTCAACTCTTCTGCCAGCGGAGTACGCAGGTCGGCCGCGATAATCCGATCGTGCTGCAAGATAACAGTGCCCTCGGAGCCTGTGAGTTCCACTCGTCTCTGGTAGCCTGGATAAACCGAAGTTGCGACTTCCAGTGTTCCGATCCCACCGTTAACAAACTCGAGAGTCGCGACCATCGTATCTTCGACTTCAATCCGGTGAAACGCAGTGGAGGTTTTTGCGTACACCTGCCGAACACTGCCCATTAGCCAGAGCAACAAATCGACAGTATGCACGCCCTGATTAATTAGCGCGCCACCACCATCAAGATCCGGAGTACCACGCCAGTGCGAACTACCGTAGTAATCCGGCGGTCTATACCATTTCACACGTCCGGAAACCAATATCGGCTTGCCCAGGCGTCCATCATCAATCAACTCTTTGAGACGGCATATATCGGGTGCAAAGCGATCCTGGAAGCATATACCCAATTTCACTCTCGCTCGCTCGCATTCGGCGATCAGCAGGTCAGCGTGGGTGGTTGTAATATCAATTGGCTTTTCGACCAGAACGTGCAGACCGTGCCGCGCTGCTGCTATACCCTGTTCTGCATGCAGACCGGATGGACTGCCGATGAGCACCATGCTCATTGGCTGGTGTTGCAGGAAAGCCTGGAAGTCCTGGTATGCCTTGCCTCCATACAGGTCGCTTAGACGGTCGATCTTTTCGCGGTTGCGTCCAAAGATGGCCGCGATCTTCACGCCATCTATTTCTCGCGCAGCCAGGGCGTGGGTCTCGCTGATGCCGCCACCACCAATGATGCCGATGTGAGTCATTTGAATCAGTTACATGTCTTGCAACGCCTGCCATATCTGCGCTTCAACGGGAACGCCTTCTGCTAGATTCTGTTTCCTAATCTCCAACGTTCGCTCGCCAGGGTAGCGCACTCTTTGGTCTCCCGACGCCTTTGCATCATGAACGTACTCAATTATCTGATTTGTCACTTGGGCCGCCAATCCGCCTTTATCGATCGACGGCAAATCGAATGCGAGGAATACTTGCGACAGTGCAGTCTCCTCGTACGAGTCGGGAGTTATCTGATGCGTAGCATTGCCGCCGGACAAAAGAGCTGCCAGGGAGTCGAGTATCAATGCGAGCCCGGAGCCTTTCCAGTAGCCAATCGGCAACGGCCTGGCTGAGGCTTCGATCGCACCCGGGTCGCGCGTAAGTTCGCCCTTGAGATCAAATCCGCCGGGCACAGGCAACTGTTCGCCTCGCATTCGATACGACTCCAGAGTCCCGTAGGAAAACTGTGACATCGCCATGTCGACAACAATATGACCATCACCTCGAGGCACGGCGATCACCAGAGGGTTATTGCCAAGGCGTGGTTCACTTGCGCCCCAGGGTGGAAGGTTGGGCATGGTGTTGGTCCAACAGATGCCGATAACGCCTGCGTCCGCAGCCTGCCAACCATAACTCCCACCACGCATCCAGTGATTGGTGTTTGCCAAAGCCACACACCCGATTCCGCTTTGTCGGCATAGGGCGATTGCCCGTTCCATGGATGAATACGCATTCAAGTTGCCAGGACCCCGCAGGCCATCCCACCGCTCCAATGCGCCAAAGCTTCCTCTCAATTCGGGTTTTGCATGGATATCAACCAGGCCACGTTTGATCATTTCAACAAAACGCGGAAAGCGATTTAAGCCATGCGAATAGATTCCATCGCGACTTGAATCCGTAAACAGCCGAGCACACAACTCAGCTCGCTCACCTTCAAAGCCAATCTTTAGCAAAATCTTCCGTAGGACGTCGCAGAGTTCTTGGTAGGGAATTCGGGTCACGGTTTGATCAGGTTTTCCTTAAGAAACTCTTCCGTGGACCACGTAAGGTTTCATTGGGTGCTACCTAGCGAAGCAACTTGAAAGCGTGAGTCCACTCGTTACGCAGAAAACCCGGAATGCACCAAAGAATGCATAGCGGCTCTATTGCGCGGGCGGCTTCTGCCTTGCCCATGTCGGCTGCTTCCCAGCCAAATTGATCGAGAATTGTGTTCACGGTTTTCTTTGCGGCGTCGTCGTTGCCGCAGATGAACATAGTCGGTCTGCCACCTTCAAGCCGCGGATTAACCATAAGGCCACTGCCGACCGAATTGAAAGCTTTGACAAAGTGTGCAGCGGGAAACTCGCGCTGGAGTTGTTCCATCAATGATTCATCGAAATTGGTAAAGAACTTCAGCACACCGTTGACGGGAGGATCGTCGGCGATCGGGTTTGTGGCATCGATGATTGGCTTGTCGGAGAGGTTTCGCGAGCCGGCAGCGCGCAATGCTTCTGCGGCGGCAGTTCCTTTGACTGCCAGAACCACAAGCTCGCCGAACTCTGCGGTGGAGGCAACGGTTGCTGTCTGCGCCGCCGGGTTTCGTGCCACCCAATCGGCGAGTTTGCCAGGCTCTCGAGTACCCAACATGACTTCGTGCCCATGCTTAACAAAACCATCGCCCAATGCTTGTGCTACCCCACCCGATCCAATAATTCCCACTTTCATACTTGCTTGCTCCCATCTGTTCTAGAAATGTGAATGGTCATTGCGCCTGTCGCTCTCGTTGGAGTTGCTCATTGTAAAGCTTTTCAAAGCGAGCAATATAGTTTCGGTAACCTGCGGGATCAATGAATGGGTTCGAGTTCGGATCTGCGTTCATTCGTTTAGACTTTTCTTCCATATCGAAGAAGCTTGCGTGTGGACCAAGAAAAACATCGCAGTGCAGCCCTTTTAAGATCTCGAAAGATCGAGCATAGACATCGGCGAGTTTTGGCCATGCAGGATAGTTGACCATATGGACGCCGGGATTGATAGACATGCTCCCCACAAACACGACGTCGTAGTTCTTCCCCTTTTCTTCTGCGACAGTGGTCCACGTCGTATTGCCTTCAGTGTGTCCCGGAGTCAGATGGGCCGTAAGCGTTACACCGCCTAGCCGCACGGTCTCACCGTCCTTAATGACATGATCGACCTTGACTGGCTTGAAAGGCTTTAGGGGATGAAACGTCTTCGTGCCTCCGCTTTCGAGAATCGCAGCATCTCCAGCCGAAGCATAGATCTGAGCGCCAGTCGCCTCTTTCATCTCAGCGTGTCCGCCAACATGATCATAGTGGGCGTGGCCTGACAAAATGATCTTTATGTCTTGTAGTTTGAATCCGAGTGTAGCGATGTTGGCACGAACGATTGCGGGCGATTCTTCAAGCCCCGTATCCAAGAGGATGTGACCGGTGGGAGTAGTAATCAAATAGCAAGCAAGATCGTTAGTGCCGACGTAGTGGATATTGCCAATAATGCGAAATGGCTTGAAGGGTTGATTTGATTCCTGACCCGGAAACTGGTGAGCAGGAGCATTCTTAGGCTGACCACCTGAAGAGGCGACCGAGAGACTTAGGACGGCGATGCAGCTGGTTATTCTTTTCCAAAACATTCTCAGGCCCTCAAAGGTGAAATGTCAGTATCACCCGCATTAGAGACTATGTAAAAATTCAAAAGACCCGCTAGGAAAACAAGCCGCTCCTTGGAGTGCTGCGACTTGTCGCAGCTTTTCAACATTGAATGGCTCTCAACCAAAAGCTGCGACAAGTCGCAGCACTCCAAGGAGCGGCCTCTTTGGACAGGATTCTCGAGTTTTCCAGCGCTCTCGCTAGCGGGTGAGTTAGACGTAAAGCCCGTTACCGCGTCGTCGCAGTGTTCGCAGGCACCTGGGCCTTCTTCACAAACTTGTCGTACCACGCCAGGTATCGCTCGTATCGATCGCGAATGTAGCTTGGACGCGTAATGCCGTGAAACTCATTCGGATAAATTATCAACTGCGTGTCGACGCCCAGGCTGCGCAGCGCCTGATACATCTGCTGTCCACCCTGGACCGGCACGTTGAAGTCGCGCTCGCCGCCCAGGAACAACGTTGGTGTCTTGATGCGGTCGGCGTGCAGGAACGGGTATGAAATCTTCACATAGGTCTCCCATGCTTTCGGATTCCACGGCGGGCCGATCTCGTAGTCGTATTGAATGATGTACTGGTCTGTTCCGTAGAAGGCGACTGTGAATGCCGTGCCGGCCCCACTGGTTGCTCCTTTAAAGCGTGTGTCGCTGGCAATCATATAGTCCGTCAGTATGCCTCCGTAGCTCCAACCGCCGACTCCCAGGCGATCAGGATCGGCCACCCCCATGCTGACCACATGATCGACGCCGGCCTGAAGATCCTCGACTTCGTAATGTCCCCAGTCAGCGAAAATTGATCGCGAATATTTTTGACCACGGCCCGAGCTGCCGCGATAGTTTACCGCCAGCACAGCGTAGCCATTGGCTGCAAACCACTGCCGCTCAAGACTGAACGAATGCTGATCCTGACCGTTCGGGCCACCATGGATCCGCAGTAATAGCGGAACCCGGTTTCCTTTCACATAGCCGACAGGGTAGGTCAACAAGCCGTGGACTTCAGTACCGTCCTTACTCTTGAAATTGACTTCTTCTGTGGTCGCGATCTCCAATTCGGCCAAGAGTGAGTCGTTCTGATGAGTTAACTGTCGCAGTGCGCCAGCTTCCATCGCGTAAACTTCCGTGGGTTTTGTATCGTTACCGGAAAGCAGGGCCACATGGCCACCGCCTTCGGTCAAATTAGATACTACAATCGGTGAATTCATCAGGCGCTCGAACGAGTCACGCGAAACCCGCGCAGGATAGACAGAACGATCGTCCGTCACCAAAAAGTTGAGAGACTTGTCACCACCAAAGCGCAATCCTGATACACCACGATCGAGATCTTCCACTGATTTCACTCGCGTGGGCGCTCCGCTGCCGTCCGCCGGCACGAAGGTCAGATGGTCCATTCCGTAAGCGCCAAATTTCTTCTCGTCACCTTCGAGGAAGACGAGCGACTTCTTGTCAGGACTCCATTCCGGACGCGCTCGTGAACCGCGACTAGTCGCCGGAGTCAGTTGTTTTTCAGTTGTGCCCGGCTGCGCGTCGGCTACGAACAGTTGCGCCGAGGGATCACGATCTGGATCGTCCGCATGATTGCTCATGAAGGCGATGTGAGTGCCATCGGGAGACCAGGAAGGGGACGACTCGTCCCATTTACTTTTGGTCATGCGCTCAAGCTTCTGTGTCGCAATGTCGTAGAGGTAAATGAAACTGTGGCGTCCGGAGAGCAGATATCCCTGTACGTCCTGCTTGAATCTATAACGGTCGATTACGATTGGCTTTGGCGGCTTGGGCGTGGCCGGAGTGCCGCTGACTTGAGGTGAAGGAGATGGCTCGGCGTCCGGATCGGGATCACCTATGACTAGCGCTAGTCGTTTGGAATCGGGCGCCCATTCATAACCCTGCAAGCGTCCCTTTAATTCCGTGAGCTGCATTGCTTCTCCGCCATTGCGATCGAGCAGCCAAACCTGGTTGCCCTTTGCCTTGCCGGGGCGAGATGAAGTGAACGAAAGGTATTTTCCGTCCGGGCTCCATCGCGGTGAGCTCTCACTGTCCTGGCTAAATGTCATCTGTCGATCGCTCTTGCCATCGAAGCTGACCATCCAGATGTGAGAGTTAGTCTTGTCCTCTTTCGTATCAACAGTACCGACCACGTAGGCCACCCATTGGCCATCGGGGGAAACTTGTGGATCGCGCACATCGCGCAAGCGTGCAATGTCGTCGATTTTGAAAGGACGACGGGCGGTTTGGGCAAGGACTAGAGATGCGAAAGCTAAAATGAGCAGGAAAATACGAGACGGGTTCTTGCTAGCCATAGTTTGTAATTGACCTCCAAGAAATGAAGCGCGCGCAAGATATTACAAGCGCTCGGTGGGCGTCAATGGTGGAAGTGTCCCGACTTTTTCATCAAACGGTAGTTGGGAAGTTGTTGGACCTTTCGAAATACCTCGGCGTCATACTGTGCATAGTTACCGCCACAACGCTTTTTGCGACCACTCTGAAGATCAAAACAGCGCGTGGTGCCGCGTAGTCGTCTACCGGTTGCATCGTAGATGTTTTGCTTTTCAACGCGGACCGATCCATTAAAGGTCCGAAAACTATTATCGAGTTCCGCGAGTGACCCATCCTGGCGAAAACAATAACGAACGAACTGCGACCAATCGCCCGACGGACTGCCGTACTGAAAGTGAGCTAAGACTATGTTTCCAGCTCTAAGCCAGACGTTAGCCGTGTTATACAGATTGTCTTCGGTCGTCGCAGCCTCTCTTGCTTTTTGCGTCTTGAATTCGCGCCACTTTTCGGCCGGTTTGTTCAGGGTCACGCCACTCTGGTCGTACGACGATATGTCTCCGAAGAATCGTGCCTGTTTAGGATTGCGTTTGGCGTAGATGCCAAGATCTTTGCAATAACTTGTTACCGTTGAAATTTCTGAAGGAGATGGAGACGGTTTGGGTTCGTTAGTAACTGCTGACGTCGATGGAGAACCGGACGGTTTGTTTTGATCCGGAGTCTGGCCAGTAATCACACCGATGAGAACAAAACTAAGAAATAGGATGTTGATGAATTTCAGCATTAGTCCTCTCGTGAGTGTTGAATTCAACCTTAAACTCGACGTGAATAGAGGTCGATGATCCGCTCGATGGCGCGCCGGCAAACTGCGCAGAAGTGATCGGTGCGTGAAAACATGATGCAATCAATCTCAGGTCGGTAGTAACCTCGCGCCTCATACATCGCCCCTTCGAAGGCACCCACCTGTCCGGCGTGTTTCTCAGCGGCAAACATCACCTTTTCATGTTCGAGTTCCTCGCGAAATAGCGCCTCCATCTCTTGCTCAGGTCGCTTGTCTTTACGAAGCTGTGCTCGACGCTTCTGGATCTCGCGAGAATAGTTTTCGAAGGCTTCCTTATTCCATGGTGTTGGGATAGGTGTGACAGAGGCGAAGGCGGAAACAAGAGTTCGCCATTTGAGCGTGCTTACGTCGAGCAGCGCCGTGACGTTTGGCTCCCAGGGTTCCACCTTGTCGGTCGCAGGAGCGTAGGCTACCGAAGATGTGTAGTACTCATCGGCAAGACCGGCGAAGTGATGGCCAAACTCATGCACAAAGACGTAATTTGCAAAGGCATTGTCTACGGCAACGGTGCTGTAGAGATTGAAAATTCCACCACCGCCGTAAGTGCGGTTGTTGGCTAGAATCTCGATGAACTCGTACGGTGCAAATGCTGCGGCCTTGCGGACGGCGCGGTTGTCAAACGTCAACACATATCTTTCGGAGCCGAATGCGTCGTAAGTTGCCCCCAGAGGTGAGTCGTGATGAATACCTGTCGAAGGCCTCGAAATTCCTGACTCCACAGCCGGCGGGCAAAGCGCCCAGACGTTGAAGTCTTTCCGATGCTCTTTGAAAGGAGACGTCGCGAACAAAACCTCTGTAAGCCGGCGCACATCAGCTTCAAACTTTTGTGCCTCAGCGGCTGTATAGCCGTCGCCAAGAATCAGAAAATCTACCTTCGTCGCCGGATCGCCAGTTTTTTGGATCGTGATAACAGGCGCAGGCGCAGGCGACTTAGATCGATCGATAAACTGATCCTGCGGATCGATAACGGTGGACCAAAGGTCTCGAAAGACGTTCCTGGCATCACGCTTCTTCAGCACAACCTCGACAGGTGTTGCCGGAGCAGGGAAGCGCAACGATTCCTGGAAAGTACGCACAATCGACTTCGCTTCATCGGTTGTTTCCCATTCGCCATATATTGAAGCAAAGCCTCGAGAGTAGAGCACGCGCTTTGTAGTTTGGTCCTTAACTTCGAAAAAGTATTTGCCGAGGTTGGTATCGTCTATTGCTTTAGATAAATCTCCCGGCCAGGGAAGTGGTTCAATGACGACGCGATCCAGGCTAAACAGTTCTTGCTGATGGCCGCCGGTGTGGTAGTAGTCGAGACGCATCGTTTGCGGTGCGGCAAACGCTGAAGCGGAAAGCACAAAAAACAAGGCTGAAATGTGCAAAACAATAAAGACCCGGTTAATCATTTGATAGGTCCTGTGGTTTACTATCTTCGTTCACTCAACGACAAAACGAAGAGTTTGAATGGCGCTGCTCTTTGTCGTGCGATCAGTTGCGGTAAGCTCGAGTCGATAGTGGCCACGCGCGAGAGTGGAGAGCGAAAGCTCGGCCCAATAGGGCACGCTTGCATGGTCCTTCACTGGGTCAGTAGGAACCTTGCGGGCCGGCATGGTAATCAAGGTTTTACCGTCTTGTAGCACGCGCTCCTGAATCTCAATGTCGGGTGCCATGCCTTTTGCCACGTTGTACAGATAGGTTTGGTAACGCAATACCGAGCTGCGTGCGAATCGCAGGTTAATATTCACCGGCAGGGAGCCGGGGCCATTAGCTTGGTCGGTGGACGGCGCTTTTCGTTCGGCCACAAAAAGACTACTCATCTGCAAGTTGCCGCGAGAAAGATCTGGGACCTGGATCCACTGCTGGGCGCCGCCCATTCGGCCAGTGTCCCGTTCCCTGACGGCCACGCGCACCTGATAAAGGCCTGGGGCCAGACTTAACTGTTGATTCCACATCACCGGAAGCAATTGATCCTTTGCTGCGGGATTGGAAAGAACGGTAAGCAATTGCTTGAAGGTGACAATTATTCCGCGGTCGTCAATGGCCGCGCCAACTACATCGATCTCTTTTTTTGCGTCTGCCGAAGAATCTGAAGCGAAAGCCCAGCGCTCGATTTGCATTGAGAGCCTGAGTACAGGGCCTTGATCGCTATTGAGGTAGCCGGCTGAAAGAGAGGCGGGCAGCATGTGTCGCGGATAAAGCGAACCGAGCGCCTCAAGCAATTCGAGCTCCGGACTATTCTTAACGGGCGCTGGCTCCGCCGGGGAGTCGGCTATTGCGGTTCCTGGTTGTCCAGACTGTGCAGCAGGTTTTTCCGGAACGTAGTAGTTGTTTCTAAGACGAACGCGCAGGTCTGGACGATTCTTGATCACGACTTTGAGGTGTGCTTTACCCGTTCGTTCTGCCGCCGAGTCCGGACGCCAGGCCAGCAGGTAATAAGCGGAGGTTTCATCGAGCGCCTGTTGAATGCTACCGGGAATGGAGTTGGAATTGACCAAAGCGCGTCCGCCGGTATCATCTGCCAGGATACGCAACGGCTCTCGCATGGCCGAGCTTTCTGTTGAGGGCATGCGCGCTGATGTGCCGGAACCCAGGCCGTCTGGAAAGTCGTTTCTGCCGGCATCCACGGCAGGGTCAGAATAAATGCCGCCGGCCTCCATCGTATAGACAACAATACCGGCCCGTGCTGCCATCTGCGTGACTTGCTTTAACATGGTTACAGCATTTGAGCCTCGATTATCGCTTATGAAACCATCGGAAACAAAGAATAAGAGCTTACGTCCTGGCAATTTTGAAGACGAGCGCATCAGACTCAGCAAGACATCGAGCGTATCTGACGTAACAGCTTTTGCCTGCTGGTTAATCTGTCGAACGCGATTCCTGACATTGTTGACCGCAAGCTGGGAAAGACCTCGTGGATCCCCACCTTTCGTGGGCACCAACTGGTATTCATTGATTGTCGAAGAAACGAGGTAGTTAAAGAGAGCGCGGTCGTTGTGTTCGGCGACCTGGTTAGCCTGGTAGTCTGTGATTACGGTCCTGCCCGCATACGTTTCTGGATTGCGCTTGTAGTTGAGCCGTCCAATTGCCTCGTGCAACACGGCCTCGTTGTCGGTCAACTGTTGAAGAAAACCAATCTGGCCGCTCGTTGAGACGATAGCGATTTGATCACCGTCGTGTATTCGCTTGTCGACAAACTCCATCAGGGCCTGTCTCGTTCGCCCGAGGCTCTGGGTAGTGAGATGTACGTCGTCTATGAAGAAAAGAATCACGCGCCCCTTGTTTGTTGTGTTCGTTGCAGACTGGGCTGGCGATACCCTATCGGCTGGACGCGTCGTCGTTACTTGTGCTGCCTCATGAGCACTTCCTGTCTTGACGCTCTCAAAGAAAGAGATAGTTTGAGGTTTACCATCAAATGTTACTTCAAACTGTTCCGGCAGCAGTCCATCCACGAGACGCCCTGCTTTGTCGAAGACCATTAAATCGGTCTGAACGAGCTCGGTGTTGATTCGCACGACGTCGCCTGATTGCGAGGTCGGCGATTGTGGTTTGGCGACTGGTTGCTGAGTGGAGGGTGTTAGCATATAGATGCCAATCGCGATTACCAGGAACGAAACTCGCAATGCGGACGAGCTAAAGCTAGTCAACTCAATCCTGCGAATGCCTGGAACAGCGTATGGGTGCAACACGCAGCGAATTATACACCGCATATCTCAGTTCCGGGCCTTGCTTAATCTCTGAATTTGCTGATTAGTAACAGAATCGCTGAACTTCATTGACCTCTCCGGTAAGGAAGGCGGTCCGCCTTCCCGACCTGAGAGGTTGTTGCGGTTGAGTGGGCTGACAAGTCCGTCGCAGAGGTGACCCGGCGAAATTAAGACACCCCAAGCCGGCTATCGTCAGTTCTTCCCAGGAACCGTGTGCTATACTGCACGGTCTAATTTAGCCCGGTGATTCCCCATAGACATGCCGGGTTTTTCTGGAGATAACAACCAAAGGTGAGTAGTGTTTTAGAGATCATCCCGCTCGGCGGTATCGGCGAGTTTGGGATGAATTGCATGGCTCTGCGCTATGGCGACGAGATGTTGATACTCGACGCCGGGATGGGCTTTCCGGAAGAGACTGCCTACGGCGTTGACGTCTGCGTTCCCAACTTTGAATTCCTCGAAGAGTATCGCGACCACATCACCGCGATAGTGCTCACGCACGGCCACGAAGATCATCTTGGCGCCCTGCCTTACCTCCTTAAGAGATTTAACGTTCCCGTTTACTGTTCGCACTTCACTGCTGGTTTGGCTGAAAGCAAACTGGAAGAGCACGACTTGCTTGGCGATGTTTTGCTCCACCGCGTTGAGCCGCGTGACATAGTCGATCTCGGGTGTTTTAGTGTTGAGTTCATTCGCGTCTCTCACTCGCTCGTTGATTGCTTTTCGCTGGCTATCAGAACGCCTGTTGGAACTATCATCCATACCGGCGACTATAAAGTGGACGAAACGCCGGTGATTGGCGAGCCGATTGATTTGCGTTCGTTCAGGCGTTACGGGCAAGAGGGAGTGCTGGCGCTGCTTTCTGATTCAACAAACGCGACCGTGCCAGGTCGCACTCCTTCAGAACGCGCAGTAATACCGGCCTTTGAAGAGATCTTTGCCGAAGCCAAGGGACGTATAGTCGTTGCCGCATTTGCCTCGTCAATTCACCGGCTCCAGATTGTCCTCGACGTCGCGCAACAGTTTAATCGACGTGTGTGCGTATTGGGTCGCTCAATGCAGAAGAATGTCGAGGTCGCAGACCGGCTGGGTTATCTCGACGTTCCTGATGGCTTGCTGGTTTCGCTCAATCAGGCGAAACAAATGAGCGATGACGAAATCGTGTTTCTGGTAACAGGTTCGCAGGGTGAGACGCGCGCAGCACTGTCACAAATGTCGACGCAGAGCTACAAAGGGCTCATGATTGAAGAGGGCGATACGGTTGTGCTTTCCGCCCGCATAATTCCTGGCAACGAACGCGTGATTTCGCGCATGATTGGATACATCTACAAACGTGGCGCGAATATCATTGAAGAGAAACGACGACTCGTACACGTTAGCGGTCATGCTTCGCAGGAAGACATTCGGATTATGACGGAAGCGGTGCGACCCAAGTTTGTCGTACCTATTCACGGTGAATACCGCATGCTTTTCCGGCACAAGGAGTTCGTTAAGAATCATCTCGGCTATGCCGAAGAGAACATTATTTTAATCGAGAACGGCGACGTGCTCGAGCTCGATGGTGAGCGCGCTGCCGTAATCGACAAACGCGAAATAGGACGCACCTTTATCGACGACAGCGGCTTCGAAGAGATCGGAAGCAATACTGTGCGCGAGCGCAAACAACTGGCATACGAGGGCACGATCAGCCTGATTGTAACGATCGACTCGGACAGTGGGGAGCTCCACGGGGACCCGCAAATAATCGCCCGCGGAGTGCGCGGGCTCAGTTCATCGAATGGATTTGCTCCGACCCAAGGACGGAATGGCGCAGCTCCTGCGAATTGCTCCCCCGCGGACGATGAGTTTATGAAAGATGCGAGGCGTGTGGTTGCTGCGGCGGTTACTGGCGCCTCGCGCCAAACTCTTGAAGACGAGACGTTGTTAAAGGAGCACATACGCGTTGAGCTAAAACGTTTCATTCAGAAGCAAACGGGAGGAAGACCGGTGATTCTTCCGGTAGTCGTGCGGACCTAGCTCTCATATCTAGAGACTGTTTGACCGAACCCAGTACGAATTGACACGAAGGTTCGTCAGGGGTTTCGACGAAACTGCTCTTGAATTACTTCAAAGATAAGGTCGTAATGATCACTGGCGCCTCGTCTGGAATTGGACGGGGGCTTGCCCTGGAGTTGTCACGGCGCGGAGCAAAGCTGGCGCTTGTCGCCCGTCGAGCGGCAGCGCTGGATGAGATCGTCGGCGAGATTAGCTCTAGAAATGGAAAGGCACTCGCCCTTGCCGCAGATGTGCAGGATGCGACTGCACTTCGAGGAGCGGCAGATCGCATGCGCGCTGAGTTTGGCCGTATCGACGTGCTCATTGCGAATGCCGGCATTGGGTTAACCGCGGATGCTGCAGAAATGCAACCTGCCGATCTTGCCAGAGTGTTCAACATAAATGTAATCGGAGCGGCCAACAGTGTGGCGGCAGTGGTTCCACAAATGGTGGCCCACGGCAGCGGACAACTCGTCGTGATTTCGAGTCTCGCTGCCTATCGAGGCCTCCCAAAATCCGCTGCTTACTGTGCAAGCAAAGCTGCGGTCTCAGCATTCTTTGAAAGTGTTCGGCTCGACCTGAAAGGTAAGGGGATCGCTGTTACGATTATTCATCCGGGCTTTATCAAGACACCATTAACTGAGGGACGTCATGCAGACATGCCTTTCTTGATGGAGCTCCAGGATGCTGTGCAACTAATTGCGGGTGCGATAGAAAGACGAAAAAAGTCGTACGCATTTCCCTGGCAGCTCGCTAGTATTGTTCGCCTGGGAATGATCATGCCAAATTTCTTGTACGATTGGATTGCCGCTAAGAATTCGTTTAGGGAATAGGAACCAATGACCTTATTTCAAGCTATCATCCTGGGCATAGTCCAGGGGCTGACTGAGTTCATTCCAGTTAGCTCGACGGCCCATCTCGTTTTTGCTTCGCGCGCTATTGGATTGTATACAGGTCTCGACAAGACACTTCAGGCCGAGCAGACGACTGCGACTATTGCTGTGATCCAACTAGGCACGCTGCTGGCCGTCGTGATCTATTTTGCACGCGATATTCTCAACATTTCTAAAGCTTTTGTAGCTGACCACGTAGCCTTGTTACAAAGAACAGGTCCAAGGGACGGAGGGAAGGCCGGCAGACTTTCGAACGATGCCTGGCTGGGCTGGCTGATAATTATAGGCTCGTTGCCTGTCGGAATTGTGGGACTGCTCTTTAAGAAACAGATCGAAGGAACGTTCACAAAGAACTTGTGGGTCATCGCGACGATGATGATTGTGGTCGCGATTCTGTTGGCCATTGCCGAGCTCGTGGGAAAACGCAGTCGGGGAATGGACCAACTGGGTGTCGGCGATGCGCTGGCCGTCGGATCTGCCCAGGTGCTGGCTCTCATTCCCGGTTCGAGTCGCTCGGGCTCGACGATCATGGCCGGTCTGTTTGCGGGCGAGATGCGCGAGACGGCTGCAAGGTTTTCGTTCCTGCTCTCTATTCCGGCTATCGGCGCCAGCGGATTGCTCGAATTGAAGCAGGCCATGACAAAGCTGCCGCACGGCAGTTATGGCTCGCTGGCTGTTGCGACGGTTGTGTCCGGAATCGTTGGTTACGCATCAATCTGGTTTTTACTGATGTTTCTCCGCAGACATTCGACCGGTGTCTTCATTGTCTACCGCGTGATAGTTGGCGGACTAATTCTGGCTGCGCTGTCCGCAGGGTATCTTTCGGCGAATATTTAATGAGTGGCCTATTTCTGTAGGGGTGTCCCTCTGTGGGCACCCCCTTTTGATCCGGAGCTGAGCGATTTCGAGCAGAAGGGGTGCCCACAGAGGGACACCCCTACAGAATTAGGCCACCACCAATATTTAATGGCTCTATCAATAATTTCCCGGATTGGGTAAACTACCTGTGGCCCCTCCTCTCCGGCGCCGAGCCTAGCTCGCCCCCGATGTATTGCCAATAAAAAGGGCGGTGATTTTGATGAATCAGAAAGACCGGCGAGGAGCCGCTGCTGCCTCGCAACGGCCGAGAAGTCCGCGAGTACCTGTCGAGTTTGACTTGGAAATAGCGGGCTGCGATCAATCTGGTAAGCCTTTTCACGTCAAGGGCAAGGCCATTAAGATTAGCCGTGGCGGGGCCACAATTGTTCTGGATGTCGAGGTTCCAGTGGGGTCGGCTGTTAAGCTGATGCCACCATTTGGACGAAATCTAGACGCGGAGGTCAATGGTGCCTGGACCGATGAAATCGATGGCCACAAGCGTATAGGTGTTAAGCTGCTTGACGCGGATGGATGGTTTGCCGAATAGACGGAAGAAACAATGACAGCTAGATGAAAGCCAAACGCTGGATCGTGCGAGGGCAGGATATGGAACGTGCTGCCCCGCGCGCGCGTTTTGGTTATCTCACCAATCCTGGCTGCACTTCTAATCACCTGCGGTTGCTACAATGACCGCTCCGGTCGGGCGTTTCTCACGCCTTCTTACGACCAACTCCACGATCCATAACTCATGCTGGGGCAGGGAAAAGGCTGTCGCCCGTCTGCAAAAAACAGTAGATAACGACGAGCCAGTGCTGATCTACGGCGACTACGACGTTGACGGCGCAACCGGCATTGCTGTATTGCTGGCGCGCCTAAACTGTTGGTTGCACGTGCGATTGAGACAAATGTTTGGAATAATGAATGGAGATGCCGTTGAATGTGCAGTATCTGCGAACTTGTTGGCCCGGGAGGGTTGAGCTTTGAGCTTAGTTCTTTGTTCTTGGTACTTTGTTTTAGGGATCAAATCTTGAATGATCGCAGCTGACAAAGTACAAAGCACTAAGAACAAAGCACGTTTTTTGTTATGCAAGAACTAACACGAAAAAGAGCAATTGCTATTGGCTTGCGGTCGCGTGTGCCGTTGCTCACGCGCATCGCTGCGCTTGCGCTGCTCGCGTCCGGATTGGCGTTCGTATCGATCTCTTATTACAAGCTGCGCAACAACAGCCGTTTCATAATGAAGCCGAAGAGTCCCGAGCTCTCTAAAGAAATTACCGGGATTGTTGAAGGTTATGAGCAACAAATCACCAAAGATAATCGCTTGTACCTACTGGTAAAGGCTACTCGCGATATCACATTCTCGGACAATCATCACGAACTGGAAAATGTGAACCTCGCAATTTATCCTCCGGTTGGTGAGAAGCCCGATCACATAACGGCGACAAAAGCCATCTATAACCCGACAACCTCCATCATTTCCTTTCTGGGCAACGTCAGGATCGACACGAAGGATGCGCTGAAGGTCAACACCGAAGCCCTGGCTTTTGATCAAAACAACGAAGTCGCCGAGACAGATTCACCCGTTTCGTTCGAACACGAAAACATTTCGGGTAAATCAACCGGGGCCGTCGTCTATCAGAAGTTGAAAAAATTTGAACTCAAGAGAGACGTTGAAGTGACTGTTGCGCCCCGCGGTCCCGCAGGTTCATCCCTACAGGCTTCTCTTCGATCGCGTCCCGTGACGATCAAATCCGGTCACGGTGTTTTTGAGCAGGAATCGCTCAAGTTGACATTCGTGGGCGGCGTCACCGCCGAGCAGGAACGCGACGTCATGAGTGGCGACGCATTCTATGCCACGCTCAATAACGAGAAGAGGATCGAGAAACTGGAGGTTCGGGGCAACTCCTACTTGCGTACGATGGACGAAGGCCGCGCCGCCGAAGTTCATTCTGTTGACATGGACTTTTTCTTCGACAAAGACCAGCGGCTGGAGCACGCTGTTGCGATGAAGGATACCGTTGCCCGCAGTCTCGATGCAGACTCGGATTTGCAGCTCAGCGGCGCGAATTCTCTCGACGTGAAGTTTCAAGCTCAGGATCAGCGCAGTTTGTTAAAAGAAATGCTTGCAGATGGTCGCTCGGTGGTCACCCTGTCTGCCCCCAAGTCGAAGGCCAACGATCCGCGATCCGCAAACAAGCGCCTGACGGCCGATAAAGTAAAACTGAGCTGGCGCGGCTCAGGGCGCGACCTTGAGAAGGCGGAGGCGACTGGCAATGCGGAGTTGTATGTCGAACCAGTAGTAACGAATGCGCAGGCAGATAAGAAGACGATCACGGCACCGCGGTTTGACTGCGACTTTTTCGAGACCGGAAATCTAGCCAGAACGTTTACTGCAACGGGCGGTGCAAAGGCCGTTCTCCAGCCACTACAACCTACGCCAAACAAAGGCACGCGCACGTTGACGTCCCAAAAGATGATAGCCGTGTTTGTAAAAGAAACCCAGGACATTGAGCGACTTGATGCGCAGGGCGATGGGAAGTTCAACGAGAACGATCGCAATGGAGTAGCCGCCAGCGTTTCTTATGTGGCGGCTGAAGAGATGGTGTATCTGAGGGGCGGAGAGCCCACTGTTTGGGATTCCCGCGGCCGAACCAAGGCAGTAGAACTTGACTCGGATTTGCGCAACGACGTCTCCTACAGTCGTGGCAAAACCGCGACCACGTACTACAGTCAAGAACAGACAAACGGGGCGACACCCTTTTCGAAGGTAAAGAGTCCGGTCTATATCGTCAGCGATCGCGGTGAATTTCATCATGAGAGCGGTTTGGCAACCTATACGGGCAACGCGAGAGCTTGGCAGGACGACAACTTCGTGCGCGGCGACAAGCTCAATATTTATATGAACGACAAGAAAATGGACGCTATCGGACACGTTCAGAGCGGGCTTTACAATTCCAAACGGCGTATAGATAACAATGTGTCGGTCATTCCCGTATTTGGCTCGTCTGATTCGATGTACTACTCGGATCCCAACCGCGTGATTCACTACGAAGGGGACGTTGACATCCGGCAAGGC
>Ga0137359_10001141_pt1 | contig 20941 bp, 19 predicted proteins | sample Mad1_40_16metaG_FD_108281 | JGI IMG/M metagenome (GOLD analysis project Ga0137359, IMG submission 108281) | Vadose zone soil microbial communities from Angelo Coast Range Reserve, California, USA - Mad1_40_16 metaG | ecosystem: Environmental > Terrestrial > Soil > Vadose zone | place: USA... | reverse complement strand
CTTGCCGCCGCTGCCCTTTACCGGAAAATGCTTGCGCAGATCGCGGGCGATCAGCAGCGGCTGCTGCAGGCCGCCGCGGTCGCGCGGATCGAGGGCGAGGCTGTCGGGCATCGGCGAGTTCACTGGTTACATCCGCACATCCATCGCCGCGCGCAACCCGTCGCTGACAAGATTGCAGCAGATCGAGGTGATGAAGATTGCCAGACCCGGCAGCCCGCAGACCAACGGCACGACATAGATCGACTGGCGCAACGTGCTCAGCATCAAGCCCCAGTCCGGCACCGGCGGCCGCACGCCGAGGCCGAGGAAAGACAGCCCAGATGCGAGAAGGATACTTACGCTGATCAGTGACGAGGCATAGATGAACACCGGTCCCAGCACATTGCCGAGCACGTGGTAGCGGATGATGGTGGTGGTGCGCGCTCCGGTAGCGCGGGCGGCTTCGATGAAATCGAGAGCGCGGACCTGGGTCGTCGCGGTTTCCGCGACCCGGCACATCGGCGGGATGAACACCATCGTCAGCGCCAGCATGCCGTTGGCCATGCCGCCGCCCATCGCTCCGGCGATCGCCACCGCCAACAAAACCGACGGGAAGGCATAGAAGACGTCCATCGTGCGCATGATGGCGGTGTTGGCGCGTCCGCCGACAAAACCGCCGACGACGCCCAGCATGCCGCCGATCAAGGACGCGATCAGCACCGGCACGACGCCCATCAGCAGCGAGACCCGCCCGCCGTAGAGCAGACGGGAGAACATGTCGCGCCCCAGCTCGTCGGTGCCGAGCGGGTGGCCGCGCCAGCCGAACGGCTTCAGCCGGCCGACGATGCTTTCCTTGTAGGGATCGAACAGCGCAATCAGCGGCGCGAAGATCGCCGCCAATACGACCAGCAGCACGATCGCGGCAAAAACCAAGGTCATCGGATCGTGCCGCAGCCGGTAGAAGACCGACTGCCGATAGCCACGCACCCGGGTCGCCGGCAGCGCCTGTTCCTCGAATGCGCCGAGCGGCTCGGCGAGCTCGATGGTGTCGGTCATCAGACCTGCGCCGGGGTCCGTCATTCCGGGGCGCGGGCGCAGCCCGCGAGCCCGGAACCCAGGAACACCGGCCTATTATCCCTGGGCACTGGCAGGTGTTCATGGGCTCCGGGCCTGGCCCTACGGGCCGTCCCGGAATGACGATGTTTGCAGCCGGACATGGGGACCCTCATCCCCGTCTGATGCGCGGGTCGATCAGCGACTGTAGCAGATCGACCACCAGATTGGCGGCGACGAAGACCAGGGACAGGGTCAGGATGGTGCCTTGCAGCACCGGCACGTCGCGGTTGATGATCGCCTTGCTCAGCAGGAAGCCGCTGCCGGGCCAAGTGAACACCGTCTCGACCAGGATCGAGCCCCCGAGCAGATAGCCGAACTGCAGCCCCATCACCGCCATCACCTGCGGCATCGCGTTTTTCAGCACATGGCGGGTCACCGCCCATTCCGAGAGGCCCTTGGCGCACAAGGTCAGCACGAAATCTTGGTTGCGCACTTCGGCCACCGCGGCACGCGTGGTGCGCGCGAGGATGCCGATCGGGATCATCGCAAGGGTGATCACCGGCAATACCAGGAATTTGGCGTTGCTCCATTGCAGCAAATCGAAGCTGGTTGAACCATTCGGCCCCATGCCGGTGGCCGGCAGCAGCATGTATTCGACGGCGAAGACGATCACCAGCACGATGCCGAGCCAGTAATTCGGCAGGCTGACCCCGACCACGGCCGCGCCGGTCACCACGCGGTCGATCCACCGCCCGGCGAAGGAGCCCGCCACGGCGCCCATCACATAGCCGGTGAAAAACGCAATCGGCACCGCGAACAGCGCCAATAGGGCAGTGTTGGACAACGCCTGGGACACTTCGAGGATCACCGGCCGGCGGGTCGAGATCGAGACCCCAAAGTCGCCGGTCACCACCCTCCCCAGCCAGATCAGGAACTGGATCGGCAACGGCTTGTCGAAGCCGTAGGCGTGCTTGACGATCGCGATCGTCTCCGCCGTCGCGTCCGGCGGCATCACGGTCTGCAGTGGATCGCCGGGCGCGATATAGACCAGCGAGAAGCAGACCACGCTGACCCCGAACGCGATCGGGATCGCGTAGAGGATGCGGCGGAGGATGTATTTTCCCAAAAGACCGTCTCGGCGCGGTTAGGGTTCGACGGAAACCGGCGTCAGATCCTGAAACCAGCTCTGCGCTTGCACGAAGCCATGGACCTTTGGCGACAACCCGCGCGGATTAAGGTCGTGCGCGACAAAGATCAAGGCCGCCTCCTCGTTCATCGTCTCGTTCAGCTTTGTCAGCAGGGCCAGCCGCTTTGCGGCGTCGAATTCGGCAAAGATCTGCTCAACCAATTTGTCAACCTCGGGATTGCCGTAATGGCCCCAATTACTGCCCTTGGGCGCCCATTGGGCGGTCCAGACGTGGCGGATCAGAGCGTTGAACGGGTCTTGTGTCTGGCGGCTGACATTGATCGCGTTCACCTCGGGAAACTCGTCCACGCCGGCCCGCGTTAGTTGCAGCAGCGCGTTCCAATCCATTGTGTCCAGCCTCACCTCGAAGCCGGCCGCATCCATCTGCGATTTCACCAATTCGTTCATTGGCAAGGGCTGCATTTGACCCGAGCCGGAGATGGAGATCGCCAAGGTGACCTTGCACGGCAGGCAGCCGGCCTCCTTCAGCAGCGCCTTGGCCTTCTCGGGATCGTGTTTGTAGAGCAACGGATGCCCGTAATAGGGCGCCGACGGCGGCACGGTAGAATAGCCCTCCAGCATCAGCCCGTTCAGCAGCTCCTTCATATCCTCACGGTTGAGCGCATAATTCGCCGCCTGGCGCACGCGCTTGTCGGCGAACGGGCCTTTGACGAAATTGAGCTGATATGTCCAGTTGTGCGGATAGACGTTGGTGATGATCTGCATGCCGGCGGATTTGAGCCGGTCGATCGCGTCCGGTGAGGGCGCCTCGATCCAGTTCACCTGGCCGGAGAGCAATGCCGCTGTGCGCGTCGATCCCTCGGGCATCGGGATCAACACGAGCCGATCCTGCCTGGGTACGCGTGCCTTGTCCCAGTACTCAGCGTTCGGCACGAATTCGAGGCGCTGGTGCGGAACCGCCCGGTCGTAACGGTACGGACCGGTGCCGGACGGGCGCAGAGCATACTCCGCCCATTTGTAATCGACCTCCTTGGCGCGGCACGGGCTGATCATCAGCACATAACTGATCTCGTACGGAAACAGTGAATCCGGCCCCTTGGTATCGAACGCTACCGTGTAGTCGTCGATCTTTTGGACGCCGGCGAAATTGCCGAGATATGAGCGCGCCTGGGCGAATTGCGACGGGTCGAACTCGGGTGCCTTGTCATTGGTCGAGTGGCCCAGGTTCCACACCACGTCATCGGCTTTGAAGTCGCAGCCGTCATGCCACTTGACGCCCTGGCGCAGCTTGAAGATCCAGCGCTTGGGATTGGCTTCGTCGACCTGCCATTCGGTGGCCAAACCGGGTTTGATGTCCGTGGCCTTGTCCGATTTCGACAAATCCCACAGCACCAGCGAATCATAGAGATTGTAGCCGACGAACCGATACCCTTCGAACCCTTGGTCCGGGTTGCCGGTGGTGATCGGCAGATCGCCGGCGGTCATACCGACGACCAATGTGCCGCCGGCCTGCGCGGGGGTCCCAGTCAGCGAAATGCCCGAGGCTAAGATGAGCACAGTCACAAGCCCCAACAGGATTTTACCATCACTGCCGCGAAGGCGGGGGTCCAGAGCGGCTGGGCTCCCGCGGTCACCCTGGATTCCTGCCTTCGCGGGAATGACGAAATTAAGCCAAGTTCGGGCCGATCTCATGAGGTGTCATTCTCTGTGTGGGTCGCAGCGATGCGGCACAGTGTGCGCCCACTAGGGCACGACGGTTACCGGCGTCAGATCTTGGAACCAGCTCTGCGCCTGCACAAAGCCTTGCACCTTGGGCGACAGCGCGCGCGGGTTGAGGTCGTGCACGACAAAGATCATCACCGCCTCGCGGCCTTCGAGCTCGTGCAGCTGGGTCAACAGGGCGAGCCGCTTTTCCTCGTCGAACTCGTTGAAGATGTCGGTGATCAACGCCTCGGCTTCGGGATTTTCGTAATGCCCCCAATTGGAGCCCGCCGGCGCCCAATAGGCCTTGCCGACCAGCTTGATGATCGCGCTTACCGGGTCGAGGAGACCGCGTGAAAAGTTGAGCCCGTCATAATTCGGATTTTTGTCGACCCCGCTGCGATAGACATCGAGCAGCGCGTTCCAGTCCATCGTCTGGAGGTTGACCTCGAACCCGGCTTCCTCGAGTTGGGCCTTTACAAGTTCGTTCATCGGCAATGGCTGCATTTGTCCGGAGCCCGAGGTGGAGATGCCGAACGTCACCTTGCACGGCAAGCAACCGGCCTCCCCCAGCAGTGCCCGCGCCTTTGCTTGATCATGGTCATAGGTCGGTGGGTGGCCGTAATAGGGGAGGGTCGGCGGCACCACATCGTGTTCCGGGATCGCCGTGCCGCCGAGCATATCCACTACATCTTGCCGATTTATCGCGTAATTCGCCGCCTGGCGCACCCGCAGATCCTTGAACGGACCGCGCGCGAAATTCAGCATGTAAGGCCAGTCATGCGGATAGACGTTGGTGACGATGCGCATGCCTTCGGATTTCAGCCGCGCAATTGCGTCGGGCGAGGGCGCCTCGATCCAGTTCACTTGACCGGAGAGCAGCGCGGCGATGCGTGTCGATGCCTCCGGCATCGGTATCAGCACCAGACGGTCCTGCTTGGGAATACGCGCCTTGTCCCAATATTCCGTATTGGGCACCAGCTCGAGCCGCTGGTGCGCGACAAAGCGGTCGAAGCGGTAAGGTCCGGTACCGGAAGGATGTAGCGCATATTGCGCCCAATCGTAATTCAACTCCTTGGCCCGGCACTGGCTGACCATCATCACATAGCTGAGGCTGTATGGAAACAGGGATTCGACGAAGTTGGTCTCGAACGCGACCGTGTAGTCGTCGACCTTGCTGACGGATTTGACGTTGGTTAGCCAGCCGCGGCTGTAGGCAAATTGCTGCGCCAGAAAATACGGCGCCTTTTGGTCGGTGCGGTACCGATAGTTCCACACGACGTCGTCAGCGGTGAATTTGCAGCCGTCATGCCAGGTGACGCCCTGGCGTAAATGCACGATCCAGCGCTTGTGGTCGTTCGGATCGATCTCGTAGGAGGTGGCGAGGCCCGGCTTGATCTCGGATGGCTTGTCCGCCTTGGAAAGGTCCCACAGCAGCAGCGCGTCATAAAGATTGTAGCCGACAAAGCGATAACCCTCGAAGCCCTGGTCGGGATTGCCGGTGGTCACCGGGATGTCGCCGGCGGTCATGCCAACAATCAGCGTGCCGCCAGCGCGGGCCAGGTCCGCGTGCGCTGCGAACAGCACCAGAAAGGCCGCTGCGTGTAGGCAACGCGCGGCGAGGAGAGCGAGGAGCAACGTCGGCCATCCACGCCGGCCCTTGAGGGCAGGCAGGTCGATGCGACGTTGGACCATTAATCATCCTCCAGGCGGGTTCGAATACCTACCGGGAAGCACGAGCAAGAGACGTGCCACAGCCCAGCCCTAGAGCCGATTTCTCAATCGGGCTGCACTTTACAGGAGCGTGCAATCATCACAGATGATGGCGGGCTTCAATCATTCGGGCTCCTGCGGAAATTGCTTGGCTCCTTCCGGGATGATCACGCCAGGGAGCTTGCGGGACGTCCAGATGTGGACGGCGTGGCAGAGATCGACGGGGTGATCCAGCGATCCGCCCTTGACGCTCAATGCTTCGCCCTCGCCTGCGATTTGGTGCCAAAGGCGCGAGCCGCAATTCGGGCAATACGCGCAGTCGAGGGTTCGTCCACTATCGGTCTTGCGGGACCAAGTCCGCACGGTCCCTTGCTTCAGGCGGAAATCCGCGCGCCGGACCAACACAGAAATCCCAAAGGCGGACGAAGACTGCTTCTGACATTCCCGGCAATGGCAAACAAAGAGCTCCCGCTGCTCTCCTTTGATCTCATACCTGGCGGCGCCGCATTGGCAGCCGCCGGTAAGTGCATGATCTGCCGTGGCGTCGGTTATCGCAGGCCTCCAACCATCGACGGTGCGCTGCATTGCCCCGCTTTAACAGGTATCACGAGGCGGACCAATAGCGCTATGGGGCCGTGCAATTCCGGTTCCTGGTCACTTGCTTAATTTTTGAGCAATGCCGCGTTAGCCGGCAAACGTCACTTGGCTTTTGGCTTCCATAACCCCAGGTAAGCGCCGGTCGGGTCGATGATGATGGAAAACCAGCCCGCGTCCATCACCTCCATGACATCGCGCATGATCGTAGCGCCCAGCGATTTGGCTTTGGCGGTTGCGGCTTCGATGTCATCGACCAGCACGTAGGCCAGCCACGCAGACGGCGCACCCGGCACCATCTGCTTCATCATGCCGCCTCCGGTGCCCTCGCCGACGTCGATCATCGTGTAGGTCATGCCGCCGCCGACATCCGCCTCTTTCAGCTGCCAGTCGAACAGCGACTGGTAGAAAGACTTTGCTTTGTCGAGGTCGGTGGTGCTCAGTTCCACGTGCACGAATGGATTAGCCATGACCGCTCTCCGTGTTCCGCGTTATCGGGTAACCCTACTACGCCGCGGTTCTAAAATATGTTCAAGAACATATGATGACAGGTCGTCTTCATAACTTCGTGAAGAGGTGAGGGTTCATGCCCTACACGTCGGAGCATAGGCAGGCAACACGCGAGCGGATTCTCGCCAGCGCGCGACGCTTGTTCGACCGGAATGGACTTTCAGAAGTTACCATCGATGCGGTCATGGCGAGCGCAGGCCTGACGCGGTGCCTTCTACAACTATTTCAACAGCAAGGAGAGCTGTACGCCGAAGCGATCACGCTGTTCAGCCCACTGGCGGTTCTCGGGCATACGTCTTACGACGAATAGTTTCTTGAGCCCCGAGGATCGCGTCGCGTCGTGAACCCGGAAACCCGCGCCGCGGCTCCTCGCTCCGCCGTCGCGCGGCTGCCCACCTCACAAAGGGCCAACTTTCGCGGTAGGAAGCTCCCTTCGGTTGGATCTATGTATTATCTCATTCTGGATGGGCGACGAGATGTGTCTGTTTCTAATTCTCCGCTGGTGCCGGCCGTCGCGCGACGATGCGGAGGCCAGAGCATTTTCCCATATAATTCCCGGTTCGGCGAGTTTAATTCCCGGTTGGGCTAGGCGAATTCCCGGTTCGGGCTGCTACGGGAATTTGCCGGCAAGAGATTGATTTGCCCCACCGCTTCAGCGACCAAACGGCGGTCCTGCCGGGAAAATCGATGAAATTCCGCGGTTCGACGGGAAAAACCGGGAATTTTACTTACCGGAGCTCGCGACCGATTCCCGGTCTCGATATCCATTGCAGTAATCGGTCCGGTCCGGGCTACGCTATCCATCCACGCGTCAGGCTTTCGACTTCAAGCTCCATGAGGGCTAAGATAGCTTTCGTTCACGCGCGCCCATCTCTTGCTTGAACTCGGTTGATGTTGTTTTCGGAACCTGCAGGTTGTAAAGCACCTGATCGGCCGCAATGATTAAATCCTTCAACATGTGCCGAAAGTGTATCTTGATCCAAGGCAACAACATGAAATAGCAACGAAGCTTCTGTCCAGCATCCAGGGGCGCGCGATAGATGGTCGTCTGCCGATCCGCGATGCCAAAATGCTCTGCCACGCGGCGATTTCCATGATGTTTCAGAGGTGAGTGCGCGATGACCTTGTTGGCTCCCGATCAGACGACTAAACACCGCCATTTCGTGAGGAGTAAAGTGCTGATTCGCGGTTGTGCCAGGGTGCAGCCCTTTCCGATTGCTTACCTTCAGAGACCGGCTCTTTGGAGGCGCGAACATGCCTCCGCTGATGGCAAGGGGCCCTGATCTCGCTGTTTCGCAAGTATCGGGCCGAGGCGATCGGCTGCGGGTAAGGTGACAACTCCCGCGAAATGCAGGAGATTTTGCGGGCATGGGCGTTCACGATTCGCGGATCAAATTATACTTCGGGGGAACGATTGTGAGAAGCTTCGGGCGGAAAGGTTGCTCGTGTTCCGCCCTTGCGGCCGTCTCAACTCGCTGATGCGCCCGTCATCGCTGGCTTGAAAACAGCAACCCCACCCGCCGGTAAGCTGTCGTCATATGCCGCAACGATGTCCTCGGGTATGGGGGCAAAGTCGGCGACCCGCAGGAAGTCGCGCAACGACGTACCCGTCGAAGCGCTATCGGTGTTTGGCGCGCCGCGTTTGCTGACAACGTCGTCAATGTTAATGGTCCGAAAGTCGATGCTCCAGCGCACCATGTTCGTGGTGTTTTGCACCGTCGAATGAAGCTGCGCTCCGGAAAAGACGATGATGCCGCCCGGCGGCACGACAAAGCGCACTTCTGGCTCGAGCTCCAGCAGTTCCTCAGCATGCGGCTGGACGCGAGTATCGCGGCCTATGTGTTGCGAAGCATTCTTACGGCTCTCGGCATTCCATCGGTAGTAATTAAAATCGCACGACCCATTCTTGACACCTTGGTTCCAGTAACGGGGATGGAAGGCCATTCCATTCTCGGAGACGAATTCGTACATAGGCGCCCACCAATTGAATTGACACATTGGCGCCGAATACCACGTGTCGCGATGAGGATGGTGGGCGTAGGCGATCCCTGTGGTAAGGTAGTCTTTGGGAAAGGCGCAGCGCAGACGCGGCACGTCCTGGTACGTTTTTTCGGGAGAGCAGCGAAAGGTACTTAGGACGCGTTGTATGAGTTCCTTCGTACGGGGGTGGTGGATATAACTCGGCTTTAGCACCGAAAGGATTTCAACGCACCGTTCGACAGCTAGCTTCTCATGCGCGCGCTGCGGATCGAGCGGGGCGAACGCATCCTCGATCATCCTGCGAGTGTGTTCAACCAACGCGACCATTTCCGGCGTTGGTGATAAGATAATGATGTTTCCACCATAGATCATATCGCGCCATGCTTCGTCGTTCCGCGGCGGGTCGAAAAATACACCGGTCATGGAGCGCCCCTCTCCTCGATATCAGTAACCTATTCATCCTCACTCGCACACCGGAACTATACCACATCTTTCGTCCTCTTGTCGAAAAGAAATAATGTCGTGATGCGCCCTTACTTGTCCGATGCCAAATATAGCCCTACAGCGCGGTGGCTACCAGGTCGGCAGTCGCACGAAGAGGCTTGTTCGGTCGACCCCAGCTCTGCCGCGCAGTTGCCTGATGCCCTTCTTTCGCTAAAGGGCATGCGGGGCGCCCGGATCTCGGGTTGGAAATATCGCGAACTGCGTGTCATCGATGGGCGCGTCTGGCGGTACGATACAGGGTTCGGGAACCGGGATGATGAAGCTGCCGCCACGTTCGCGATAAGTCGCTTGCTGTCGCATCACCTCCCCCGCGAAATTCCAAACGAGGAGCAAGACATAGTCCGGTTGATCCGCCACCAATTGATCCGGATGTCGGATTGGGATGCGCTGACCCGGCATGAATTTGCCCTGCTTATACGCGTTGGTATCGGCCACGAACTCGAAGAACCTCTCACCGAGATCAAGATAGTTCACCATAGTCGCGCCCTTTGCCGCTGCGCCGTAGCAGGCGATCCGCTTCCCTTTGGCTCTCTCCGAGACGAGCAAGCGGGCAAGCGAGTCGCGAAGGGCCCGGACCCGGTTGGCGAAATCGTTATAGAACGACACTTGGTCAACGCCCAGCGCTGCCTCGTGAGCAAACAGCGCATCCAGTGCCTCGGACCGAGCGGGCGTTCGTCCTACGGTAAGACGCAACGAGCCCCCATGGATTGGAAGGCGCTCGGCGTCATTCAAGTAGAGCCCGTGCCGCCTGAAGAGTGGAGCGAGCCCGTTCAGCGTGTGGTAGAAGAGGTGTTCATGGTAAATCGTGTCGAACTCGCAATGTTCGACCATATCCAAGGCGTAAGCGAATTCAAAGACTGCGATCCCAGTTGGCTTCAGAAGGCGCGCAAACCCGGCAACAAAATCGTTGATGTCGTCTACATGAGCGACCACGTTGTTCGCGATCACGACATCCGCAAGCTTGCGCTCGCTCGCTAGCTTCTCAGCGCATCGCGACCCGAAGAAATCGTGAATTGTCGGCACGCCAATGGCGTTTGCCCGCGCCACGGGCCCATCGGCCGGATCGATACCCAGGCAGTCAATCCTGCGGTCGACGAAATTACGCAGCAGGTATCCATCGTTACTGGCGACCTCAACCACGAAACTACGGGGGCCAAGCTCGTATTTGCGAGCCAGCGCTTCGACATGTTCGGCCGAATGCTTCAACAGTGCGGGCGAGGATGAGGAGAAATATGGGTAGTCACGCCGGTAAAGGACATCCGCCGGGACTGTCTCCGTCACCTGCAATAGCGCACATGCCGGGCAAAATGCCACGGCCAGCAAAAACCTCGCTTCCGGGTGACTCAGTTCTTCCTCGCTGAGCAGCGCATTCGCTATGGGTTGGGATCCGAGATCGAGGATAACGCGCAGATCCTCACAACCACATGATCGACAATTCGTGATTCGCATGATCGCCTCCCAACGTTACCTTCGTAAATGGCCATTCAGGGCTCGACGGATTCCGTAAGGGCGCTGTGGTCTTGTATGACCCATTTCGCATAATTGTTATGGAAGTGATGGGTGGACGGCCCCGCTGCGGCATCGTCGCGCCAAGATGAGGTCATTGATCGCAACATCCCGTCAGGGAGACGTCCATGGAGCGAGTTGTTACGATCGCGTTGCACGGCCCTCATCGATCAGCTGCGCACTATCCGAGGCGGGATCGCACGAGTCGAGAAGCGTATCCTGGCCTGGCACCGCTCCCGCGATGCCAATCGCCGATTGGCGACGATCCCAGGCATCGGACGATCACGGCAAGCGCAATCGCTGCCGCCGTACCGGACGTCATGCTCTACCAATCCGGCCGGCAAATCCGCCTTTGACCAGGCCTGACGCCACGGGCACACAGCAGCGGCGGGAAAGAACGACGGATCGGCATCAGCAAGCCGGGCGACGGTTATATCCGACGCCTTCCTCGGCACCGCCGCGGCCGCCGTGATCCGGCTTGCACGCCAAGGCAATGCTAGCAAAACCTGGGCTGCCAAGCGGCTCGAGTGCAAGCCGGCCGGATTGGTATCGGTGGCGCTTGTCAACAAGACCGCTCGGATCGTTTGGACGGTATTCGCGCGCGACCAGTCCTACATGGCTCCGGCCATGTAACCGAAGTCCTCTCACCCGCAGGAAGGCCTGATCGATGCCATACGAGAAAACCCCGGCACCGGTTACTCCCCTTCCAGAGAGCTTTTCTGGCTACACCAGTCAACTTTCCCATCGGACACTTGGTCGACAATTTGCACTACCCATTTTAGATCTCTCCAAGACAGCGGTCGATGAGTCTTTGCTGCCTCGCTCTCGTGTTTTTAGGCGACCAAAAATTCGAATTTAGGCCAAGGGCAAGAACGGCCGAAGCAATTTCCTCACGGTAAATGGGATCATCAAAACAATCACCTGAGGGCACCGCATACGCCTCTATTGTGAGGAATTGACTTCCAAATCTCTCTTGAACGTCGCGCGCTCCGAAACCGCACTCGGCGAAAAGCGTAACAAGAGATCTCTTGGTAAAGTATGGACAATGTTGGTAAATAAATTTCCAGCATACCTGTTAGCACCAGATCAAATCTCCGTTGGATACTTCAAGGTAGACGAACACATCTCCTCGATCGCCGAAAGTTTCGTGCGCTGTAGTTATAAGCTCGCGTGATTCGAAAAATGTTCAAGTGCGTGGCGACAGATAATAAGATTTGATGGTTCATTCGAGTATTTCGCCGTGTAATAGTCGGCAACGACGCGAACGTTGCTGGGGACGTCGTCGCCGGGCTCCGGCTTATAGCTCGGACCAAAGCTGACACCGACGTTGTTCCCACGATCACATATGATGCGCAGAAAGTCACCCTTGCCACCTCCAATTTCGACAATATGTTCCTGGTGCATATCATATGTCGCGATCAGCCGGTCTGATAGATCTTCGGCATATTGTCGAAATAGAGGCGAGAACATTTGAGAGATTTCGTATTCCCCCTCCTAATCAGCGAGGTCATCATCGTAAGTGCGGTTGAAAACGTGACTGCAATTGCGACAGTAGCTCAGAGCGAGCGGTGTTTTACGCGCTGAATGCGCGCCCGCCAGGGAAGGCTACATCCGACATGTGTCAACAGGAAACAGGCGGTAGCTCAAATACCGGAGCGACCTTTGGCGACGCACAGACAGGGCATTGCGAAGCTGATATCAAGCATGAAAAATCATTCCCATACCAGCGGATCCAAGCGTTCCTGGGTCGCAAGGCATCAGGAACCCAAATATGCGGCGCTGAAACGTTTTCGCAGGCGAGAGACCTGTCACGACCCATTTTCTGTCATAACAAGGTCTGTCTCGATGTCGAGGATCGTGTACACCTTCGGCTCGCAACGCTGACGTGCGAGTTCCCGCCCGACTTCGTCGCGGTAAACCGGGTTCATTATAACGACGTTATCCGGACGGTAATCCCGCAGGAATGCCGGGGCCACGATTCTCTGCCCGGTGCCCGGAAGAAATTTGCCGACGCGGTAAGGATTGATGTCAACCACGTGCTCGATCTCGCCGTGCACTCCGAGCGTCGTTAGAAACGCTACGGCCTTCGATCCCGAGCCCCAGAGCACCGTACTCTGCCCGGCGGCGGCCCAGTTGCGAAGCCGGCTGAGCCACGCCGCCCGGCTGTGCGCCGCCGAGGCGGTAAAGCTGCCCGACATGCGGATGATCTCGGCGACACCGTCCGGGTCGTCAAGTGTGACATCAGATCCGTGAGATCCGTGCTCCGCCGGGCTCGTCACAGTCATCAAGTACTGCCCGTCATACCCGGTCCAGATCCTCTGTACAGCGAAGTCCGCCCCAATAAACAGGCGCTTGAGCGACGTCGCGCTAAAATACGAGCAATGCTCGTAGTAGACATCCCAAAACGCGCCTTCTTTCAGGATGCGGCCGACATCGGGTACTTGAAAAAAGATGACCGAATCCTTGCGATTCGCAACCGAGCGGACAGATCCAAGAAACCGGTGCGTTTGCCCGATGTGCTCGAGCGTCATCTTGCAACACAGTAAATCGGGCGCGACTTCGTTCGTGTCTTCCGTAAAGAATTCGCGCACGAACCGCACATCCTGCTCCAAGCGCTGTCGGGCGGGCACAAAGCTCGGATCATAGCCGATACCACGATTACCTCCGAGCTCGCAAATCAGGCTCAGGAACTCGCCTTTCCCGCAACCGATCTCCAACACGGTCTTCCCGCGAATATCGTAGCTGCTAACCAGGTCCTCGGCGAGGGCGAGGTTGAATGTGTTGAATGTGGGCGAGAAGCCCTGGGTCTCCTCGTATTGATCCGAATAGACGGTGCGTTCGGAATCCCAAGCCGCATTAAAGATAAAGCCGCACCCGCTACAGAGCGAAAGCACGATATCACCGGTGGGGAAATCCAGCGCCCGGGCTCGATCCTCAACCAGCAGGCAGCTGTTGGTTGGGACGCTCAGGACTTCATAGAACGGGTGGCAGCAACCCGACGATCCGCAGTTAGGACATGTCGTCTTATCCAAGCAGCAGACCTCTCAATGATCAGCGTGGTTTACGGGGCAGCATACATCAGAGGATGTTGTGGGATTGCGCAGCGACGGTATCCAAATTTGCAATCGGCACAACCCAGCGCAAATTACCGTCGATGGCGCCCCGAGCCATCAAGGACTGGAGATACGCCAGTCGCTGATATCTCGCGCCTTCGAAGTCCTCTAGCAGGAGCCCATACTCGTTATATCTCGCGAACAGTTCACGCGCTCCGCGGCGCGCTGTCCATTGCGGTCTGAACTTAGGCAGCAGGCGTGAAATCTTTGAGCAATCGACTCGATAAGTCCGCTTGTCGGGGCCGGCACCAGCGGCAAATTCAACACCAGAGCCGGGCACCGTCTCCTCTACGATTTGCGCGATTTCTCGAATGCGATAGTTTTCAGTCGTAATGCCGACGTTGAATATCTCGTTGTGAACGGTCTCGACCGGCGCCTCGAGGGCCGCGACAAATGCTCGGCCTATGTCCTCGATATGGACGATCGGACGCCACGACATACCATCGCTCTTGAGCAGCACCTTGCCGCTCGTGAATGCGTGCGCGGTCAAATTATTGAGAACCAGATCGAACCGGATGCGCGGGGAGAAGCCGTAGGCTGTAGCGCTCCGCAAGAATACCGGCGAAAAATGGGCGTCTGCCAACCACCTTAAATCATCTTCTGCTTTCCACTTTGAAATCCCATAAGGCGTGATTGGGTTGGGTTCAGACTCTTCATCGATCCAATCTAGTCCAGCAGCGCCGTATACACTGCATGTGGACGAGAAGATAAATCGACGAACGCCGCTGGTTTTGGCAATTTCGGCCAACCGCACTGTCGCCGCGTGGTTAATGTCGTATGTGGTTTCCGGTAACAAATCCCCTAGCGGGTCATTGCAGACACCAGCGAGATGAGCGACTGCATCGATGCCCTCGAGATCAGAGGGCGACAGCTCTCGGATATCCCGATTGATCGTCGCGATCCCGCTGTCCTTGTTTCCGCCAAAGGTACAATCCTCGTAGAGCTCGGTATCAACCCCCACCACTTCATGACCCGCCGCCTTCAGCCGGTCGACGAGGGGGCTGCCGATATAGCCCCGATGCCCCGTTACCAAGACCCGCATCTCTCTACTCCCACGTTTTCCAGGGAGCTTTGCCCTGGGTCCATAGTTCGTCGAGCAACCGCTTTTCGCGTAGGGTGTCCATACATTGCCAGAACGAGCTGTGGCGATAGGCTACGAGCTGCCTCTTGGCGGCAAGCTGTTCCATGGGCCCCCGCTCCCAGCTCGTCGTGTCGCCGTCGATGTATTCGAAGACATCCGGTTCCAGGACAAAAAAAGCACCATTGATCCAACCGTCGCCATCCGCCGGCTTCTCACGAAAACGGCTAACTTCCGCGCCGTCGAACTCGATATAACCGAAGCGCCCCGGCGCGCAAACGGTCGTCACCGTCGCAAGCTTACCGTGTGAGCGATGAAATGCAAGGAGGCTCTTCAGGTTAACATCCGACAAACCGTCGCACCAGGTGAGCATGAATGTTGTGTTGCCGATGTGCGGCGCGAGCCGTTTAATGCGACCGCCGGTATCGGTCAATGGTCCCGTGTCGATAAGATGGACAATCCAGTCCGGTTCGCGCCGCCGTTCGTGAACTATAATGGAACCGTCGCCAGTGCGCACGGTGATGTCCGAGCTGTAGTGATGCAGTTCCAGGAAATATCGAATGATCGCCTCTTTCTTGTAGCCGAGCGCGATAATGAACTCGTTCATTCCATAGAAGGAGTAATGCTTCATAATGTGCCAAAGAATCGGCTTGCCGCCGATCTCTACCATTGGTTTCGGACGCGCGTCCGTTTCCTCGGCGAGCCGTGTTCCCATTCCGCCCGCCAGAATCGCAACCTTCATTCCGCCCGCCAACCCTTATTCACCCGCATAACCGTACGCCCGGTAAAATTTTACCCAATCAGGCTAACCGCGCGCTAGCCCGCATAGATGCTACCACTGCCTCCAAAAACAGCCAAGAGAGGTGAGTGAGGTGGACCCCGAAAATGAGACAGTTGGTTAAGGCGGAGCCCTGCCCCTAAAAGCGCCGATGGCGCGAGAGCAGGACATGGCAGCACAATGCGGCGCGAAGGTGGCTCTGGCGGCGGTCAAGGACGATCGGACCGTCAGAACCGGAACATTCGTCCCCGCAAGCAGTCTGTCTCTTCAAGGGTATAACGGAGAGGGTTCAACCTTCAGGCCGACAACCACCGAGCAATTTACCCCGCGCCAAATGGCGGTACTTCGCTATCTAATAAAGGCTGGGAAAAGCTAACAAGTCTATCGCGCACGAACTGGCGTTGAGCGAGGGTCCAGTTAAGGCCCATATCCGGAATATAATGAAAAAGATGGGGGTCACAAATCGTACCGAAGTTGCCTGTCGTGCCCAGGCCTTGCGAGCTTCAGGCCCGACGTGACTGGTCCTGAAGGGGACAGTCTCGAGCGAACTCGTCTCCGGACTTCAACTGGATGACTGGGCAGGGCGTACCCGTATACCTGTCCTGCGACTAGGAAGATGGATCAGCTGAAGGTCACGTCGGTTCAACCGCATGGCGGCTCAAAACTGCGTGCCAAGCCGCAGCGTCAGAATGTTTTGAGTATAGGACGCTCCGGCAAGCGATGAACTGCGCTGCTGGTAGTTGAAGAAGCCGCCCAGGAAGAAGTGTCGGTTTACCAGATATTTGAACCCTGCGCCGGCAGTGAAGAAATTATCGGTCCGGGCGATGCCCTGGAAACTGTCGTTCTCTAAGGAGGCGTTGACGTTAAGCAAGAGGTTGCGCAACAGCTCGTGATCGGCGTTCACTGCGACGGTCGATGCGAGATAACCGTTTCCGGCCGGGCCGGTGAAGCCTGTCGTGGGGTTCGAGGAACTGCCCGTGATGAACGTTCGCAGGCCGTTGAAGGTGAGTGTCGTTAGCCGCGTGACGTTCCACACAAGCCGGCCGCCATAGTCGGGAGCAGAGGTGGAGGCGAGGCTCGACTGGGTGGGTTTCTGGACCAAATATCCGGCGTAGACCTCGCCGTAAATGATGTGCCGGGGAAGGATTTGCAGGCCAAAGTCGACGCGATATGATGTAGAGTTAGGCCGCACTCCTCCGGGCACAGAATGCCAGTAGTCGTACAGGCTGCCGCCGACACGGATATAGCCCAGGTAATCCGGAACGATTTGATAGCTAGCGCGAGCTGCTGCATCGGAGATTGTCGTATCTTGCGAACTCTGCGGCAATACGCCGCCGCCGACTAGCGGTGCGGCGTTGTACTGCGCCGCTTCCACACCGACGTCGACTTGGTAGGAAAAGCGTCGTCCTCCTTGCACATACCCTGCCCTGGCAATGTAGTCCCAGTACGTCACCGGCTGGGCAATGACCTGCTGGGCAACGACCGGCTGGGCAGCGACCGGCTGGGCAACGGGCGAATTGGGGGACCCGTAGGATATGTGTTGATGCGACACCTGCGCGTTGCCGTAAATCGAACTCCCGGCGGTCACATCGAGCCGTCCGTCGACGTTGACGAGGCCGTCTTGGGTGTTTTGTCCCGGATGGTCGGCATAAACTTGCAGCAGGGAGCTACCGTGCAGGCTCAAGGCGTTCCGCGGACGGATGGACAGTAGATCGAAGCCCGGCTGGAGGGCGGTGAGCAAATCGTAGGTCGGACTGGTGTTGGTCGCGAAGATGTTGCTGTTGTAGGATTCGTCGAATTCCGCGCGCGGGAAAAAGAAGTAGTCACCCAAGCGAAGCCCGACCGGATCAAATTCCGCGCGTGCCCGGTCGATCACAGTCTGTCCCGCGGAAATCGGCTGCTCCCCCGGAGGAGGCAGCGCCTGCGGGAGGGTGGGCGGCACCGCATTTGGCAGGAGCGGTTGTGTGACTTGCGCGGCCGCCCCGAGCGGCAGCAAGCCGACCATCAGCATGCTAAATGCCGCAAGGCAGCATTTTATCCTTCGGATAAAGATCTCAAGGCAGGTGCTCCGATCCGGCACGACCTCGATGAGCGCCCCATCCATTTTCACTGAGGGGAACATCGTCGCCATCAAATCAGATGGCGTCCGAATCTGCGCCCTTCCGCAGACAACGCGCGAAGAGGGCTGCAGCGATCCCGGCGAAGAACGCTCCGCGCGCCGATCCCGCAAAATCCGTGATCGACGGACGCCGGCCCGAGGAAAATGCAGGAGGACTCCAGAATGCCGGCGAATATCCAAAAATAAGCCGATGATCCGCACAGCGCCTCGCCGCTCATACCCGGCTATCGCGATGGTCGCCGATCCCGCATAGGCCACGAAATATTCGAGCTGGCCGGGAATTCCGGTTCGCGCCATAACTTGCGCCGGCAATAACGAAAGGACAGTCAGAAGAATAACGCAGCATCATGTGAGAACGCGAAATGATGTCCGGACCGGGTGCATCGACGCGACATTATCGATTGTGAAGCTTTTGGCAACCCCTCTCACCTCGTGTCGTCGCGCCCGAGCCAGTTCTCTGCGGATAACGGGGCTTGCAAGGCGGAGGCAGGTGGCGTTTTATCATCAGGACCCGCCTTTGCCGAAGGTTCTGGCCTCTGTTGGACCGGGGGCAGGGGGCACGTCAACTTGTTGAACGGGCCGACGGCGGGTTCGACGATCGCGCCGGGGGACTGGGGATCGGCGAATCGCCCTTTGGCGCCCTCCTCTGACGCAAGGGTCGGGTCTTTGGCAGACTGAGTGCCAGAGGGCGCGAGTGAGCAACCTTTCAAGCCCCGGCTATGACCTCTCTGTCGGCAGCTATGCTATGATCAGAGTGTAACCTGGTTCTATGAATCTTGGAGAGGTGCTCGATCATGAATCCGTATATCCGCATCGTTTGGGTGGCGCTGATAGCTCTCCTGCCATTGGCCGGTTGCTCGTCTCCGGGCAGCGACCTGCCGGTGCTTTCTTCCAAGCCCGATGTCTCGTCGTATCACCTGGGACCGGGAGATAGGCTCGAAATCAAGGTGCTCGGTGCCGATGAGCTGGCCGGTCAATACTCAATTCAAGACGATGGGACGATCAGGATGTTGATGGTCGGCGAGGTCCCAGCGGCGGGCTTGACCCCGGAACAGGTCCAAACCAAGATCGAGGACAAATTGAAGGCGGGCCGATACATCACCCAACCGCATGCCAGCGTGGCGGTACTGATCTATAGACCGTTCTACATTTTGGGCGAAGTCGCGAGTCCCGGTGGTTATCCCTACGTCAGCGGCATGAAAGTTCTCAGCGCGGTAGCGGCTGCCCACGGTTACACTTATAGAGCTAATCAGGATTATGTAATCGTCACGCGAAATGGCGAGGACACCAAGGCAGATATTTTGTCATCGATACTGCCAGACGATATTATCCGCGTTCCCGAGCGTTATTTCTAATCTTATGGACCGCCCGCTTATACGACGCAGCATTATTACTTAGTGGTAAGAACCTGACATTTGGTGCCGTTGCAAGCTCACTAAAGCCGGCAGAAAATCTGGCTTCTTGAGGGTACCATCCGTTGCGTTCTGACCACTCTCATGTCCGCCTTTGCCAGATGCAGGCGAGTGAATTCGTGGCTCGCGAGCAAGCGCTTGTTTTGGGCTCTTCCGGGCAGGGCAAGAGGCGTGGTCGTTGAAACGACGGTTGATCATACTCTGATGCGCGGGTCGGAACCGCATGACCGTTGATACATCGCGGAGCTGCCTCGGTCTAGGAACCTGCGTCGGATCGGCGATCCGGCAGATAGTGGATGCGAGGGTTCTCCTGACCGTGACCGTGCCCCCAGCCTTGCCCGGAAGTCGCATGTTGGGTGGTTCGCTGGCGCCTCCTTTGACAGCGCTCATGGTGTTCTCCGATCAGCCTGTCGGCACCGTCACCTGCCGGGCGATTGCCCAGACGAAGCCCGCAGTTCGCGGACGATCGTGGAGGTGACGATGTTGGCCGACATTCCCCAGCTTCCCGGGTTCTTAAGCGTGATTTTCCGTCTCATCGAGACGCGCCGAACGAAATCCGATCGCAACTGCCTCTGTTCGAAGCCAAATCGCCGGGTTGCCCGCCTCGCAGCTAGCGAATTCCGGTAGCAGTACGAACCGGGAATTCGCGCCCGCCCAACCGGCAATTAAACTCGCCGAACCGGGAATTATCCCGAGAATGTTCGGGCCTACGCATCGTTGCGCGACGGCCCAGCATCAAAAGAGAACCAGCAAGAGACACAACTCTCGGTCTGTCGACATAAAAACATTGATCCAACTGACGGGGGCAGTCGTACCGCGACAGTTGGCCTTTTGTGAGGCGGACCAGCGGTGCGCCGGCGACGCGACGGCGACGAAAGGAGCTCGGGTGCTGGTCGGCAGCTCATGACGCGACGCGAGCCGTGGCGCTTGCCAGTACCCGGGAGCCGCGTTTGTGAATCTTATGCTCATGTGCGTGTTCCTCTAGCCCATTGTTAGCGAGGCGATTCGAGCTTTTCCAATGTGGGGGTTTGGGCTCCGGTTACCACGCGCCACTTTAGGCTAATAGATCAGGCTCGCGGGCGTTGCCAGCGGATGGCCGGCCCTTGGGGTGTCGCTCGTTCTCGGTTGAGGGGCGGAAAGCTTGGACGCCACCAAGCGTCATGGAGCCGTCAGCGTCGCGTCGGGAGATGCGTCGCAAATTACCAAAAAGTGGATTGTATCCTGTCTCTATTGACAATTATCTGTATTCATAATATTATGATTTTAGCACCACCTTCGTTCCCGGAGATCCCCATGCGCCTATTGATCAGCTCCGCTGCCGATCGGAGAGCTGTATGACCATCAGTATCAGCAATTTAACCGTAAATAACAACGCACCTGCCGGCACCGTTGTCGGCGTGCTGACCGCACAGGACGCTTCGGGCACCGTCGTACCCTGCAATTTCACATTAACGAAAAAATCTGCCGGATTTCTTGCTATCTCCGGGAACAGCCTGGTTACGGCATTTAGCGGGTCCATTTCGGCCGGCAATTATTCGGTGCGGGTTCACGCAACTGGAACCAACACCAGCTTCAGCGGCAACGCCATGTTTACCATTAGAGTGAACGTGGCGGCGCCGCCGCCGCCGCCGCCGCCGCCGCCACCGCCGCCGCCGCCGCCGCCACCACCGCCGCCACCGCCACCGCCGCCGCCGCCGCCGCCGCCGCCGCCGCCGCCGCCACCGCCGCCGCCGCCGCCGCCACCACCGCCG
>Ga0137359_10001140_pt1 | contig 20948 bp, 19 predicted proteins | sample Mad1_40_16metaG_FD_108281 | JGI IMG/M metagenome (GOLD analysis project Ga0137359, IMG submission 108281) | Vadose zone soil microbial communities from Angelo Coast Range Reserve, California, USA - Mad1_40_16 metaG | ecosystem: Environmental > Terrestrial > Soil > Vadose zone | place: USA... | reverse complement strand
GCGTCTTCTCTGGCGCGAGGCACAAAATTCGGATCACCTTTGCGGCGAAATTCTTCCCAGCGATATCCGCCACTGAGTTGCGCGGTGGGCGGGGCTTCGGTCACCAGCACAATTTTCATCCCGTGGTTCTTGAATTCCGCGCTTTGGGAAATCGCGCGCCACAGGTGATATTCCACAATCAAAAACTTCGCGTTGGAATTCGCGAGCAGTTGCAGGTGCTCTTCCGCGCTAAGCTTGTAATCCAGCGGGACCAGCACACCTCCGATCTGAAAAACCGCATAGGCCGAAATCAACCACTTTGATTGATTGGTCATTATGATGGCGGCACGGTCGCCCGGGTTGAAGTCCGCATCCTGAAGGGCGCGAGCAACAGGCGTGGCCGTTTGCTTGAAATCGGAATACGTCAGGCGGGTACGTTCGCGGTCGCGATCAGATTCGATCAGGCAAGTTTCATTTGCGAAGCGATCCAGCGCGTCGCGAAGGGCTCCGCCTAGACATGTGTATTGGTCGAGATCGAGCATTAAAGAGTTATTTCACCACAGCGACACAGGGCCACAGAGCAAACAACTTGTAGTCTCTGGATTCCGGCATCCTGGAAGTGATTCCAGCCAGTTGAATGCATGTTTGAAAATTTGAATTCTCTGTGACTCTGTGTCTCTGTGGTGAATGCCTTTTACAGCCTCGCCTGGATTCGCTCGGCTAGCGTTCTAAAGTCTGATACTCCCTGCATTTCATAATCCGGCAGCTCGATATTGAAATGTTGCTCCAGGCGAGTGAGCAGACTAAGCGCCTGCAGACTATCGATCCGCAGAGTCTTGAAAAAGTCATCATCAGGGGACAGGTTCGAGCGCGAAACTTTGAATTGCGTTGCGGCAAGATCCAGGATTTCCTCTAACGTCTCTCGCTGGTCTGGCATGGTCTCATTTCACCTTAGGGAAGATAGGGTTGAGCGTCGGTGCTTTCCACGAATTTCTTCAATCCCGCTTCAACCGCGGGCCGCTCGAATAGCTCGCAAAAAATATCGATTTCGCGACTTAATTCATCATACGGGATTGGCTTAATGAATTTCTTCGCTGCAGCGGAGGTGTTGCGATCAAACTTCGCAAGCTGGGCGGCAGTTGCCCGGGCGACTCGCAGAGCTTGACCATCGGCAACCACCTGGCTCACTAATCCGATCTGCTGGGCCTTTGTCGCATTGAAGCTGCGGCCTGTGAGCAGCAGGTCGCGGACGACCGCATTGCCCAAATCCCTTTTCAGGCGCGGGATTCCGCCGAAGCCGGGAATGAGTCCCAGGCGCAGCTCAGGAAAGCAAAATCGCGCAGTCTTATCGGCGATGATGAGGTCGCACGCTAATGTCAGTTCGAAGCCGCCGCCGAAGCAGATACCATGAACCACTGCTATGGTTGTAAGCGGAGACGCGTCAATCGTGTTCATCACGTGATGAATGCGTTCTAAAAATGCCCGCACGCCTGAAGCCGCATCTGCCTTCGCCATCTGTTGTGAGCGGCTGTACAACTCGCGTAAGTCAGCGCCAGCACAGAAGCCACAATCGAGTTTGCTGTAGATAATCAGCGCGTGCGCATGTTCTTCGAGAGTTGGCAAAGCCGCCGCGAGTTGCTCCAAGTCTTCCAGGGACTCAGAGCCTATCTCGTTACAGGGAGAGCGGTGCAGAGCCACTTCAATGACACCTTCGTTCAAATCCCACGAGATTGCTTGCCCCACAACATTTGTCATGTCGAACCTGCGCAACAACGCGCGAAAAATATCCACACTAAAACCAAGGATGCGCCCCTCTCCTCGAGAGTAAATCTCCAGTGAGCTGCGACCGCAAATCACTGCACTTCGATCTAACTTGTTCGTAATCGGCTTCGCTAAGGACACCGTGGGCATTGGGCTTGAGCGCTTCGCCGATGGCATCCTGCAATTTTCCGTATGCTTCACGGGCCTTCCGCGAGAGAAAAATACCGCCTTCCTCGAAGTACCACTTTTTCAGCTCTTGGCAAAACTCCAGAAGTTCGGCGTATGTTAAATCTGTGTGACGGGGCCATTTTGGCAAGAGGCCAGTCTTCTGCCAAATACCTTTGTACAATGCAAGACGTTTGTCCCTCAGGCCTTCATCCACCTTATTCCGGTAGGCTAGCACGCTGGCGAGAAAGGAAACTACGATTGAAACAACCCCACCCACCACGCCGGCGGTGATTGCATCTCGGGTTTTATCAAAGATCGCGATGGTCATAGCTGTACACTCTCGATCCTCTTTCCCGAAGCGACTCAACCAGCCCGCGGGACTGCGTACATATCGTTAATTTCCGCCCGGAACCGTTGGGCGATCAGGTCGCGTTTAAACTTGCCATTGGCGGTCAGCAGACTATTTTCAATCGTAAATGGTTCGGCGCTGACGTGGAATGCACGCACCTGTTTGTAGTGCGGCAAACCTGCGTTGACCGCGTCCAGCGCGGCTTGTACTTGATCTACTCCCACGCCTCCCGTAACGATAGCAGAAAGATAGCTGCGGCCATTGCCGACCAAAACGACCTGCTGCGCCCCGGCAATGCGGGTCAGGATTTCGTCTTCGATAGCTTCGGGCGCAACGTTGTGGCCAGAGGCAAGAATGATCAGGTTCTTGATGCGTCCGCTGATTTTCCAGTTTCCGTTGGCATCTGCTTCGCCCTGATCGCCACTATGAAACCAGCCGTCTCGCAGAGCTTTTGCAGTTTCTTCGGGCCGGTTCCAGTATCCTGGAAAGACGTTCGGACCGCGAACCACGATCTCGCCATTTTCCGCAACTTTCATTTCGATTCCGCTGATCGCAGGTCCAACACGGCCCGGCTCAACATGGCGGGGATCGTCCATGGTGCAGATCGCGGTCGTCTCCGTGAGCCCGTAAACCTGGAGCACGGGAATGCCCAGCATCATAAAGAAGAGCTGAGTATCAACGTTTAGCGGAGCTGAGCCGCATATCAATGCACGAAGCTGCGGGCCAATCATCTTTTTGCGAATTGCAGGAAACACGAGTGCATTCGCGAGCCGGAGCCACAACGAGTCAGCGAATGTAATGTGCGCTTCGCGTTTCCGCATGTAGGCTGACTTTGCGCGACGGTATATCGCCAGCGGCAAGCCTCCGGTTTTCCAGAGCTGTTCGTCTACCGCTTTGCGCATTCGCTCAAGTAACTGGGGAACGTTCAGGAAATAATCGGGTTCAGAGGCGCGCATTTGTTGGGCCAGCTTGCTCAGGTCGGTATTCATGGCGACCGAGTTCTGGCGCAACAGGCACGTCAGCAGCATGATCCAAGACCCGGCAAAGCAGAACGGAAGGTAATGGAACGCTTTGTCTTGTCCGCTCTTACCTTTCATCAGCAGATCGAGCCGCGCCGAAGTGCATCCGAGCATATGCGCCACATTGGCCGCAGTTAACACCACGCCTTTGGCCTCGCCGGAGGTCCCTGAGGTATAGATGATCGTGACGGGATCAGAATCCGCATATGGATGTGGCGCGGGCGCCCCCGCCCGCGATGTTAATGGAGCCTGCTCCATCTCTCGATCAAATATTTCGGTGAACAGAACCTGCGGCGGAGCATCCGGCCAGTTCTGCAAGATTCCGTCGCGGAGAGCGTCATCTCCGCAGCAGATCAGGGATGGAGAACAATCCTTCATCATCGCAACCAGTTCCGCCGGAGCTTGCCGGGAATACAGCGGGACTACGATCAGCCCTTCGGCCATGATGGCCAGATCCATTGCGACCCAGCGAATGCTGTTAGGAGCAAGGAGCGCACAACGATCGCCTTTACGAAGTCCGCGCGAAGCAAGGAGTGCTCTGGCTTGCGCGATCAGGTCTGCAAGTTCCCTGCCGGTTGCTGTAACAATGGCGGATTCACGAAGCTCGGTCAATAACCGTTGATTGGAAGCAGCTTCGAGCCCGGAGAAGATTTGGTCTAGAAAGTTCATTGTGCTAGTAACAACTGACGCTCGTTCGCTCTGCGCGCACAAGTCGGTCACAGTTTGCGAGCTGCGCTCGCCTGCCCGGGCGTGAACGGCCGGGGCCTACACGGTTCGCGCGCTCAACTGTACATGCCAATCAATCGGCGCAAACCTGCGTCCATCGGCGGCAGGTAATCTTCCCAACTCCACTGGCCTTTGCGGGTTGGGAAGTCAGGATAGCGGCGCTGTACTTCCTCTTCGAAATAGACGCCCATGCGCGCCATCAGCTTCAGATTCTTCACCACCGTGCGACCTATGCCGTCCGCAATTTGCTCGCCCTCGGTCGCAAGCGTCTCAAGCGCCGTCAACAGTTTTGGTTCGAGGTCGGGATCATCGACGTTCATCAGCAGATCCTCGTGGCCCCGGTCGTGCATCAGGTTACGTATGCGCTCATCCATGGTGATGCCTGCCGATGGCATCAGCGCCGGCATAGACGTGACGATGCCGTGAAAGCGCGACGAGGCCATCATATGACCAGCGCGCAGGATACTAACCATTTGATACATGTCGTAATTCTCCGAGGTGAAAACCGGCACACCGCCCAGTTTGTCTGAAATGCGATGGCAGGCGCGCGCGTCGAGCTGCTCGGTCGCAGCTAACACCGTGAACACTTGTCGTCGCTGGCGGAATCCGGCCACGGCATTCGCAATCGCGGTGAGATAACGTTCAAAGGCTTGATCCACATCCGCGCCGGATTTGTGAAAGTAAACCGTGCGGTAATGGCTGTCTTTGTAAGCGCCCGTTGTCGCGCGAACCGCGTATTTCACCAGTGACGGTGTCACCGGCCACCAAAAAGGATTGATCGGACAGACGATCAGCACTGGCAGCTTGCCGTCCCACCCGGCGTCCTGCAAGGCTTTACGGCCGTACTCGGGCGGAAGTGGCGCGAACGTCCATGCGGTGTCTGTGCCCAGCTCGGTTGGAACTCCGAGTTTGCGGAGCACTGTACGCGATTCCTCGTTGCGCGTAATGATCAACGAATCTCTGCAGTAGCGCGCGCACATTTTCGCCACGGACGAATCCATGTGGCCTGCCTCCGAGCCATAACCGACTGCAAGTTTGTTCTGCGCCGCAGCCGTGCCCAGCGACCCAATGATCATGGTGGTCAGGGCGTTCGCGAACTTGCTCTTGAAAGCCGACCCTTCGACCACGACCACGCCGTGGTGCTTAGGAATTTCGCGCGCCAGAAACGGCGGAAAGATATCGGGCAGGTGGACCTGCTCGGCACCCTGGAAATAGCCCCGGGTCAGATCGAAGTTCTGGCTCATGGCGGCAAACTCGACGTTCTCCGCACCGAGAATGTACCTGAGCTGGCGCAGCGTCTCTTCCGGACGCACGTCCGACCCGGTGTTGCGCGTGCCGTTGTAACCGGCAAACAGCAGTTTTAGTTTTTTGCCAGGCTGCCAGCGTGCTCCGTTGCCGAGTATCCAGCTGGCCTTGGCGCGCTCGATGTTGGCGCTCACCCAGGCCTCGAGGATGAAGTCCATCATGCCGCGGACCCTCCGACTTTCGCAGGCCACGCTTGATAAGGGTACGTAAAGTTCGTCTCGCGACTGAACTTGAGCAGAGGGTAGCTGTACTGTGAAAAAGGCACCGGCTTGCGGCCCAACTCGGAAGTGACGCGCGCGTTGTCGAAGACGGTATTGAAAGTGAGGTACGGCATGAAGACTTTCATCAGCGCGGCGCCGTGGCCGATTGCGTTCTTGCGGTTTGCAAGCAAATTCACCCCGCTCGTGAATGGCTTCTCAAGAAACGAAAGATAAATCGGGCTGCGCTTGTCCTGGGCAGCGGCGAGCGATGCGGTCAGCTGCTTGAAAGTCTGCGAATCGCGGCCAGAAGAAAGATGGTAAATGTCGTGTTGCGTGCTCTCTTTCATGTGCAGCGAAGCGATTGCGTCGGCCACGAAATCCACATTGACTATGTCCACACGATCGCGCGAACGCAGCGGGAGCACCGGCAGTCCTGCCAGAAAAACAAACGCTCGCACCATGTCGAACTGGGTGGTCTGGGCGCGGCGGCTGTCGCCTAGAACAATGCTGGGGCGGAAAATAGTTTTCGGCACATCGGGCAAGAGCTGGCGAATCATGTGCTCGGAAAACTTCTTAGTGCGCGCATAAGGATCGTAATCCGACCGGTTCCAATCGATTGCGTTCTCTTCGGTGACAACCTCGTCCTGTCGCTTCCCTGCAACCGCGACCGTGCTCACGTGGCTGAAGCGGCGCAGGCCGTGATAGTGGTCCACCTGCATTCCGAGCTTGATCACTTCGAGGGTTCCCCGCAGATTCACGTTCAAGCAGCTCTTCTCCGACTTGCGATTCAGCGAGGCAGCGCAATGAATTACGGAATCGGTCGTGTGGACCAGGCGGTCATAGTCGTCACGCGAGAGGCCGAAGTGTTCAGAGGTAAGGTCTCCACGAAAAATACGGATTCGCGTCTGCAGGTATTCGTAAAACGGCTTGAAGTCCAAATGAAGTTGCAGTGCCTGCCAAAGACGCTCTTCGGCCTCGCGCGGATCACGCGCCCGCACCAGCAGGTTCAGCGACGCGCCCTGGTCCTTGAGCAGGTTGGCCGCCACGTACGCGCCAATGTATCCGGTCCCTCCGGTCAGGAAAATCGCCACGTCGCTCCGTTCGTTCCTGTCTTGATGGTTTCAGAGTCGGTGCCGCTCTGTTGCTGTAAGTTGCGCGGCGGCCGCGCTTCCAGCGGACGCCCTTCGATTAAAGGATAAGTCCACTTACGGAGCGCGGGAATGTGGATGTTGATCCAGTATTCCCACCAGTCCATCGAGGAAGTCTCATAACCGAACAGCTTCTTCTCGTCAGGCACCAGGAAGTAAGAAAGTTTCTCAATGTTCTCGGCAACAAAATCGTGTTCGTTAAGCAGGATGAATGGCTCAAATAGTTCAATCAGTTTTTCCACTTTTTCCAGATTACGATCAGCCCTCGCCAAAGGCGCTTTCTTAAGAGGCAAAGGCGCTGCCACTAGTTGAATGGATTTTATGATGGCTCGCTGCGCTGGCGCCGACATACGGTTGTACCGCTCCTTCGAAACCGGGATCGCGTCGAATCGCAGCCGCAGCCAATATTCCATCCCCTCTTGTGCGCGGTAATGTTTGCGGTGAGCAAGAGACGTGAGCTCGATTGATCGTCGCATGTCGCAGGGGTTCGTAACCGATGTAGCCAGCTGATATACGGGATCACTCCTGCGCTCAAGAATTGCAGCAGCGATCAGCGTCATTCCCCGGCAGACGGCATCGACCGGAATCACATCCAGGCGTTTGCGCTCATTCGACGGCAGCTGGCGAAAAAATGTCCCGAGTAGATACGACAGCGCTGCCGATGTATTAATTCCCTCATTCCATCCGCGAAAAGGTTGCGCGGTCGAGCTCTCAACAATTGCCGGACGAACAATCGCAATCGGAAGTTCCGCGCCGTTTTTAGCCAGCAGCGATTCCGCCAGGCTCTTGGTCAGCGTGTAAGTATTCGGCCAACCCAATTCTTTCGCCCGCCGCCTCCCTGCTTCGGTCAATTCGTTTCTCAACCAGCGGAACCGGTTTTTGCGAATCTGATTTTCCAGCGCCGCTCCGTGCAGGTCTTTGGCCGCGTGTTCTTTGCCTAAAGCCTGGCTCCGGAGCTCTTCCATGACTTCCGGGCCCTCCGCGCGTACTTCCGTTTCCTCCACCAGGCGGTGAAGCGATTGCCATTCACGTTCAGCGTCAAAATTGGCGATACCAGCCGGGGTATAGTCGGGGCGCGCAGTTTCACCTACACGTCCGTCCCGCGCACCCGCGACATAGCACGTCGACAGATGCAGCAGCCCGGAGTGGTCCGACTCCCGAATGAACCCAAGAACATTCATAACGGCGTCTACGTTCGTGGTCAGGGCATCGCGCAGGTCAGGATTAAAGTCAGTTAGGCCTGAACTGTTGATAATCAAATCGAGGTTCTGCCGCAACGCCGCAGAGTTGGCAGGATCCAGTCCCAACCCCGGCTGAGTGACATCGCCCTCAACCACCTTCACGCGTTGGGAGATGAACCGCGCAAACTTCTGACCGTGGCGCTCATAAAGAGAATCGAATACAGGCGATTCCTCAATGAGCTTTTCAAAGCGCCGCTGAGCAGGGTTCGACTTCTGCCGACGAATCAGGAGATAAATGCGTCCGATATCGGGCAGATCCATCAGCGTGTTCACTAGCCACACTTTGCCGATAAATCCGGTGACACCGATCAGCAGAATGTGTTTGCCACGAAGTGCCGAACGCACCGAAAGTGGAGCATCACGACGCTCTCCATCGAAATGGACGATCGGACGTTCCATTCTTGGGACAATTCGTTCAGCAGGAACGACGGCTTTCGCCAAAAGCTCAGCACTGGCGCCTAAGTCCGTCGCAAGCTGCTGGACATCCCGCGTTCCATCCGGCCCGGCGGAGGAGACCCGGGCAAAAATCCCTCGTGGCCGGACGATCGGCTCGATCAGGCGGCCTGTGGCAATCCCGTCGCGGAAGTCTAAACGGTTCGCGATGATCCATTTCACGCCAAGATGCTGCGCCAGAGGCCGCATTACGTGCTCAAGGCCTTGACTGACCAACACAACGTCAGCGCCCGAGCTCACCAATCTCTTGAGCTGCGCGACGCCATCAGGCTTTAAACGCGGTTTCAACTTGTATTGGAAGTACTCTTCCCCGAGCGAATCGAGGCGGTCACGGCTGATTCCGCGCAGGATCGAATAGACCACGCGTGTCGCCAACTTGCGGTTCGCGGCATAAAGGACCGGCCGGAGTGCCGCCATGAGCAGAACCACCCCGCGGCGCAGCCATCGCTCTATGAAGGTCTGGGAGTTCCAGGTGACAAATGCCACCGGGCGAACGGTTGTTAGCTCCAGCAGGCTGCCTTCGGCGCGCCAGTAGACGAACCGGACGGGGGAATTGGGGTCAGGTTGAACCAAGTTTGTATGACGTAAAGAATCAGAGTTCCCCAAGCAGGGGAGCGAAGTTCTTTATTGTAAAGGATTGGTGCTCATAGGCGAAGAACGTTCCCTGGGCAAATCCGGCAAGCGCCAGGACACTTCGGATGCAATCGTCACGTTTGTGCGGGATAAGGATACTCCGGCTCGGCTTTCAGCTTCGCAATGATTTCCGAAACGATCGCCTCTGGAGCTTTGTCAATCTCGACCGTAATTGCGTGCTCAGGTTCTTCGAGATCTGCGAGTTGGCTCTTCAGGATCGACTCCGAAGCAAAATGGCCATGTCGGGAACGTAGCCTTTGGCGGATAAGCTCGTAATCGCCCTTTAGGTACACGAATTGCACCAGTCCGGCACGAAGCTCGTCGCGATAGGTGCGCTTGAGAGCTGAGCAGGCGAGAACAACATTCTGACCGTCAAGATTCCATTGCTCAATAGCATGACGCAATGCGGCAAGCCACGGAGTGCGATCGGAATCATTGAGCGCAATACCGTGGCTGATCTTCTCGATGTTCTCTGGAGAGTGGAACTCATCGGCATCGGTGAACTTCCAGCCGAGTGTCTGCGCGAGCAGTTTTCCGATGGTGGTCTTCCCTGAACCCACAACACCCATGAGAATGATAATCAAACGCCCGGGCCTCGACTTAGCTTACGACATTGTGCGCGCGGGATTAGTGACAGGGGTGACCAAGGGACGCAGTCGACCCACAGTGATCAATCAGACTTCATCGCGGTATTTGAAACCGATTCACCACTTCCATTCCTTGCGGTCAAATTCACTCAGCACTGTCGTTTCCAGCAAAAGTTTGCTATTCGCTGCGGTGCCGGCTGCGCGAAAAGCCTCGCCCCAGCCTGGCCGCGGACGGCGCTCCGGAGAGATCACAAGGCAATCGCTCTCGACACGCAAATCCACCTTGTCGCCTAGTCAGAAGCTTGGGGATGCGAACTCCGCAGGAATTGCCGATGCGAATCAGTGCGATTCTCATTGTGGATCTCTCACGTAATTACATTGTAATCAGCCGGTACTTAGGAGAACGCAATCGCTATCCCCAACCTCACGCTACTCGCCTATATGCGTGGTTAGTCCAAAACCTTGAACCGCAGAGGACACAGAGTTACACAGAGGAATTCACACCCTCAGCGGTCGAAGCCGACCAGTGTTTTACATTACTCGGCACGACTGGAAATCGTGCCGTCCCGATTCGGATCAGATTCCGCTTCGTTAGTCCAGGCAGCATTGTCACCTTCTATACTTGGCAGATGCCCGAGCCCGATCTCCTGCCCACCCTGCAACAGTACTGGGGCTACAGTTCATTCCGGCCTTTGCAGGAGCAGATTGTGGGAAGTTTGCTGGGTGGGCACGATACCTGCGTCGTCATGCCGACGGGAGGAGGCAAGTCGCTTTGCTACCAACTTCCGGCGCTGGTGTTGGGAAAAACTGCAATTGTGATATCGCCGCTGATCGCGCTGATGCAGGACCAGTCTGCACAACTGGCGCAGATGGGAATCCCCGCGGCTGTGCTGAATAGTTCGCTGGATCCAGGCGAGCAGTCGCGCATCATGGCGAAGGCGCGATCTGGCGAATACCGGTTGCTATATCTTTCGCCCGAGCGGCTGGCGCGCGAGGACACCATCGGGTGGCTCCGCGGCGTGCCGATTTCTTTTTTTGCCATTGATGAGGCGCACTGCATCTCCGAATGGGGACACGAATTTCGTCCCGAATACCGCCAGCTCAGCCGGTTACGCGCGTATTTTCCCGACCTGCCGCTGGCTGCGTTTACTGCCAGCGCTACCCGCCGTGTGCGTCACGACATTTTGCAGCAGCTGCAACTCTCGAATCCGCACAGATACATTGCGAGCTTTCATCGAAAGAACCTGCGTTATCTACTACGGGAGTGCACCGGATATGAGCAGAATGGGTTGCTGGCGCGGGCACTGGGGAATTACCCAGACGGCAATGCCATCGTTTATGCACCCACGATCCGCCGTGTGGAGGAAGTTGTCGAGTTTCTGGTCGAAGAAGGAACTCCGGCGGTTGCTTATCACGGGAAGATGGATGCGGCCGCGCGCAGGCAAAACCAGGAGCGTTGGATGTCGGACGAGGTTCGTGTCCTGGTCGGAACTATCGCATTCGGCCTGGGAATAAATAAGGCCAGTGTTCGCAGAGTGATTCATCTTTCCCTGCCAAAGTCGGTCGAGCAGTATTACCAGGAGGCCGGGCGGGCAGGACGCGATGGCGACTCCGCCGATTGCTTATTGCTCTGGCAGAAACGCGATACCGCTCTGCTGGCGCACTTCACGAATCAGATTCAAGACTCCGCAGAGAAAGAGCGCTCGTGGCAGCGATATCACCAAATTGTGGACTTTGCGCAATCGAAACACTGTCGGCATCGGCAGGTGTGTTTGCATTTCGGGGAGACTCCGAAATGGGCGTCCTGCGGTAGTTGCGACGTGTGCAGCGGGCTACCGGAGTGGCTCGCGACCGCAAGCGAAATCGGCACGTCCGAAGCGAACCGTGTAGCGGCCGTCCACACCCGCCGCCCAGCCCAGCAATCAGTCGGCTCAGGATCCACAAGGTCCATCGGACAAAACGCGAAATTCGACCCGGAACTACGCGAATACCTCCGCGAGTGGCGGCGTACTGCCGCCAAGGAACAGGGCGTGGCGGCTTTCGTGATCATGCACGACACTGCTCTCGACGAACTCTGCCGCAAGCAGCCGAAGACAATTCCCGAACTGCTGAACGTCTCAGGTTTCGGCCTGAAGAAAGCGGAAATCTACGGCAAGAAAATTATCGCGGCGCTGGTGCGATTTCGTGAAGGCGCACGGGCCAAAGGCGTGTCTACGGAGTCTGGCCTCCGAACCTGAGGGTTTCGGATGGGGTTCACCCTGTTCCCAAAACCCCGGGGCTTCATGCTTGGCCCGCCGTGACATCCCTTTTCACTGGATATTTCTGGCCTTTGGACTGTTCATCATCGCCTGTGGCGGCACCCATTTCATGGAAGTGGTCACGATCTGGAAACCGGTTTACGTTTTCTCCGCTGCCGTGAAAATCTTTACCGCCCTTGTCTCGTTAATGACAGCGGTCGTGCTTCCCTTCAACGTTCCTACAATCTTGACGTTGGTGCAAAAGGCCAAAGTATCAGAGCAGGTGACTGCCACACTGCGCGCCAGTGAAGAGCGAAAAGAAGCTCTCTTGCGCGAAGTTCATCACCGGGTCAAGAACAATCTGGCGGTTATCTGTAGTCTTTTTTACCTTCAGTCTATGCATACCAAAGACGAGGAAACCGTCCAGATTTTTCGTGATATGGAAAATCGTGTGCATTCGATGGCGCTGGTGCACGAGAGTCTGTACGGTTCGGAGAATTTGGCGCGCATCGACTTTGCAGAATATGCTCAGGCCCTTGCCAAAGACATCCTGTCATCGCATAGGAGTCCGGGGGCGCCAGTGCAGTTGAAGAGTAATTTGGAACCGATCGTAATGAGCGCTGATTTGGCAGTTCCGTGCGGCTTGATACTCAATGAGCTGATTTCCAACGCCTTCAAGGACGGTTTCCCGGGCAATGTTGGCGGTGAGATCAGGCTCGCCCTACATAGCGGGAGAGATGGGAAATGCAGCCTTTTCGTAGAAGACAGCGGAGTCGGTATTCCCGCGGATCTGGACGTTAAAGAGAGTAAGACGCTGGGCTTGAGGTTGGTGCGGTCCTTGACCCAGCAGATTCGCGGTTCGTTCGAGCTGGTAAGAATCGATTCCGGAACATCAGCCCGTTTGCAGTTTACGGTGAATCATCATGAACACTGACCTTATTTCTTCTGGGCCGCGCGCACTGATTGTCGAAGACGAGACTCTGATCGCCGAGGAACTCAAAGAGCGGCTGTCGCGTCTTGGATTTTCAGTGATCGCCGCGGTTGACACTGCCGATGAAGGTATTGCAATCGCCACGAGCCAACATCCGGACTTGGTTCTTATGGATATACGCTTGAAGGGCGACAAGGATGGCATACAGGCAGCGACAGAAATCCGTCGGCAAATCGATGTACCCATCATTTATCTAACTGCCTACTCCGACCGGCACACGGCTGAGCGGGCTAAAGCAAGCGAGCACGACGCGTTCATACTAAAGCCTTTTCAGAAGCGTGAACTGCAGTCGACCATCGAAGTCGCGATGCAGCGACACTCTCTCAGGGCGAAGCTGCAGCAGAAGTACCCCTGCTAATGTCTTGCTTGGAAGTTCGAGATTTTCGCATGGGCCTCAGCTTGTTGTAATCGCGAAAGTAAGAACGCAAGCCGAAGGTGGGCGTAGTCTTCGTATAACCCGCAACCAGTTGGTCCTTGTAATGAGGAAGATAAAAATCGAACGGGTCTTCGGGATTCATGTCGATCAAGGTTAGATCGGTGTCGCTCATGGTCAGCTTGCCAAACCTGAGCTGGGCGCCGCGGTAGGACATGTAATTTCCTGTCATTTTGTGCGAAGGTACGCTGGCGGTGCCGTACTGCTGGACAATTTCGTTCCCACGAATGGTGATCGAAGATAGTCGCCCTTCTATGTGCGGTGGCGGGAAAAGCTCGGAGGGAGTCAGGATCAGGTCGTCTTTTTCGGAGCGAACTCCGCGGACTTTTCTGGTGTCGACCATTTTGGAGATAGTTTCGCCAAGCATGTCCATCAAGCCTTTGACGGGAAGATGCGCAGCCTTCACTCTTTCCGTATGAACGCGAATCTCCCCTTCAGATGTAACCGCGAGCGAGCCTTCACTTTCGAATGGAAGATCGCCTTTCGAATGCAGGCGGCCATTGATTTTCAATTTCCCTCCGCGCGTCGAAACGCGAATTCCCTTAATAGGAGCATCTGGCACTGCGAACGCGTATTGGTTCAGGGCATTTGAAAGTGCGTCGGCGGTGATGGAAATTTCGGCCGAGCGGACGGCGAGGTCGAAGGAGTTCGCGTCATCGAAGACCGGGATGCCGGGCTTGCCTACCGGAACCAGGTCCCCTTCCAAGTAAGTGATGTGTACGGAGATCGAATCGGTGAAGTGGTAAATCACATTCCGCATCTCAGCGTGGACGCGGTTGTCTCGCGCCGAAGATGACTCCTGAGCATTAGAACTCAGCATCGCGAACGTGATGCCAATCGTCAGCAGAACTCTGCCAGTCATCGCAGGCTTCGATGCTGGCAGAGCAGTCAATGAGTTGTAATTTTGGTGACAAAACGGAGCGGAAGAGCCTCGTCTCTACAACGCAGCCCGAACCGCTTTGCGCACTGCACCCGCAGTCAACCCGTACACAATGTGAGAAGCCAAAGCGTACAGATGCGACGAAGGCGGAGTCTGGCTAGGCTTTCCGGCCAACCCCAGTGCCGGAACCGCGACTTCATCGGCGCCAGCGAACAACATGCTGCCAAAACCGATGCCGCTCAAAAGTTCATGACGCCGCAGTTCACGTGGGCCAAGTTCCACAATCGTGCCGTACAACGTGCCCATCCCGGTGCCGAATCCGTAATGCACTAACATTCCGGCTTTTTTCTTTTCTTCATGCGACAGGTGGCGACCCGCGGCTTCAGCAGCTTTGCCGGCGACCTTCATTGTGGCGTCTTCACTCTCCTGCCCAGAGCCGCTGCCGGATGATTGCGAGTTCCCATTTTTCTTCAACTTCTCTGATGCTTTGCTCCACAAATTTTGAAATTGTGTCATGGCCACAGTTCCCGCGAGACCAGCAGCCGTGCCCGCAACCAACCCCTTCCAAAGTTCCTGCTTGCGCATCTCAGACTCCTTTAAATAATTGGCCTTAAGATGCCCGTTGAGAGCTTGGAAGTTACCTCCCGGCGGCTATCCGTGCAAGTTCATGAAACCGCCGTCGAGCGGATAATCGACACCAGTGATGAACGACGCTGCGTCCGAGGACAAGAACAACGCCAGCGACGCCACTTCCTCTGGCTTGCCCATGCGCCCGATCGGCTGCGTCTTCGCCAGCTTCTCGTACATTTCCTGCTCGCGACCCGGATAATTCTTCCGCAGATAGCCATCCACGAATGGCGTGTGTACTCGCGCCGGGGAAATGCAATTGCACCGGATATTGTCAGAGATGTAGTCGCGCGCAACAGAATAGGTCATCGCGATCACCGCGCCTTTGCTGGTCGAGTAACCAAAGCGGTCGGCAAGTCCCGCAGAACCGGCGATGGACGCCAAATTCAAGATCACTCCACCACCATTGCTTTTCATCTCGCCAATACATGCATAAATACAGTTGTAAAAACCTTTGACATTCACACTGAGGATACGGTCGAAGTCCGCTTCGCTCGTATTCTCAACATTGCCAATTTGCGAAATGCCGGCATTGTTGACCAGAATTTGAATCGGCCCCTGCCGCGCGATCTGGTCAAAGACCTCTAAGACTTGCGATTGATTACTTACGTCGCAAGCAAACGCCGATGCCCACCCGCCCGCGGCGGTGATTTCCCTCGTGACAGCTTCTGCGTCTGCCTGATTGATGTCGAGAATTCGAACCGCCGCTCCGTTTGCGGCAAACTTCAGCGCGATTGCCCGGCCAATGCCGCTTCCGCCGCCGGTGACGACCGCCACTTTTCCGTCCAGGCGGAACTCGCCTTCCTTACTCTTGCTGGTCAGAGGGAAACCCCTCGCTTCCAGGGAATGAAGTCTTCCTGATTTTTCTGTTCGGCTTTAGTGCGGATTTCGCCGCTGGCCACTTGGACAACGTACGTCAGAATTTCTTCACCCACCTGTTCGATGGTGGACTCCCCAGAAATGATCGATCCAGTGTCCACATCGATAATGTCCGGCATGCGCTGCGCAAGAACTGTATTCGTCGAAAGCTTGATGACTGGAGTGATCGGGTTTCCCGTAGGCGTTCCAAGTCCGGTTGTAAATAATACGACACTCGCACCTGCGCCAACCTGCGCCGTCACACACTCCACGTCATTGCCGGGGGTGCACTGCAAGTTGAGTCCCGGCTGGCGCGAATATTCGGGATAATCAATCACCGCTGTAACCGGCGACGTCCCTCCTTTTTTGGCCGCTCCAGCCGATTTCATCGCATCCGTGAGCAAACCGTCGCGCATGTTTCCCGGCGAAGGATTCATATCGAAGCTCGCCCGCACCGCGCGCGCCCGCTTAGCGTAATCCCCCATCAGCTGAATAAACCTGTCGCCCACCTCTTTGCTGACGGCACGATTAATAAGCTCCTGCTCCACTCCGCACAACTCCGGAAATTCCGAGAGGATCGTTCTCGCGCCCGAAGCCACCAGCAAATCCGAAGTATGCCCAATCGCCGGGTTTGCCGACAGACCTGAAAATCCATCCGAACCACCGCACTTCAGCCCCACGCAGAGATGAGCAAGGTCAGCCGGTCCCCGCTTCGCCTGATCGGCTTCAACCAAGCCTTCAAACGTCCGCTGGATCGCTTCCGACAGCATCGCAAATTCCGATCCGCTCTTCTGCTGCTCGAAAATCTCCACCGGCTTATCCAGCTTCGGATTTCGCCTGTTGATCTGCTCCCGCAAAATATCAACCTGCGCATGCTGGCAACCCAAACTGAGAACGGTCGCCCCGGCGACATTCGGATGATTGATGTACCCTGCGATCAGTCCGCAAAGATTGTTCGCGTCTTCTCTCGTGCCGCCGCAGCCACCCTCATGCAAAAGGAACCTGATGCCGTCTATGTTTTTGAAAAGCTTATTGGATTGCTCCCACTGAGGACCATTCTGAGTTCTATGAACAGTGATCCGTTCGGTGCTGCCTTCGCGATAGAGTTTTGCCAGTTCCGCGACCTGCTGCCGGTAAAGCTGTGGCGCGGCGAATCCCAGCTCTTCTTCGAATGCCTGCTTCAGGTTAAGAATGTTGCGGTTCTCGCAGAACACCAACGGCACAACCAACCAATAATTGCGAGTACCGACTTGACCGTCTGATCGGCGAAATCCTCGAAACTTGGCCTCTCGCCAGCGCGACACATCCGGCGGCACCCAGCTGTATTCACCTGATTTCTCGCTGTACGCAGCGGCCTCGTGGCGCATGTTCCCGATGGTCAGCAGCTCTCCTTGCCGGACAGGCTGAAAGGTCTTGCCGACCAGCACGCCATACATAATCACTTCGGAACCAATGGGGAGGTGTTGCGTGGCAAATTTGTGCTTGGCCGGAACCTTTGAGATCAGAGAGTACGTTCTTCCCGCGAACTTGACCGGGTCGCGCTGATCCAAGTCAGTGAGAGCAATCAGGACGTTATCTCTGGGATCGAGTTGTAAGACTTTTTCCATTTCAGAATTTGCTCACAAAAATACAAGTTCCTCGGTGCGCGTGGCTCGGCGCTCAGCCTAGTTTAATCACGAAGGCGATTCGAAGCGACCTTCCCCCGAGATGCTGCAGCGTCGATCTTCGGGGAAATAACCAATGGTCAGTGAAATTCAAGTGCTGCTACGTACTGCCGACCGCATCCTCGAGCCATTTCAAATATTCTGCGGTGCCTCCCGCGACTGAGACGGAAATGACCTCCGGCAGGTCGTAAGAGTGAAGCTCGCGAATCGCTGCACGCACTTCTTCTTCGTGCGCCGCTACAGTCTTGATCAGCAACAAATATTCCTCCGCGCGTTCCAGTTTTCCTTCCCACCTGTACACGGAGAGAATTCGAGGCACGATATTGACGCAGGCGGCCAGCCTGCGCTCGACCAGAGCGTCGGCAATTTTGCGCGCTTCCGTTTCTGATCCCGCCGTGCTCAGGACGAGCAGTTTGTCGCTCATATAGAATCAACCCCTTGGGATCAGAGTCTAGCAAGTTCGCGGACGCTAATAGCAATCGTTGAACGAACCGGCATCAAAGAACCTCCGCCCGCTTTAGAAGTCTTTCATGGCAACGCAAATCAAGTTTGGCACGTCTGGCTGGCGAGCAGTGGTGGCCGAAGAGTTCACGTTCGCGAATGTAAGGCGCGCGGTTACCGGGATCGCGCGCTACGTGAAATCACAGCGCGCAGAAGGAGCGCGGGTCATTGTCGGCCGGGACCCGCGTTTTCTCGGCGAGACCTTCTGCTCGATGGCCTCGGAAATCCTCGCCAGTTACGGCATTATTCCTCTTGTAATCGCTGAAGCGGCGCCCACGCCCGCAATTTCTTACGCCGTAATTCATGCCAAAACCGATGGCGCGATTAATTTCACTGCGTCGCATAATCCTCCGGAGTACAACGGAATTAAATTTTCCACTCCGGATGGGGCGCCCGCTCTTCCTGAGGTCACGAAACATATTGAAAAAGAGATCGCCGCTGGCGATGGAAGCCTGGGCACGAGCAAAGCTTCCCCTGAGCCGCTCGACCCAAAACCCATTTACCTCGCCCGATTGAAGGAAATGGTGGATCTCAAGGCGATCCACAAAGCCGGGCTGCGCGTTGTTTTTGATCCGCTCTGGGGAGCCGCTCGCGGTTACTCCGATTCCCTGCTCAAGGATGCCGGCGTCGAAGTCGCAACTGTTCACGACTATCGTGACGTGCTCTTCGGCGGACATGCCCCCGAGCCTGACGATCACCTGCTGGAACCGACACGCGAGAAGATGCGAGAAATCAAAGCCCACATCGGCATTGCCACAGACGGCGACGCAGATCGCTTCGGCATTGTGGACGAAGACGGCACGTTCCTTCAGCCCAATTACATCATTGCCCTGCTGTTTGATTACCTCGTCGAAAGCCGTGGGTGGAAGAACGGCGTCGGCAAATCAGTTGCGACTACTAATTTAATCAATGCGCTTGCGGCACATCACAAGGTCGAGTTGCATGAGACGCCGGTTGGCTTCAAGTACATTGGCGAGTTGATCAAAAAGGACGAAATTGCGATTGGCGGCGAGGAGAGCGCTGGTCTCTCAATCCGTTATCACGTGCCGGAGAAAGATGGCATCATCGCCGGCCTGCTTTGTTGCGAAATGGTGGCGCTGCGGGGCAAATCGTTGGGAACTCAGTTGCAAGAGCTGTTTGCCAAAGTTGGTTCGTTCTATCCTCAACGCGAGAACTTCCGCTTGACGCCGGAGGTCAAAGAGAAGTTTACTGAAAAGTTACGCCTTGATCCGCACGAATTTTACGGACAGAAGGTCAGTGAAGTCGTTCGCAAGGACGGCCTGAAGCTGGTCTTGGCTGACGGATCCTGGGTTTGTTACCGGCTTTCGGGAACTGAGCCAGTAGTCAGGGTTTATTCAGAAGCGCCGAGCGCACAGGCGTTGCAGAAGTTAAGTACGGCTGCCAAGCAATGGATTTTCGATTGAGCTTCCGAAAAATTCGCGCTCTTCCTCCCCCGGATGCCGGACTGCACATACTTGCGAGGGGAACCGAACAAGCTGAGGCTTTTGCCGCACGGTTTCGCGCGAAAGCAGGGCCGCAGCTGGCAAAGGTGTATGCGCTTCGGCGTAGGCTTGCTACCGCTGCCGTCGGCTTCTTTGCTCTCTGGCTCTTCGTTCATGTCATGCTCGGAGCCAACGGGATGGTCGTCTATCGAACCAAGCGTAGCGAGTACCAGAGCCTTCAGAAGGAAATCGGCCGATTACAGAAAGAAAACGCTCTCTATTCCGAACAAATCAATCAGCTGAAGACCGATCCCAAACGAATCGAGAAAGAAGCGCGCGAGCAATTTCACTATGCGCGTCCGGGAGAAGTTGTTTACGTCTCGCCTGAACCTCGCGCGCCTGAGCAACACGCGACCCACTCCGCAAACAAGTGATCGTTCCTTCAACCTGCTGTAACAACCTGGAAGTTAGTTTGTGGTATAGTTTCGCCGCGTCGTGGAATGCTGCCACGGGTCTCTGACGGGAATTGCCGAGAGAATTCCGAGCGTTCTAATATTGCGGCCTAGCCGCAAAATTGAGGAGATATTCGCTATGAAAAAGCTGTTTCTGCTCTGTCTTGCTCTTTGCGTAATGTTGTTCGTGGTGGCGAACGTGTCTTTTGCCGCTGACGAAACTACCGTCAAGGGTTACGTAGCCGACTCCAAGTGTGGCGCTAAGGGTGCGAGTTCCGATCCCAAAGCGGCCGAGTGCACCAAGAAGTGCCTTAAAGCAGGCGCTAAAATGGTGGTCGTCACTGACGGCGATCAAAAAGTGCTCACGGTTGCAAACCCTGAAAAACTCGAAGGTCACGAAGGCCACCACGTAGCAGTGACTGGGCACGTGGAAGGAGATTCGCTGCACGTTATGAGCGTCCAGATGTTGTGAGTTGAGTTTCAGGCACTGACGAAGGGCGGCGTGGCGCTGCCCTCGTTTTTTTGCCATTGAGCCGACGCGGGCGGGCCTGGAGGGCCGCCGCTACACAAGCTTTAGCGCCTCCAGATTCTCGATATTCGGACGATTGTCTTCTCGAACCTCCGGCCTTGGTGGATTCCAACCAACCCGACATACCCGCCGATTCCCTAATTTCCACGGGGGCTACCTCTTCGCGCACGCGTTCCTGGCATGCCGTGACAGCTGGATTTCTGGGCTGGACGCTGGATGCCTTCGATTTCTTCGTTCTGGTTTTCCTGGTTGATACGTTAGCGGCGCAGTTTCATGTCACGAAGGCCGATATTGTCTGGACGATCACCGCGACGCTGGCGATGCGTCCAGTCGGTGCGGTTATTTTCGGCCTGCTGGCGGACCGCTATGGGCGGCGCAGGCCGCTGATGGCGAATGTTATTTTCTTTTCGGTGGTCGAACTGCTTTGCGGATTCGCGCCCAGCTACACGGTGTTCCTCGTCCTGCGGACGATTTATGGGATTGGCATGGGCGGCGAATGGGGAGTGGGTGCGTCGCTGGCGATGGAGGCTCCCCCGGAAAAATGGCGCGGCATTCTGTCGGGAATCCTGCAGAGTGGATACTCGATCGGTTATCTCTTGGCGGCTCTAGCCGCGCGCTTTATCGAGCCGACGCTAGGCTGGCGAGCCATGTTCTGGGCGGGAGGAGTTCCTGCCCTGCTGGCCCTCTATATCCGATCAAAGGTGCCGGAGTCGGAAGCCTGGAAGCAGCATCGCGCGCCAACAACCGCCGCCATTCTTCGGGTGG
>Ga0137359_10001139_pt1 | contig 20950 bp, 17 predicted proteins | sample Mad1_40_16metaG_FD_108281 | JGI IMG/M metagenome (GOLD analysis project Ga0137359, IMG submission 108281) | Vadose zone soil microbial communities from Angelo Coast Range Reserve, California, USA - Mad1_40_16 metaG | ecosystem: Environmental > Terrestrial > Soil > Vadose zone | place: USA... | reverse complement strand
TCTTCGTCGCAACGCTGATTATGATCCGGCTCGGACACAAGCGGTCGCTCGCGCGCAAAACCGCGTTCGACGCAGTGTTACTGATCATCCTGGCGTCAGTGCTCTCGCGTGCGATCAACGGCAGCGCCGCATTTTTTGCTACGCTCGGTGGCGGATTAGTCCTCGTGATTCTGCATCGCCTTCTCGCTCTCATCGCCTTTCACTCACATTGGTTTGGCTGCCTCATCAAAGGCCGGCCCGAACTGATCATCGAAGACGGCGATTTTGTCTTGAGCGCCATGCACCGCAACCATATCTCCCCTCACGACGTGGAAGAGGACATGCGTCTGAGTTTGCGCGACGACGATGTCTCGAAGGTAAAGAAGGGCCGGGTCGAGCGCAGCGGCGACATCAGTTTCATTCGAAAATAAACGGCGAGCGATTAACGTTGCGCGTGACTCCGCACAACAAGCTCTTCATTCCAGGTCCGGTCGAGGTCTCGGCGAAGACGCTGGCCGCGTTCTCGCGCCCCATGATCGGACATCGCGGCGAAGATTTTAAGGATCTTTACCGCGACGTTCATCCGAAGCTGCAAAAACTCTTTGCGACGAAGCAGCCGGTTTTTCTTTCCACATCATCGGCGTGGGGGGTGATGGAAGCATCGATCCGAAATCTGGTCGACCGTGGCGTGCTCTGTTGCATGTGCGGCGCGTTCTCCGACAAATGGCTCGATGTCGCGCGACGTTGCGGAAAAAACGCCGAGCCGCTGCAAGTCGAGTGGGGAAAACACATCGACCACAAAGATGTCGATCTTGCACTCGCGACTGGGAAGTTCGACACCGTCACATTGATTCACAACGAGACCTCCACCGGCGTGATGAATCCGTTGCCGGAAATCTGCTGCACACTCGCGAAATATCCCGACGTCACGCTGATCGTCGACACCGTTTCATCCTTTGCCGGAGTCAAGATCGACATGGACGCGCTCGGCATCGACGTCATGCTGACCGGCGCGCAAAAAGCCCTCGCTCTCCCGCCCGGCTTCTCGGTCTTCTCCGTTTCCGATAGAGCGTTCGCCCGCGCCGAAAAAATTCCGAACCGCGGATACTATTTCGATTTCCTCGAGTTCAAAAAGCAACAAGCCGAATGGATGACTCCGAGCACACCAAGCATCGGTCACATCTTCGCGCTGCAATCAAAACTCGACGAAATTTTCGAGGAAGGACTCGATGCGCGTTTCGATCGTCATGCGCGCACTAACGCGCTCGTCCACGATTGGGTGAAAAAAGCCGGCTTCGACTTCTTCGCCGAAGAAGGTTTCCGGTCAAAGACGCTCACCTGCGTCAAAAACAACAAAGGCATCGACGTTTTAGCGATGGCGAAGAAGCTGCGCGAAAAACACTACCTCGTCATCGATCCCGGCTACGGCAAACTCCGCGGCAAAACCTTTCGCCTCTCCAACATGGGCGACGAAACCGAAGAAACGGTTTCCCATCTGCTCGCGTGTCTCGACGATTGTTTGTGAGGCCTTATATCCAACGCCTCACCCGGCCTTTGTAGTTGAGATATTCCTCGCCAAATTTGCGCTCAAGATATTTTTCTTCACGCGCGATGACGAGGCGATCGATGAGGACGAGGCCGATGGGCGCGGCAAGTAGCATCCACGTAGAGTCGACCAGCATCGTGATCCCGAGCGTGCAGAAAGCGAAACCGACGTACATCGGATTGCGGGTGAAGCGATAAAGCCCGTGCGCGACGATGCGCGTACTCGGATTGAATGGAATTGGATCGGTGCCGGCCCGTTTTTGGGTGATAAATCCGCCGACGATCAACGCGATTCCGGCGAAAACTAGCAGTGCGCCAAGTATCCATCGAACTGCCCCGTGCACGAAGCTGGTCGGAACCAACCATTCGAGCGCGAGCGACGCGAGGATCGGCAGGACGAAAAGAAACGGCGGCGCGATGGGAACGCCGGGACGGTCTTCGTCAGGCGACAATTCGGAAGGCATCGAAGATAAAGTCTAGTCACGAAATCTTCGTGCGCGATGCGAATCAAAAAGCGAAGGGCGCCTTCGTTTCCGAACGCGCCCTTTCATATGTGACAGCGGTACGCCGAATTCGGTCAGCGCGATTGCGATACTTCGGCTTCGGCCGCCCGGATTTTTTCAGGCGAGGCACGGCGGAGGTTGCGCACGAGTCCGAGTTTCGAAAGCGTCCAAATGACCCATTTGGTTGGATCGACATGCCACGGTCGGACGCCGTTGCGGTAGTCGTACTGAAATTCGTGGTGATAGTTGTGATAGCCCTCGCCCAGCGTGAATACCGCCATCAACGATGAGTCGCGGGCACTGCACTTTGTGGAATAAGGCTGCCGGCCCATGTAATGACAGGCGCTGTTGATTAAAAACGTCCCATGCTGAACCAGGACGACTCGCGCGACGCCCGCGATCAAGAACGCGCCCAGCGCACCGCGCCACCCGTTCCAAATCGCGCCCAGCAGCGTCGGAAAAACAAAACTCATTACGACCGCGAGCAAATGGATGTGACGATGTTGCCAACGAATGAGCGGGTCCCTTTGCAGATCGGCGACGTTATCGAATGGCGGATCGGGTTTCACTTTGAACAAGAGCCAGCCGATATGCGCATACCAAAATCCTTTCGAGATGCTGTAGGGATCGTCGTGGTCGTCATCGACGAATTTGTGATGACGCCGATGTTCGCTCGCCCACATCACGACTGAGTTTTCAAATGAGGCCGCGCCGAAGAGCAGCGTGAACAAGCGAATGGGCCAGCTCGCTTGAAAAGTCATGTGCGTAAACAAGCGGTGATATCCGAGTGTGATGCTGAATCCAGTCGTAGCCGCGAGCGCGAGGAAAAGCGCGACCTGAAACCAATCCAGTCCGAAAAACCAGAGATAAAGCGGGGCCGCGGTCAGCGCGAGCGCAAGCGTTCCCATCAGGAACGAGCTGGTCATCCAGTTGATGCGATCGACTGGGAAACGGCGAAAGATGGAACGTCCAGTTCGCGCTGCGACTTCGGTGGTTGTCGATCTTGCATCGACAACGTCAACGCTTCGGGTGGGGGTGATTAAATGATTAACTGCAGGGGCGGACACATCTTCGGTGATCATCGAGTTCAATTTCTAATTGGCGTTGAGGGATAAGCCCAAAGAACCCGATCCTGCAGCGCTGAAGTTACGAGAGCTGAATATCGCACGGTCACGGGAAATAGCGAACGACAAAAAAGGGAAGGGCGCCTTCGTTTCCGAAAGCGCCCTTCATATTTAGATGGCGGTAAGCCGAATTCTGTCCGGCTGATTTCTCAGCCGCGATGATCATTTATCTCAACTCACTTTCGTGAGCCGCCCGCTGCGCTCGCACGCAGCGTGATGCGACGATACCCGAGGATCGACGGACCGGCTGTCCTCCCTCTGTTTTGTCTTGCACCGCATGGGGTTTTTCGTGCCTCGCGAATTACTTCGCGAGCGGTGAGCTCTTACCTCGCCTTTTCACCCTTGCCTGCACTTCTTTCAAAGAACCGGCGGTGTCTTTTCTGTGACACTTTCCGTCAACGTCCGCTTTCGAGAACGTTGCCCACGTTTTCTACGTGGCATGCTGCCGTATGGTGTTCGGACTTTCCTCCAGCGAACCTTGCGATTCACCAGCGATCATCTGCCATCGGCGCGTAATGTATCACAATAAGGAAAGCAGGAAAGCAGGAAGTCCGAGCCGGACTGGCAGAAAAGCATGAGTCCAGCGTCACGCTGCTTCTTGGCTTCATCGTTTCCAGATTCCTGCCATTCCAGTTCGGAGTTTCCTCTTTTCTTGTTTTCCTGTTTTCCTGATTCGTTTTTCCGATCTAAAGCGGCGACGGCACGGTCATCAGGAAAATCGTGATCATGACGAGCGCGATGACGAGTTTGCCGATCATCCCGCCAAGATTGCCGAGCAAACTTCCCCACCCTGCCCGGCCGGCGTCGATCATTCGCTTCCCGGCAAAAGATTCACCGGCGATCGCGCCAATTACCGGCCCAATGAAAAGTCCGATGATTCCGAAAAACAGTCCGACGATTGCGCCGATGATTGCACCGAACGTCCCCCACTTTGTCGCGCCGAAATATCTCGCGCCGAAATAGCCGCTCAGGAAATCGAGCGCATACGTTGCGAGGGTAAGGAGAACGAGAATGGTGATGCCCCGCCAACCGATGCTTTTTTCCGGACCGAGCATGATCCGGTGAATCACGGCGGCGGCGAGAATGATCGTGGCCCCGGGGACTGCGGGCAGGACCGAGCCAATCAAACCAACGGCAAACAACACGAGCGTAAACAGCCACCAAAACAGTTCCATTGGAATCAGTGAATCGTGATCCGTAAATCGTGAATCGAAAAGCAGATGCCGATGTAACGATTCTCGATTTAACGATTCAACGAATCTCGATCTTCCTTTTGACCACGTAGATGTCGATCTTATAGTTGAATTCCCCCGCTAAACTCAACCCGGAGGATTCGTTATGTCACTTGCAGTTGGAACTAAAGCGCCAGATTTCACTCTCCCGACCAAAACCGCCGACGGCCCGAAGCAAATCAAGCTCAGCGATAATTTCGGAAAGAAAAACACGCTCCTGCTTTTCTTCCCAATGGCGTTTACCGGCACATGCACGACAGAAATGTGTAGCGTCGGCAATGGCTTGCGCGAGTACGACCAGATGAATTGCCAGGTTTACGGCATCAGCGGTGACAACCCGTTTGCGCAGGAAGCCTGGGCCCAGAAGGAAAAGATCGGCGTGACGTTGCTGAGCGATTACGAACATAGAGTCACGAAAGATTACGGAGTGGCCTACGATTCATTCTTGCCGCAACTGAATCTCGGCATGGCCGGCGTGGCCAAGCGTTCCGCGTTCATCATCGACAAGAACGGCGTGATTCAATACGCCGAGAGCAACGACGACGCGAAACAGCTGCCGGACTTCGACAAGATCAAAGCGAAACTGGCGGAATTGAAGTGAACGACGAGTTCAAGACGCTGAAAAAATTCGACGCGGGCAAAGGCCGCGAAGGATTTTTGCATTCGTTGCCGGCGCTCGAGGAACAGGGCCTTGGGAAAATCTCGCGGTTGCCGGTGAGCATTCGGATCGTGCTCGAATCGGTGCTGCGGAACTGTGACGGCAAAAAAGTCCGGCGCAAAGATGTCGAGGCGCTGGCGAAATGGAATGCGAAAAAGCCGGCCAACGAAGAAATCCCGTTCGTCGTCGCCCGGATCGTGCTCCAGGATTTCACCGGCGTGCCGCTGGTTGTCGATCTTGCCGCGATGCGCAGTGCGGTGAAACGGATCGGCGGCGATCCACAAATTATCGAGCCGCTGGTGCCGGTCGATCTCGTTGTCGATCACTCGGTGCAAGTTGATTTCTTCGGCTCGGCAAAAGCGTTGCAACTGAACTTGGAAATGGAGTTCAAGCGCAACCGCGAACGCTACCAATTTCTGAAATGGGGACAGCAGGCGTTCAAAACGTTTCAGTTAATTCCACCCGGCATCGGCATCGTTCACCAGGTCAACCTTGAGTATCTGGCGAAAGGCGTCCTCTCCTCTCAACCCTCAACCCTCAACTCTCAACTTTTCTTCCCTGACACGCTCGTCGGCACGGATTCACACACCACGATGATCAATGGGCTGGGCGTGGTCGGCTGGGGCGTCGGTGGAATCGAAGCCGAAGCCGGGATGCTCGGTCAGCCGGTTTATTTTCTAACTCCGGAAGTCGTCGGCGTGCACATGACCGGACAATTGCGCGAAGGTGTGACTGCGACTGATCTTGTTTTGCACATCACGCAGATGCTGCGCGCGCACGGCGTGGTTGGAAAGTTTGTCGAGTTTTACGGGGAAGGCACGGAGTCACTGCCGGTGCCGGACCGGGCGACAATCGGCAACATGTCGCCCGAGTACGGCGCGACCATGGGATTTTTCCCGATCGACAAGGAATCGATTGCTTACTTGCGTGCGACCGGTCGCACCGATGAGCAATGCGCCGCGTTCGAAAATTATTTTTGCGCCCAAGAAATGTTCGGCATGCCGCGCAAAGGCGAGATCGATTACAGTGTCGATCTTGAGCTGAACCTCGCTGACGTGCAGCCGGGTGTCGCCGGACCGAAGCGTCCACAAGACCGAATCAATCTTCCAGCGCTGGGCGAAACCTTTCGATCTCTTTTGCAAAAACCGGTCAAGGACGGCGGCTACGGAATGAAAGATGTCGATCTTGGCGCAAAACATCTGGTGCATCTGAACGGCTCGCCGCCGAGCGATGGCGAGATGCCTTCAACCGACAAGAGCGGACCGAGCATCGAGCCGGGCGAAGAGCGCAACAAGGCCGAGATGGTAAACAACCGGCCGACGCCCGATACCGCCAAGGAATTAAAAGACTCGGCTGCCGATCCATTTCATCACGGCCAAAGCCAGATCGGTCACGGCAGCGTGTTAATCGCAGCGATCACGAGCTGCACAAACACCAGCAATCCAAGCGTGATGCTCGCCGCGGGTTTGCTCGCCAAAAAAGCGGTGGAGCGCGGACTGCGCATCGATCCGGCGGTAAAAACTTCTCTCGCGCCCGGCTCGCGCGTGGTCACCGATTATCTCGACAAGACCGGCCTGCAAAAATATCTCGATCAACTTGGATTCAATCTCGTCGGCTACGGCTGCACGACTTGCATCGGCAATTCGGGACCGCTCCATCCAAAGATCGAGAAGGCGATTAACGAATACGATCTCGTGGCAGCCTCGGTCCTCTCGGGCAATCGAAATTTTGAAGCGCGCGTCCATCAAAACATCAAAGCAAACTTCCTCATGTCGCCGCCGTTGGTGGTCGCGTTCGCACTGGCCGGGCGCGTCGATGTCGATCTTACAAACGAGCCGATTGGGAAAGATAAGGATGGCAAGGAAACTTTTCTCCGCGATCTCTGGCCAAGCCTGAAAGAAGTGCGCGACGCGATGCAATCAGCGCTCAAGCCCGAAATCTTCCGCAAGCTCTATCGCGATTTCGCCGATCAAAACCCGAAGTGGAATGAGATTCCGTCGAGCAAGGGCGACGTTTACGTTTGGGATGAAAAGAGCGACTACATTCATGAACCGCCGTTCTTCCAGGATTTCTCGATGGAGGTCGGCAAGATCGACAATATCACCGGCGCGCGTGTGCTCGGGATTTTCGGCGACTCGGTCACGACCGATCACATTTCACCGGCGGGCGCGATCAAAGCGACATCACCGGCCGGTCAGTATTTGATTTCGCGCGGAATCAAGCCGGAGGATTTCAACAGTTACGGCAGCCGGCGCGGGAACGATCTGGTCATGACACGCGGAACATTCGCCAATGTGCGGATCAAGAACTTGATGGTGCCGGGAATAGAGGGCAGCGTGACGAAGCATTATCCCGACGGTGAACAGATGTCGATCTTCGATGCGGCGATGCGCTACCAGAAAGAGAATGTGCCGCTGGTCATTTTAGCCGGTCACGAATATGGAACAGGTTCGTCGCGCGACTGGGCGGCCAAGGGAACAAGACTCCTTGGAGTGAAAGCAGTGGTCGCCGCGAGTTTCGAGCGAATTCATCGCTCGAATCTTGTCGGCATGGGCGTCTTGCCATTGCAATTTCTCGATGGCGTAACAGCGCAATCGCTTGGGCTGGATGGCTCACAAACATTCTCAATCGGCGGTTTGTCCGATGCGATTCAACCGGGGCAGCAACTTAAATTAGAGATTGAGAACAAAGATCGACAAAAACGCTACGTGCCGGTGAAACTACGAATCGATACGCCGATCGAGATCGATTATTACAAGCACGGCGGGATTCTCCCATTTGTCTTACGTCAGTTACTCGCGCGCAAGTGAACCAAGCGAAGCGATTCGCTAATCGAAACGCATGAAGAAACTGCGCGTGGCAGTCTTGTACGGCGGGCGCTCGGGAGAACATGAAGTTTCGCTTCAGTCGGCTGCGTCAGTCATTAATCATCTGGATCGTGATCTCTTTGAGATTGTGCCTGTGGCGATTGACAAGCAGGGCCGCTGGCATCTCAACGACATTTCTCTGATCGAAGGAAAAAAATCTCTCCCCGTTTTCAAAGACGCTCCGAGAGTCGTGCTTCCCCCGAACTCCGCCGACATAAGCGCCCTAGTCGGCTTGGGCGGGAGCGGAGAAGCAAGAGCCATCGATGTGGTTTTCCCTGTCGTGCACGGGCCTCTTTGTGAAGACGGGACCATCCAAGGATTACTTGAGCTTGCGGATGTTCCTTACGTCGGATGCGGAGTGCTGGCATCGGCAGTGGCGATGGACAAGGAGGTCGCAAAACGCTTGGCGCGCGATGCTGGACTTCCGATTGTCCCTTATGTCGCGTTGAAGCACGAGCGCTGGAAGAAAGAAAAGCAGCAGGCGGCAGAACAGATTCAGAAAGAGCTTGGCTACCCCGTCTTCGTCAAGCCGGCGAATCTCGGCTCGAGCGTTGGCGTGCATAAGGTCAAGGAAGCCGGTGGACTCAACACGGCCCTCGAAAACGCGTTCGAGTACGACACGAAAGTCCTGGTCGAAGTCGCCGTGGATGCGCGCGAGATCGAAGTGTCGGTTTTGGAAAATCCGGATTCAGGAGTCGATCCACTGGTTAGTGTTCCGGGTGAGATCGATCCGACGCATGAATTCTATTCTTACGAGGCGAAGTATCTGGATGAAAACGGCGCCACACTGATTATTCCGGCGAAGCTCGAGGCCGAGCAGACGAAACGCGTACAGGACATCGCGAAAAAAGCCTTCTTAACGATCGAGGGTGAAGGGATGGCTCGAGTCGATCTGTTGCTCGACCGAACGAGTGGGAAGTTCTTCTTGAACGAGTTGAATACGATTCCGGGCTTCACTTCAATCAGCATGTATCCAAAGCTGTGGGAAGCCTCGGGAATTCCGTATCCGGAGCTTTTGTCGCGGCTTGTCGATCTTGCGATCTCGCGGCACAAGAGAAAGAAAGCACTGGTTAGGGAGTTTCGATCTTAGATTAGAAGCAAGTGCGACCCCGAACGTTTTCGGGGCCGCTACAGAAGAATTTCTTTTCGCTCCACGCTGATGGCTGAACCGTCGGCAATAAACGCGGAGCCCGGAGGCTGACTCAACGTTGCGGCGAATTGTTCGCCGTAAAGCGCAGCGACGTCCGCGCGCATCTCGAATGTTTCTGCGTTCCAAATTTTCCAGCGCGGATGTTCGACTCGATATTCGCTGCAACCGGCACGCACAGACGTGTAACCCCAATAATGTTCGGTGATGAAGTCGGCGTGTGAGCCGGCGGGGATCGATTGCGGTTCGCCGCTGGCGCTCATGGCGAGCGATTCCCATTTCGTTCCGCGTCGCCAGGAATACTCGACCTTCAATCTAAGATCGACATGTTCGATGTTGTGCTTCATCGGGACTGCGAGATAAGGCTCGCCGTAGAAAGAGCGAGCTATGAGTGCGATCGCGCGTTTGGGCACGAATTCGCGCACAAAAACGACGCCGCGTCGCCAGGTGTCCGCGGATTTTTTGCGAACATAAAACCGCAAATTCACTTCTTCGAAATCGCGGTGCAACGGAACGGGCATACCGAGCAGACGCGTATCGAGGAAAAGAAAGCCGACAACGCTGACGAAGGTCTCTCCATTTTCGTAATCGATCTCTGTGCCGGGCGGAACGAGCGGCGCAACGATCGCAGGATCGACAACGAAATTGAGCATGGCGAGATAACGCCAGTTGGCGGTGAGGAACGGTTTCACGGTTAGTCGGCTCGACAGAGTCCGGCTCAAACGGATTTTAGTGCAGGAGTCGTTCGAGCGAGGGGTCGCGCTCGGCGCCGAGGGAAGTGGCTTTAGCGTAGTGTTGCTTGGCCTGTTCTTTCGAGGGCGGCTGACCGGTCGCATAAATCACAGCGAGATTGAAATGCGCATCCGCATATTCGGGATTATCGGAAATCGCCTGGAGCAGTTCTTTTTCGGCGGCTTCCTGCCAGCCTTTCTGGCTCGCGGTGATGCCGAGATAATTGTGCGCCATGGCACTCTTCGGATTGATACCGAGCGATTTGGTCAACTCGGTGAGGGCTTCATCGAATTTGGCCTGCCGATAATAAACAATGCCGAGCGTGGTATGCGCGAACTCATCCTTCGGGGCGACGGCGACGGCTTTCTTGAGTGTTAACTCGGCGGCCTTGAGTTTGCCGGTGCGGAAATAAACAACTCCGAGATTGCAGAGCGAATAAAGATTGTTCGGAGTCTTGGTTAGAATTTCCTGGTACTGCTTCTCGGCCGAACGATACTTGCCGTGGGCGAAATTCTCTTTTGCCTGGCGCGCAAGATCGACAACGTCTTGGGGCACGTTTGGCTTGAAGATGCTGGGGACGGTGTAGCCGGAATTATTCTGATCGGCCAATGCCGCGGAGTCTGTCGTGGCGGCAGTCGAGTCCCCTGTGCTGTCCGGCGGCGGGGGTTTGGCACCGGTAGAGTTTGCGTTCTTGGCGAAAGTGAAACTTGCCTTTACCGCCGCCGGGTTGTCGTCGGAAATGGAAACGACCGGTTGTCGCAGCAACGCCAGTTCGTCGGTGGTTAACTTTGTGACCGGCTGCGCCAGCAACTCGATCTGCTGGGTCAAGGTGTCTGATTTAATTTGCAGTTTATCGAACTCGGCGAGCATGAGTTTTTTCGCCTGATCGCGCCGCGCTTCTTCCTGGCGTTCACGAATAATGATGGCGCGCAGCATTTCGTTTTCCCTGGTGAGCTTGGTGCTTTCCTCCGGAGTCGCACCGACGAGCTTGGCCTTTTCCAGTTGGTTGCTGGCTTCATCAAGCTGGGCACGCAGACCGGCGACGGCCACTTCGTAATCCTGATTTTGTTTCTGACTGGCCGCGAGTTGTTGTCGAAGTTGCTCGATCTGCTGTTTTACGTCGGCGAGTTCTTTTTCTTTCTTCGGCTTGTCTTCGCTGATCTCGCGAACGGTTTTCTCGGCGTCGGCCAGCTTCTGTTTCAAGCTCGAGTTTTCGGTCACGAGAACTTGGACGCGCTGTTCGGTCTCCTTCAGGCCTTTTACCTGCGCGAGGGCTTCGTCGCGCGCCTTGGTAGCGCTGGCCAGTTGTTTATCTGCTTCGCCGGCCTTGGTGTTGGCCTCATCTCGTTCTTTCTCAGCCGCGGTGCGACCTTCTTGAGCTGCGGCGAGCGCTTTCTTTAATTGCGCGACCTCGCTCTTCAGCGCTTGCTGAGCTTTAGTGTCAGTCGCGCCCGTCGTTTGGATTTTTTTCAACGACTCCTGCGCCTGAGTAAGTTGGTCACGCACCTGACGCTCAGCGCCTTTTGCTTTCTCGAGTTCACTTTGCGCTTTATCGAGTTTGGACTTCGTCTCCTGTAGACGGCCGTTCAACGATTCCTTTTCTTTTTCCACGGAGGTGATCTGACTGCGTGATTTCTGCAGTTCGGTCTCCAATTGGTCGACTTTGTCCCGCAATTTTTTCGTCGCATTTTGGATCGCGGCGTCGTTCGGAACTTGCACAGTGGTTTCATTTGACCGCGGGGTCGCAACCTGGACGCTTGGCTCCGGCGCTTTCGGGTTTTGCGGAAGGACCGGCGCGCTCTCCGGCAACGGAGTCGGCCCGGTGGTGAGATCTTCCTGGGTCGACGCTTTGCTTTGCACGCGTAAAATGCTCTCGCTCACCTTGCGGCCGCGGTATTCAACGATCGCCGGCTGCCAGTCGGCGTGCGTCTTGCGCAATTCCTCGAGAAGACTTCCAGCGAAGCGATATTTTGCGAGTGCGGCTTTAAATTGGTTCTCGTGCTCTAACTTTTCGCCCTGCTGCGCGGTCATATAAGCTTTCAGGAATGTATCGCTCGGATCGTCGGACTGGGCGCGAAGCGGCGCGAGGGCGAGACAAAGAAAGAAACCGGCGAGTAAGATCAAACCGATTTTCTTCATGCGATGAGGCGGCGAATGATAACAAACGCCGACGCGGTTGCAACGTCAGGATGGGGCACGAGTTTAAGAGACAAGCGGAGAGCGTGCCAAGTCCCGGGCGCTTTGTCCGTTGCAATCACGCGTCTAAAAACTAGAATTTGCAGTCACGTGGTGGTCGTAGCTCAATGGTAGAGCTCCAGATTGTGGTTCTGGTTGTTGCGGGTTCGAGTCCCGTCGACCACCCATTTTTAAATCCCAAAATCCAAATCCTAAGGTCCAAGTTCTCGGTTTTGGGCTTTGGGATTAGAAACTTGGTATTTTCAACTTTGTGTCTGTAGCTCAACTGGATAGAGCATCTGACTTCGGATCAGAAGGTTGTGGGTTCGAATCCCTCCAGGCACGCACTTTTTTCCCGCGTGGCTTGACCGTCGCGCCATAATCGCGGCGCGCTAATTAATCAGCCGAATGCATGTATGAGCCCTCTGAAAACCTGGCATAGAGCAGCTCTAGCAATCGCGCTGACGCTATTGATTCTTGCCGGCTTTTCCTGGCTTTGCCTGCGCGATCCGAAAATTAATTTCCTTCCGCGTCACGGCCAAGCCGAGTGGATTATTTTTCCGAGCGCATTTGACACCCTGGCGCATCCAATTGCCTACATCGACACCACGTTTCGACGCGCCTTCACGCTCGAGCAGCAACCGCGCGCGGCCCAATTAAGAATTTCCGCAGCTAAACGATTCCAACTAAAGATCAACGGCAGCTCGGTAGACACTGGACCACTTCGCAACTGGAAGAACGTTTCGACGGCAAAAATAGCTCCACTCCTTCGGACCGGCACGAATGTCGTCGAAGTGCGTGTTTTCAACGACAGCGCTCCACCCGCACTCTGGCTCGCTCTAACTATAGATGGAGCAACGCTGCAAACGGACCGAACCTGGGAAGCATCGGTCGCAGGATCGTCGTGGCGTCCCCTTGTTAATGCTTCCGCGCCAAGATTTCCCGGACCCGGCAATCCGGTCGCAGCCGGCGAGCAAACAATTGCAGCAGCGCGGAACGTTTGGCCGATTTGGATTTGCTTCGGTGGCGCCGCCGTCGCGATTTGGTTGATCCGTCGATGGCAATTGAACCGTTTACAGAAATCGGTCATCGACGCGCCCGGACCTTCGAACTGGATCGAGCTCGCGACGTTAATTTTGTTCGCTGGGCTTTGGGCCATTCTGTTTTGGAACAACGGACGATTTCTTTCGCTCCACGCGGGCTTCGATTCGCGGTCCCATCTCGAATACATCAGGCACGTCCAGGAACGATGGGCCGTCCCCCTGCCCACACAAGGATTCGAGATGTTTCATCCGCCGCTTTACTATGTCTTGTCTGCGGCCGTACTTTCTTCGTGCGGTCTTTCCGTTGACGACACGTCGGGAATTCTCCTGCTCCGCTGCTTGACGATGTCGACCGGAATTGCGGACTTTGTTCTCGTTTTCTTATCTCTTCGTTTGCTGTTCCCGAATCAAATCGGACGGCAGTTGGTCGGTCTCCTAGTCGCGGCATTTCTGCCGATGCAGCTTTATCTTTCGCACTACGTCACGAACGAGACACTGGCCGCAACACTTGTTGCTGCGGCAATCTATTTCACGCTGCGCATACTGCGGACAAAAACGGCGTCGCTGTCCAGCTGCGCGTTGCTCGGATTTTTTCTTGGCGCAGCGCTATTAACAAAGACGACTGCCCTTCTGCTGTTGCCGCCTCTTGTTGTCGTCCTCGCAACCAAGATGATCGTTGAACGGCCTTCTGCCGCGATTTGGCTGCGCATATTAGGTGTGATCTTTTCGATCTGCTTCACCGTTTGCGGCTGGTACTATATTTGGATATGGCATCATTTCGGCACACCCCTCGTAGGAAACTGGAATCTGGCCAGCAGTTTTGGCTGGTGGCAGGACCCCGGTTATCACACCGCCAACGATTTCCTCCGCTTTGGCCGATCGCTCGTTAGTCCATTCTTCAGCGGATTGGCCGGAATCGCGGATGGAGTTTATTCCACGCTGTGGGGTGACGGTTTATGGGGTGGACTATCCGATCTCCCATCGCGAACGCCCTGGAATTATCAGATGATGGTCGGCGGCTATCTCCTGGCGATTGTGCCCACGGTTCTGATTCTGACCGGCGCAAGCGTCGCCTTGTATAAATTTTTCCGTAAGCCGTCGGCCGAATGGTTTTTGCTGTTCTCTTTTTGCGCATTGGTGGCGGGCGCCTTCATTTTTATGACACTAAAAGTACCTTATTACACTCAGATCAAGGCGTTCTACGGTCTGTCCGCGCTGATACCGCTTTGTTGCTTCGCGGCTATCGGCTGGAACACGCTCACCTGTGGTCGCAAGAGCCTGCAATTTGTTTTAGGCACACTGCTTCTGGTTTGGGCCATAAACAGTTTTGCTTCGACGTGGATTCGCGATTCTGCCGCGGAACACGTCTACAACGCGGCCCGATGGAAATTTGAAGGTAAAATCGACATCGCACGTTTGGAAGCAATCAAGGCGGTTGAATCAGATCCATCGAACCCGATGGCGCATCGGTTTCTCAGCTTGTTCTCAGCCGATGCGGATCGCATTCCCGAAGCGCTGGAACACGCGGAGCGCGCTCTGCAATTGGCTCCCCTGAGCAGCGACACTCACATGCAATTAAGTGCCGTGCTCGTGAAGCAAAATCAACTCGATCGCGCAGTGACTGAAGCTCGCCGCGCAATCGAGTTGGGACCGGAAAATGTGGCCGCATATGATTTCTTGTTTACTTGTCTTCGCCAACTGCAACGGAACGACGATGCGATCAAGATTGCGCGTGATGGGTTGGCCGTATCTCCTTTTAATGGCGAGTTGCACTACCGCCTTGGTTTAGCGGCGGGGCAAGATGGCGATTTTATAACTGCCGCCAATCAATTTGCGTATGCACTCCTGTTGCGCCCGGATCGATCCGAACCAGCGGCCAAGTTTCGAGTGGCCCTCTTTCTATTGGCCAAATTCCCAGATGGCCGAAAACAACTCCAAGAAATCGGCCCGTTGGCCGCAGAGTCACCAAAGATGCAGAACGAGTTGGCGTGGGTCTTAGCCACACATCCCAATTCCACATTGCGCGACGGTGCGGAAGCGGTGCGCCTGGCCGAACTAGCCTGTTCCAGAACCGGCCGCAAAGTGCCGGCACTCCTTGCAACTTTGGCCGCGGCTTATGCCGAGCAAACCAGGTTTCCCGACGCGATATCCACTGCGCAGGAAGCCCTTTCTCTGGCCAAATCAACCGGCGATGCGAACACACTCGCTCTGTGCGAGAATTTACTAGCTTCTTTTCAAGCCAACCGTGCTTACCGCGACGAACCAAATTCCCGATAACACAAAGCGAGCAGGCATTCTATCAGCGATGTTTCGCGGCGAACGCAGGCTGATCCTGCTGTTATGTCTTCTCGCGGCTCTCCGCGTTTTTGTGTTCGCAGCTGCTTTTCCGTTTTTCAATAGCGGCGACGAAGACTTACACTTCGATCTGGTCACGCAGTATTCGCTCGGCCGATTGCCGCGCACATTCGATACGGTTACCGACGAAGCCCTGAGCTTTATTGTTCCCTACGCTTCGCCTGAATTCCTTCAAACGCCCGATCCGTTGACCGGAAAATTTCCGACGCCGTTGTGGAAACAATCCCCGGCAGAGGCCGCGCCCGTAATTGAGGCGACGAAGGCGGTCTGGGAAAAGGAAGTCAACTGGGAATCATCTCAACCGCCATTGTATTACATCTTGGCTGGCGCTTGGTGGAGGATCGGACAAAGCATTGGGCTGGCCGGAATTGAATCGTTATACTGGATTCGTTTCCTGAATGCTCTGCTCATAATGGTCCTGGTGTGGCTCGGCTATTTAGTTTCCCGGATCGTTGCTCCGGAACTTCCCGCCCTGATCGTTGGCGTACCACTGCTCCTTGCCTTCATGCCGCAGGATGTTTTTTACGTGATGAACAACGACGTTCTGTCGCCGATTTGCTTTGGCGCAGTTTTTCTTTGCGTCGTCCAGTGGTTCCGGGCAGAACCGCCGGGTCTCGTGCTCGGCATCACGACCGGTTTCACCATTGCCGCAACGTATCTAACCAAGTTGAGCAACTTGCCTTTGCTCGCAGTTGCCCTCATCGCCATCATTGCTAAATCTTTGGCGATCGCCCGAAGGCATGGCGCGGCCGCAATGCTCATACTTATGGTGACGATTCTCTGTGCTGGAATCCCGATCTCCTGTTGGATGGCATGGAACAAATCTCAATTCGGAGACATCACTGGATCGACGACGACAATCGCGTTGCTGGGTTGGACACGAAAACCAGTTGCCGATTGGTGGCATCATCCAATTTTCTCTGGGCGCGGGCTGTGGATCTTTTTGTCGGAACTACTCGCCGGCTTTTGGCGCGGCGAACTCATGTGGCACAATCACGAATTGAAATCATCCTTGCCTGACACGTTTTACGCGATTTCATCGCTGCTTTTGCCTTGCGCGGCACTAACAGGAATATGGCGGCGCCCGAGACTCTCAAACTTCCAGCTGCAATTACTGCTCCTGGCGAGTGTGATGTTCATAGCATCACTTGGGTTCCTTGCCCTGCTGTCGATTCAATTCGATTTCGGCAATTGCAAATATCCGTCCCGCGCATATCCCTACTTCACCTCGGGGCGCCTGATAAGTGGCGCGCTCATTCCATTCGCTCTGTTGTACGTTTACGGCGCCAGCCGGCTTCTGCGTCGAGTCGGTAATGCGTTCCTGCCGTTGGCCGTGCTTGCGATTATTCTGGTGGCTGTCTCAATCTCGGAAATCGTCCTGAATCAGGCGGTATTCGCGAGCGAACACAATTGGTACCACCTACCATGAAACCATCCGACGACCATTCTGAACTCGATTCGATGGTAGTCCAAATTGAGCTCACTCTCATCAGCATCACTCAGGGGGTCGCGCTCTTTTTCTTGATCGATAATGCCCGCTCTGTTTTCTCGCTCCGGCAAATTGTTTCCTGGCCTTACATCGCCGCTGGTCTGTTGATCATTCTGATCTTTTGGTCGCGAGCGATTTTGCACACGCTGACGTTGATCCGTTGGCCACTCGAGTTTGGACACAACTTCGTTTACATCGCCTGCGCTCTGGGCGAATCCCTCCTCTTCACACGGCTCAACAACCCGCGAGCCTGGTTCGCGCTCGGCGCACTTTACGCCGTCATCGTTTGGTTCCTTTTTGTTTACGATCTGCGTCTGATCCGTGCGCGTGAGCGCGACAGCGCGGGAGATGCGAGTGATCGGTTATACAAAATCGTCACGCGTGACCAGTGGCTGAATATCGGCGCGCTCCTGCCGGGATTATTTGTTTTGAACTTGTTGGGCACAATTTGCGTTCGCGCCTGGCCAGAATTTTTTCTCGCCCGCAACGGCCACGTCTGGTTTGCGGTCGCTCAGCTCGTCACCTTTGCGATTTATCTGCTCTACGTGATTCGTTTTTATGTCGATCTTGCGCCACTGATTGCACAGGCCCGAGACGAATGGCGCGGGCCAACAACCAAAACTGATTAAATCGGGTTGTCAGCCGAGCTTCTTCCGCAGAAAAATCGCGAGAAAGGTGAGCGTAACAAAGCCAGCGAGCATTAGCACTTTTATCGACGGCTCCGCGACGGCGACGATTTGCTGGGATAGCGCGGCATGTGCCGACTCGGCCGCACCAACGAGGAACAGAGGCAAAAATAGTTTACGCATGATTGCTTTGAGGGAGGTATTTAGAGTAAGAATCGGTTCCAGATAGCGCGGAGGCCGTATCTCCGCGGATAATTTTTTCTCGTAGCCGAAAAAAGTTGAAAACAATCGCGCACTCACGAAACCGCCATGACGTGTGCAGTCCGCAGCGTCATGCACTAGTTGTCGATCAAGTCATGGTGGAGGAACGCGCGGCCGCGTTTGCCAAACGCAGCATCAAGACTTCTGCCAAACTTGCCGGACTCAAGCTCGTCACATCCATGATGGATTTGACGACGCTCGAGGGAAAAGATACGCCGGGCAAAATCGCTTTTCTTTGCCGCAAAGCGATGCAGCCACTCGATTCGCGTTACGAAGTGCCTCTTGTGCCGCAGTTTGTGTTTATTCAAACCTGGTCCGAGTCGCGAAAAAATTCCTGGGCAACTCAACTGTCAAAGTGGCATCAGTCGCAACCGCCTTTCCCACCGGTCTCATGCCGTTGCGGCTAAAGCTTCAGGAGGTGCGCACCGCCGCGGGCGATGGCGCAGACGAGATCGACATGGTGATCAACCGGGGCGTTTTCCTGGCCGGCGATCACGATCGTGTTTTCGATGAGATCGCAGCGACAAAGGAAGCGTGCGGCACCGCGCATTTGAAAGTGATCTTGGAAACGGGCGAACTGCAAACCTACGACAACGTGCGTCTGGCCAGCGAAATCGCGATGCGCGCCGGCGCCGATTTTATCAAAACATCGACGGGAAAGATTTCACCTGCTGCGACCATGCCGGTGACTTTGGTGATGTTTGAAGCCATCCGCGATTTTTTTTATGAGACTGGCATACGCATCGGCATGAAACCGGCCGGCGGGATTCGCACCGCCAAACAAGCGCTCGCCTACCTTGTGATGCTAAAAGAAACACTTGGCGACGACTGGCTCACGCCTGATCTCTTCCGCTTCGGCGCGAGCACGCTGCTCAATGACGTGCTGATGCAGATCGTTAAAACGGTTGATGGAAATTACCAGGGACCGGATTACTTTTCGCTACCGTGAAAGCGCGCCGTCCAAAGAGAAAAATGACGGCTCGAAAAAAGTCGCAACGCTCTGAGCTCGTCATCGTAGAGCGGGACGGCGCGATTAATCATCGCCCCGCTGCAATACCACCTAACCAGAGAAAACTTACCTTCGGCGATCGCTGGAGCTACGCACCCGCCCCGGAAGCGAGCGATTACATCAAGATCGGACCACGCTATCAATTGTTCATCGGCGGAAAGTTTGTGGCGCCGCGCTCCGGCAAATATTTCGATTCCATCAATCCGGCCACTGAAGAAAAACTGGCCGAAATCGCGGATGCCAACGCGCATGATGTCGATCTTGCCGTTAGCTCAGCGCGACGCGCGTACAACGGCACGTGGAAAAAAATGTCCGGCCGCGAACGCGGAAAATATCTCTACCGCATCGCGCGCTTGATCCAGGAAAAATCACGCGAACTCGCCGTGCTTGAAACGATGGACGGCGGCAAGACAATCAAGGAGTCGCGCGATATCGATCTTCCACTCGTTGCCGCCCACTTTTTTTATTACGCTGGCTGGGCGGATAAACTGGAGTACGCCTTTCCGGGCCGAACTCCGCACTCGTTAGGCGTGGCCGGCCAAATTATCCCGTGGAATTTTCCACTGCTGATGGCGGCGTGGAAACTCGCGCCCGCGTTGGCGTGTGGAAATACATGCGTTCTCAAGCCGGCTGAGACAACCAGCATCACCGCCATGCACCTGGCCGAGATTTTTCAGCACGCGGAATTGCCCGATGGCGTCGTGAACATTATCACCGGCGCAGGCGCGACCGGGAAAGCAATTGTCGATCATCCGAACATCGACAAGATCGCGTTCACCGGATCGACATCGGTTGGAAAATTGCTTACCCAGGCGGTGGCCGGCACGAAAAAGAAGCTCACCCTCGAGCTTGGCGGTAAAGCGGCCAACATTATTTTCGAAGACGCGCCGATCGATCAAGCGGTGGAAGGCATCATCTCCGGAATTTATTTCAATCAAGGGCACGTCTGTTGCGCCGGCTCGCGCTTGTTTGTGCAGGAAGGAATTTTTGCAACGGTCATTCGCAAGCTGCGCGACCGCATCGCGACGTTGCGGGTCGGTAATCCACTCGACAAGAACACGGACATCGGCGCGATTAATTCGCGCATGCAGCTCGACAAGATTTGCGAGCTCGTGGATAGCGGATTGAAACAAGGCGCCAAGCTCGTGCAACCACGGTTACGATTGCCGGCCAAAGGTTATTGGTATCCGCCGAGCTTTTTTACCGGTGTCACCGCGTCGCATCGGATCGCGCAGGAAGAAATTTTCGGACCGGTGCTCAGTGTCATGACATTCCGCACTCCGGAGGAAGCGATCGAACGCGCCAACAACACGCCTTACGGTTTAAGTGCCGGCGTCTGGACGGACAAAGGCAGCAAGATTTTCAAGATCGTGAACAAACTGCGGGCCGGGGTCGTTTGGGCCAACACCTACAACAAATTCGATCCCACCAGTCCATTCGGCGGCTACAAGGAAAGCGGCTTCGGGCGAGAAGGCGGCGTCCATGGCTTGCTCCCATATTTAACACTGAATTAATTTTCGCCGTTGGAAAAATTGTCCTCGGCGAGGTCTGCTCTCGTATCGAAGTAGAGCAAGACAAAAGGAATGCCAAGCAAGGGCCTCAGAATCGCCTGCAACAGCGCGGCGGCGGAAGTTAAGAGATCTTCACCACCCGATTTCGGCGCTGCTTTCAAGGCTTCCATCAAAGCTTGAGGATCATGCGAGGTCATCAGTGTGTGAAAGGATTGCTGAAGGGACGACCAGCTAGCGGCAGTTTCGAGCGCGAGCACAAACAGGGTCCAAAGCGAAACGATAAGGGCGCCGCGCCAGAGCGGACGTTGATACCATGGCCGATCGCGCCCGCTACGCGCGAGTTGTTTACTGCGGCGCAACGATTGCATCGCCTCCGCGTCTTCAAAGACGACCGCTTGCTGCCAAAACAAAACGCTTATGAATAACCGGCCGAACATCCAAACCTGGAAAACCAGCAAGACCAGCGCGAACAAAATCACAACAAGCGAAGAAGCGCCGAGGGTGATCATCAGAAGTATGCCGACGGCCAGACCGAGCAATAAAAAGAAGGCGCCGTAAACCAAAATGCAGAGCAGCGCCACTCGCGGCCAAAATCTTATCGCTTCGTTGAGGACGCCGAGAAATCCTATGCGGCGGCCGCCGGCGAGTTCGGCCGTGAGGACCTGAATTCCGGCGATGTAAACCGGCCACAACG
>Ga0137359_10001136_pt1 | contig 20977 bp, 16 predicted proteins | sample Mad1_40_16metaG_FD_108281 | JGI IMG/M metagenome (GOLD analysis project Ga0137359, IMG submission 108281) | Vadose zone soil microbial communities from Angelo Coast Range Reserve, California, USA - Mad1_40_16 metaG | ecosystem: Environmental > Terrestrial > Soil > Vadose zone | place: USA... | reverse complement strand
GATGTCGTAGGACATCGGTATCGGTATGTTGAAGGCGAGCATGGCGATGAAGTGCATCGACCATATTCCGCCACCCATTGCGATCGCGGCCGCCACCAGCCACACGCGAGGCGCAACTCCTCGGGTGGCCGCCACGCGCCCGCCGAGATCGAGGGCGGTATAAGATGCAAAGGCGGCGACCAGAATGGACAGCGCGACGAGATGCGGATTGTATGTTCCGGTAACGACCATCGGGACGGTCCTAATTTTAGAACAGAGACCAGTGGACGACACGCCCGCGGATTGACAACCTAAGGTACATCATTCCGGTCTCCGGAGTCATGGGCTCGACCGCCGCTTCGAGCAGCACAACACGCAAATCCTGCGGATGCGGCGTAATCTGGAGGCCGATCCGGCGAAACCGCGCTACATCTGCACGGAGCGCGGCGCGGGGTACGTGTTCAACGCCCGGGTCGACATCATCTACTAGAGCGGCGTCCTGCCGGGTTCCCGCTAGGCGGCCGGCTTGCCTCGAATCGCGCACCCGCATCCGGCTGAAGGTCACCGATGTAACCGGATTTACGATTCCCGAGATAAACCTGTGACCCGGGGGACGGAGCCTGCGATTCAACCAATGGGAGGCCGAACCATTGACCGGTCACCTGCGTAAAGGAACGAGGACTTCGGACCGTCGGGAGTAAGAATGACTTTAGGTCGATGGAGCGTGCTGATCGCGATAACGCTCGGTATCGTGCTCCCGGCGTGTACGCCGGCGCTGGGTCAATCCCAACCTTCTCAGAACGGCATCGCTAACTCGCTACCCTCGACGAACTTCTCCGCCGACCGGACGGTCGATCGCAGCGGGCTCCCGAGGCCGGCGCCGGGATTCGCCAATGCCCACGTGGCATCGAATCCGCAGGCGCCCGACGCGAAAGTGGTTGGGGAAAAGACCTGTGTCGCCTGCCATACACTGGAAGCCGATCATTTTACGCACACCCTGCATTCCTTGGGACTGCACGTCGCCAATCGATCGGATCCGGCCATTCCCGTGTGTGAAGCCTGTCATGGGCCCGGCTCGGAACATGCCGCCAAGCCGCAAATCAAAGGACTGATCATCGGATATACCAAGAATTCCGGTACCCCGATCGACGTTCAGACGAAAACCTGCCTGACCTGTCACGCGGGCGGGCCGCGCGACCACTGGCAGGGATCGGTCCACCAGCGCAACGACTTGTCCTGCAGCGACTGTCACAACCCCATGGCGAAATTCTCAGTGCAAGGGTTGATGGCGAAGGCGTCGATCAACGACACCTGTGCACAGTGTCACCGGGACATCCGCCAGCAATTCAATCGCCGCTCGCATATGCCGCTGCCCGAAGGGCAGATGAGCTGCGACGACTGCCATAATCCGCACGGCACCTTGACCAATCCGCTGCTCAAGACCAATACGGTCAACGAGACGTGCTACCAGTGCCATGCGGAGAAGCGCGGTCCGTTCTTGTTCGAGCATGCGCCCGTTCGCGAGAACTGCCTCAATTGCCACACGCCGCACGGTTCTAATCAGAGCACGTTGTTGGTCGCACCGATTCCGTTTCTGTGCCAGCAGTGTCATACGAATTTCCTGCACCCGAACGACTTGCAGACGCGGCAGGCCTTGGGGACCGGCTCAAATCCGGATGAACGCATCATGGGGCGAGGCTGCCTCACCTGTCATGCCAACATCCATGGATCGAATGCTCCTTCGGGCGTGAGACTCCACGAGTAGCGCAGAGGGACTGACTAGGGTGCTTACCATGCGAAAACTGAGATTCACCACCGCCTTGGCTTTTTTGGCGGTGTCCGCATCCGTGTGGGCTGACAGCGGCGTTGGCGTCGACACCTGGCTCGCGAACAAGCTTGACCCCACGGGTGGCCAAGCGACCAAACCTCTCGATTTGGACGGAACGAGCTGGCTCGAGCCCGGCCAGCATCGCTCGCCGACGGGAAACTTGTATGGGACTCCCACGGAAGAACCGCATCCTGAAACCTTGAGCGTCTGGCAGATTTACGGAACCTTCGATATTGGCTACTTGCACACGACCGGCACGAAAACCGCGCTCTACGATCGCTATACGCGATGGCCGACCAACGGTCCGGCGTTCGACTTCGACGTCAACGCCGAGCGGCCGTCCGACGGCAGCTACGCCGAGGCACGCGGAAGCCGGATCAGCGCCGAGGATCAATATTACGAAGCCGTGTACGGCAAGGCCGGTGCTTACAAAGCAGAGGTCTTCGTACGAGACATGCCGAATCTCTTGTCGACCGACGCGAAGTCGATCGTCAACGGGGTGGGAACTAATACTCTCACGCTGGCCGGCGGTCTCGTTCCCGGCGGCAGCACGCAGGCTCAAGTCGCAGCCGCCTCGGCCGCTGCACCTGAGTCCTGGCTCGGAACGCAGCGCAACAAGCAGGGCATCGCACTCTCCGCCTATCTCACGCCGCATTGGACCGTGTACCTCAATGCCAGCGACGAACAGCGCAAGGGTACCCGGCCCTACGGCGGACCTTTCTTCTTCGATTTCGACAACATCGGCGGCTCTGTTTTGGAAACGGTCAAGCCGATCGACGACAGCACCGTCAATATCAACGCGGGCGCGCGCTATGCCGGCTCCGAATGGCGCTTCGATATCGGCTATTCGGGATCGATCTATCGCGACCGCTATCTTTCCTATACGTTCCAGGACCCTTTCGTACTAGGGCCGCCGCTCGTGCCGGGAGCCGTGTCCTCGCCCCTCACCCAGGGCCAGATGTCGATGGAGCCGGATAACGATTATCACAATCTGCACGCGACAATCACCCGACTGCTGCCGATGAACGGCGAGGCGTCGCTGACCGCGGGTGTCGGGGAAATGAACCAAAACGACAATCTCATTCCTCCCACCAATTGCCAGGGTACGTTCGGGTTCTCCTCCACCGGCACATTCGCCATCGGGCCGCAAAATCCCCAACTGTTCCCCTGCAGTCAATGGAATACGACGGCGGCGCTGTCGCGGACAACGGCTGACATGGCCATCGTCACGACCTTGACCCAAGGCACGCTGGTGCTGCAGCCGACCAGCGACGTGAGCGTCCGCGCCGGTGCGAAGTACTATCGCGAGGACTATCGCAATCAGTACCTGATGTACAACCCGCAGAACGGCTCTTATGGCTATGTGGCCGAAAATGGCGCGCAGGGCAGCATCGTCCCCGGTCCGGGCATCTGGAATCCGGTGACGTATCCCGTGACCAGCGATGTGCAGGTGAGGAGCATCCCCTATAGCTGGCAGACGATCGAAGCGTACGGCGGCGCCGACTGGAAATTCTCGCGGCACGATACGGTGGGCCTGACGTACACCTTCGACCACTACAGCCCGGCGCATCGAGAAGTGAGCTATGTCGATGACAACACCATCAAGCTCAATTGGACGGATAAAAGTCTCAGCTGGCTCACGTTCCGGCTGAATTACACGCATTTGAAGCAATCGGGGAGCGTCTACAACTCCGACCCGTATGCCTTCGCTTTCTTCCAGAACCTGCCGGGATTCGTACCGTCGGATAACACGCCCACGGCTTGGACGGTCGATGCGCAGCGCAAGTACGACATTTCGGATCGCACGGAAAACAAAATCAATTTGATGGCGACCCTCATGCCGCGTCCCGACATGACCGTCACAGCCTCTGTGCGCGGCGATTGGAATCAGTATCCGACGCAGATCGGCCGCCAGGGCTACAACACTTCCGCGGCCATGTTGCAATGGGAGTGGCAGTTCCAGACACTCTCCAGCATGAGTGCATGGGTCGGTCTCGATCGTTCGAGCATGCACATGGCGAACGTCAATGATGCGGGCGCCCCTTTGGCAACGGATACCCCGAATGCCGCGCTTGGCGGGCCCACGTATCCGCTCGCGGACCAATGGTGGGCGGCCGATAAACAGCGAAACTGGTCGGGCGGCGCCTCACTGACTCACTATTTCGGCGCCACGCGCTATGTCGGGCCCACGCGTTTGGATCTCAGTTGGAACTATGAGGCGTCGCGCGGCATAACGAGCTACAACTTTGCCTCGCCTGGCGCTCTCACATATGCCTCCGTCGCCCCCACGGCGGGCAGCCAGTTTCCCGCGATGACCAACATTGTCAATTCCTTGACGATGAGTTTCACCGTGCCGTTGAGTGATCGCGCGACGGTGCGCCTCTATGACTACTACGAGCACGGCCAGATCAGCGATTGGCACTACGCCGGATTTAACACCACCTTGGTGTACGGCAACAGCGTGTATACCGACGGCGGCCCTCAGGGATACAACACGAACATGGTCGGCCTGTTCGTCAACGTCAAGCTATGAGGCGCGCGGTGAGAAAATCCAGCCGCATGTTCCGCTCACCGGTCGGAGGCGTTGCCGTGGGTGCGTTACTCCTGATGGCGGCGAGCGAGCTGGCGGCTGCGCCGCGCTATGCGGACCTGCGGCACCTCGATCCGGTCCACGGCGATGCGGCGGCCGGCGCTAAAAAGGCGACCGTGTGCTTTGCCTGCCATGGGGCGAGCGGGGTATCCGTGGCCCCCACGTTTCCGCACCTGGCGGGCCAGCGGGCCGATTATCTGTATCACCGGCTCGTTTCCTTCAAACGGGCCGATCCGAAGGATCCGTACTATTCCGTGTCGCCCATGACGCCGAACGTTGCCAGCTTGAGCGACACTGACATGCGCGATCTGGCCTCGTACTTCTCGGCCCAGACGCCGCCGGCGACCGCCGCCGCCGCGACGGCGCCCGGTAAGGGCGAGGCGCTGTTTCTCGCGGGCGATTCTGCGCGCGGCATCCCGCCCTGTCAGGGCTGCCACGGAGCCGGGGCCGGCGGTCCCTCGATCAGCACCGGTCAATATGCCGCCTATCCGTCGCTGCGCGGACAGTACGCGCCGTATCTCAGTGCGCGGCTCACGAGCTTCCGCAAAAACCTGCCGCATGACACGACCAACGACTTCATCATGGGCGGCGTGGCGCAGACCCTCGACGATGAGTCGATTCAGACCATCGCGGCATGGCTCAGTTCGCTGACGCCGGCCAGCGGCCTGTGATGTGACGATCGGCCCACCCCCCCGCCAGGTTGAAAAGCACCAAGCCGGTCCACGCCAGGTTGGTGCCATGCCTGCAACGTACGACCGCGCACTTATGCGCATGTAACCTACATCGGAGATTAGCTCGATCGCATCCACAGAGAGCGGCTCGTCACGCATAAGGGCACGATCAAGGGTCGCCACCCTGACCCTTTTGCAAAGCGTCGTCCGAAGGGACATCGGTGCGGCCGCCCGCCGCCAGCATCAGCTTGACCACATCGATGTAGCGCTGGCCATCGGCTTGCACCCGACCCAGCTGCGCTTGCTGATGAAGCCGCTCGGCGTCCAGCACTTGTAGATAGCCGGCATTGCCGGATGCATACGCTTGCCGGGTGAGGGCCAGTGATGCGCCCGCGGAATCAAGAGCCAGCTGCTGCGCGTTCAGTGAATCCGCATCATTGCCGACCGCCTGCAAGGTCGACGCAACTTGACTGAAGGCAACCAGCACCGTCTGCTGATATGCGGCAAAGGCGGCCTGGAATTCATCTTGCGCGGCTCGTCGTTCGGCCTTGAGCGCGCCGCCGTGGAAAATTGGCGCCGTCAGTCCTCCCAAGAGATTCCAGGCGGTCTCCGACGGCCCACCGCCGAGCAGCCCTTCCCCGCCGAGACTGGCGGTCAGCGTGAGCTTCGGATACAGGTTGGCCGTGGCAAGGCCGACTGAGGCGCCCGCCGCGTGCAGCTGCGCCTCGGCCGCGCCGATGTCCGGCCGGCGGCGCACGAGTTCGGATGGTACTGCCAGCGGCAGTTCATCCGCCAATTTGAGCGCGTCCAACTCCACGTTGGTGACTGCTGCATCGGACGGAGCCACCCCGAGCAGCACCGCTAGCGCATCCTGCGCCTCGCTCAGTGCTTGGTGCAGGGGTGGCAGCAGCGTGCGATCATGGTCGAGTTGGCTTTGTGAGCTGAGCACATCCATCCCCGATACGGCGCCCGCTTCGCGGGCTGCGCGCAGCAAGACGAGCGTGTGCTCATCGTCAGCCACAATCTGCTCTACGACCCGGATCTGCGCCCGCAGCGTAGCAATCTGCAGAGCTTGGATGACGACATTGCCGCTGACGCTGAGCGCGACGGCTCCAAGCTGCGCCGAGCGATACTGCGCGGCGGCGGCGGCCTGTTCGACGTGCGATCTCGTGCCGCCGAAAAGATCAATGTCGTAACTCACCTCCGCACCCGCGGCGTAGGCGGAGAATGGCGGGAAATCCTTTGCCAGGGGCCCGAGCACCGGGGCGCCAAAGCGGGTCCGCTGCGCCCCGGCAGCCGCGTTGACCTGGGGATACCAAGCGCCGCGGGCCGCGCGTAAACGCTCGCGCGCGGCCGCCAGATGTGCCTTTGCGCCGGCCAGCGATTGATTGTTTTGCAATGCCCGCATCACCAGTCGATCGATGTCAGCGGAGCCGAGCAGAGTCCACCAGCGCTGCGGCGGACCGCTACCCATAGTTACATGCGGGGCGGCAGCAGCAGCTTTTCTGGCGAGTCGCGCGGTCGCCGGCGGGAGGTACTCAGTTTGCGTCGGAGCCGCGGGCCGAACGTAGCGAGTGCCGGTTGCGCAGCCGCTCGCGGACCACACCGCCAGCGACCACACAAGTACAGCGACAGGCTTGATCCGTGGCCGAGGCGCGCTCAATGGAGTCCTCCCGGAGGGGGGGACTGCGTGGCGCCACGCAGGAATAGCACGGCCGCCAGCCCCAGACCCAATACCGCGCTTTGAATGATGATGGCGTCGCTGAATCCCAGCATGAATGCCTGATGCCGGACCGCGCGGCCTATTGCCACCACCGCTTCCCGATGCGCAAAAGTACGGTCGCTCGCACCATGCGCCAGGAAATAATCGACGAGGCGGTCGAGCCGCTGCCGTGTGCCCGCGGCAAGCAGGGTCACTTGCGAGGACAGCATGTCGGAGTGAAACTGCTCCCGCTTGGTGAGGAGGGTTTGCAGCAGCGCGATTCCGACGGCGCCGCCCAAATTGCGCATCGCGTTGAACAGCGCAGAGGCAGAGCCTGCGTGTTGCGGTTCGATTCCGGCGATGGCGATGGCCGACAGCGGCGCCATGGTCATCGCTTGTGCCAGGGCACGCACCAGGCTCGAGCCCAGAAATTCGGGGCCGGAAAAGTCATCGGAGAGGGACATCGCGAGCAAGCTGCCGCCGATAAACAACGAGTATCCGGCAATCACCAGCGCGCGTGCCTGAACGCGTTGCATGATTTTGGGTATGAACGGGATCAGGAACAATTGCGGCAGTCCGAGCCAGACCATCACGCCGCCTATTTCCTGGGAGCTATAGCCCTGCAGGCGCGACAAATATTGGGGAATGAGATAGATCCAGCCGAACATCGAGAACCCGAATACGAAATTCGCGCAGGTGCCGAGTCCGAAGTTGCGGCGAGTCAGCAATCGCAGATTCAATAGCGGAGCCGAGCTCTTCAGCTCCACGTAGATGAAGGCCGCCAAACTTACGACCCCGACCACGGCAAGGCGCAGGATGAACGGTGAGCCGAACCAATCGTCCTTGTTTCCTTCCTCGAGTACCGTCTCCAGACAGCCGAGACCGAGCGCCATGGTGAGTATCCCCAACCAATCGCCTGTTGCCAACAGATTGAACCGGCGGGGCGCGGGTTCGAGTGCATACCACAGCATGGCAATCATCACCACGCCGGGCGGCAGGCTCAGGAAGAAGATCGACTGCCAGCCGAAATTGTCGCTGAAATAGCCGCCGAGCGCGGGTCCGATCGACGGCGCGAAAACCACGGCGATAGAATAAATTGCAAGACCGATCGGATGCTTGGAGCGCGGCAGTCGGGTCATGATGATGGTAAAGGCGAGCGGGATGAGCACGCCGCCCGCGAATCCCTGTGCGGCCCGAATCACGATCATCTGACCCAGAGTCTGGGCGAACGCGCAGGCCGCGGTCAACGCCAGGAACAGTGCCGTGCTGGTCAGCAAGTACGTCCGCAACGAGAACACGCTCGCGAGCCAGCCGCTCAAGGGAATGACGATGATCTCGGCGATGAGATAGGAGGTCGTGATCCAGCCGCCATCGTCGATTCCGGCGCCGATTCCGCCTTGAATATCGGCCAGCGATGCGCCGACGACCTGGATATTGAGAATGGCCAGGAACGCGCCGATCGTCGAGCCGACCACCGCCACCCAGGTTTTCAGCGACACCTGCTCCAGGGGAGGCGACGTCGAGCTCGCCGAGTTGCCCTGCATGTCCGTACCCGGCGCACCGTGCGCCACCGGCGGGTCGGGGACTAGAGCTGTGGTGCTCGACATGAGGCACTGCGCCGCTCAGCCGGCCTGGTATCGATCGAGGCCTCCACCGACATTCCCGGCCGCAGCTGACCGATCAGCGGCTGGCTCGAATCGAGGCGGATCTTGACTGGGACGCGCTGCACGATTTTGGTGAAATTTCCGGTCGCGTTGTCGGGCGGCAGCAAGCTGAATTCCAGTCCGCTGGCCGGCGCAAGGCTGTCGACGCAGGCACGCATGTAGGTGCCCGGAAAACTGTCCACGCGCACCCGTACCGGCTCGCCGGCGCGCACACTCTTCAGTTGCGTCTCCTTGAAATTGGCCATGATGTATACCTCGCGCAGCGGCACCAGCGCCGTCAACTGGGTGCCGGCTTGGACGAATTGGCCGAGGCGGACCGTGCGCGCAGCGACGACGCCATCAATGGGCGCGGTGATGGTTGTATAGTCGAGTTCGAGAGCCGCGCGACGTTCGATGGCCTGCGAACGATCGTGCAGAGCCAGTGCTTGCGCGAGTTTCGCCTGCAGCACCTGCACTTGGCTCTGGGACGCGGCAAGCGCAGCCCGGTCTCGGTCAAGATCGGCGGCGCGCTCGCGGGCTTGAGCTTCGGCTTCCTGCGACTGCTGCTCGGACCCGAAGCCGATCCCGGCCATTTTCTGGTAGCGCACGCGATTGAGATTCGCCAAGTCAAGTGCCGCTTGACTCGCTGAAACGCCCGCGCGCGCCCTGGCGATGAGTGTGTTTTGTTCGACGAGTTGTGCCTGAAGGTCATCGACCGCGGCCTGGCTGGCTCGAACATCGGCGTGCGCCTGGTCCAGGCTTGCGCGAAAGTCCCGATCGTCAATGCGCGCCAGTACCTTGCCGGCCGGCACCTGCTGATGATCCTCGATCAGCACCGCCGCGACATAGCCCGAGACTCGGGAGGCCACGATGGTCGAATCGGCTTGCACATACGCGTCGTCGGTCGATACCAGGAAGCGCGCGGACGACCAGTAGTGCTCGGCGCCGGCAGCCGCGAGAGCGGCCGCGGCGGCGGCGGCCAGCCAAAGAAGACGTCGGCGCAGCCACTTCACGCTCACCCGCAGCCGCGTCGCCGCGTTCAGCCGATACATCGACGTCATCGTCGGGGCATCGCCCGCCGGTAAAGGGTTATGGGGCATGCCGCGGTCTCAGGCAACAGGGCGAACCATGGTGGTGCAACCCGTCGCAAGAGCGAGCGGGGTCAGAAAGGTCCGTTTCAAAACCGAATGAATCATGCCGTTTCTCCTGTGCATATACCGCTGGCCCATGTGCTGCCGTCCCAACAGCGAGAGTGGCGAGAACAGATTACCGGTCGATTGCACGGCGTTCGGCGGGTATTTCAGTCGAAACGCGCGCGTTGCTGCATGGCCCTTTCCAACTCCTTCTGGTGATCGTCAAGCAGGGCATGGATTTCACGATGCGTTTCCTCGCTGATAGCGTGTATCCGCTGACCGAGGTTTTGGCGCGAAGCGTTCGGATTCTTATCGAGCAGCGCCTGAATCCTGTTGTGGTGATCTTGAAGCAGAGGCCCCACCTGTTGCTGCTGTTCCTGAGTTAACTCGAGATCTTTTGTCAGACGAGCGAGCTCCTGGTCGATCGACTGGGGTATATGGATATGCTCAAGTTGCTGACGTGCTGAGGGCTGCTGCGCACTTTCCTGAGCGAGGGCGAGTGCGGCGATCGCAACCGTGAGCATTAGTCCGTAGGCAAGCTTGACGGCTTGGTTCTGCATCTGTGGCGTCATCATCAATCGGTCCTTGACGCGATCCGAGCCCCGATCCTGATCAGGACGGACCAGTAATTCTGAAATAAGTTGCGCGGATACGGGGTCCCTACTGGGATTCGCATAACTTTGCATAGTCTTCAGATTGCCGTGACACATGTTTGCATCGTGCAGGTCTAAAGTGCTGTCATGTACGAACGGCGGAGTATGCAAAGCACTTTCATTCAGAGGCAGGCGATAGCGACGCTCGGCGCGGCGAAGGTCGACTTTGCGATCAACCATGTCCTCATCTGTTGCACCCGGCAGCCGTTAGGTTCTCGGTGGTGGTACGGCTGGCTGACATTCACTGCTTCGGATTGCCTTGCTACCATCGAATAAAGACCCTTCATGCGAACGGTGCTCGCCCTGGGCGTGATATTACTGACGGCGTGCGCGAGTGAGAAGCTCGCATTAGCGCCTCCTGCAGGCGTGGATTTCAGCGGAACTTGGAAGCTAAACCAAGCCGATAGCGATGATCCACAGCGATTGCTACAGAATCAGACCGAACCCGGTCGCGCTAAGGCGAGTAGCGGCGGTTCTACTAGTGGAGGGCCGTCAGGCGGCGGGGGGCCACCGGGTGGTGGGCGAGGCGGGAAACGAGGTGGACGCTCCGGTAGTGGCACGGGCGAAGCCAGTGCCCAAGCACCTCCATCATCCGCAACGGTGCTAGCCTTGGGGTCGATCTTGCGTTGGCCGGGCAATGATCTGCAGATCAAGCAGGTCGCGGGCACCGTAGAACTCACGTCCGAAAATACGAGTCGAACATATCGCCCCTCTGGTCCTAAAAAAGGATCCGAGCCAACATCGGCCAATCGTGAAGGTGCACCACGCCGCGGTGGACCACCGCCGCGCTGTGGCTGGTCGGCCAAGACTTTGGTCGTCCTGGTGGGTGACGCCGAGGACGATCGGCTGCCCGTCGAGCAGCACTATCGCATCTCGGAGGACCGTGAGCGTCTCGTAGAGATCGTAGGTGTCAAAGGGCATATGGACGGATTCACGATGTATCGGGTCTGGGACCGTACGCCGTAGACGCGTCCGGCCATTGCAGCGGTGACGGCGAACCGTGAAATTGACCTAACCATATGCAGATCACATCTTGCTTATGTCTTGTGCGAGGAATAAATATGCAACCTTTCAAATCGCAAGGCGATTAATTCTCGCTAGCGTGCTGTCATCGGCGATTTGTTACGGAGGCGCAAGCAGCAAATTGACAACCCCCGCCGCAAAGGAAAGTACCACGACCTCAGGGATAACGTGCGGGCTGCAGGACAGCACGAATGGTGCGTACACGACGGCGGCGGCCATATACATTCTTACGGACAGTTCCTCTCTCACGGGCGCAATCAATTCTGCCAACACGGGCGTGCATGCGCCGCTCGGGGATCACTTCCCTGTCAAAGTGTGCGAGTTTCTCGATCAGCCAGATGTCCTGCAGCAGGGTTGGGCCGCGAGGGCCAGCGGTCTGGATATTGAGATTGTCGCTGACCGGCGCGCCCGTCGCATGAGTCAGGTGTGGGGGGTGGGATTCCGTTTCATAGTGTGACTCCTCGGTGGTTCGCCGTCACGCCGGCCAAGCCGATCCGCGGATCACGCTGCAGAAGTTGCCGCGCTTGAATGTGGGGTCCTTATCCGCAAGAACGTCGGCCTTGACGTTTCCGAATGTCGTATCCGGCTTGCGCTTGATGCCGTCGTAGAAGGCCTGGATGATGTCTTCCTTGAAGTGATTGCCGCGCGGATACGCCCGGACCACCGCATTTCGCTCGGCATCGCTGTACTCGGGATAGGTCAGGCCGAGTACATCCATCTCGACGCCTGCCGTGACTAAAGCAACGACAGGATGCATGTGTCGCGGAATGCCGGGCGTCGTGTGCAATGCGATCGCCGTCCAAACCGTGTCGACATCCGCTTGAAGGATGCCGCGGCTGCGCAGGAAATCACGGGCCGCATTCGCGCCGTCGACCTCGAAGCGCTCTTGGGCACTGCTGTGCTTTGGGGTAAGCCCTATGTCATGGAACATCGCTCCCGCATACAGCAGCTCTTGATCGAAGCTCAAGCCCCGGTGCTTTCCGGCCAGAGCACCAAAATAATAAACCCGGCTCGAGTGGTGGAAGAGCAGCGGCGATGCCGTATCGCGGACCAGTTCGGCAATCTCGCGAGCGAGCTTGCTGTCGGGAATGCTCACCCCCTGCACTGTCAATGTCATCAGATTCACCATCGCTGCCCTGGTCACCAATTGAGCATGGCGGAGGAAAGTTACCGCTCAGTTTCGCCGCGCTCCCCTGAATGTTTCAGTTGTAGCGCGCCTGCAGCGCCCGCGCGACCGGTTCAGCGATATCACGGCGGATAAGCGGTTTGCGGAGCACATCGATGACCCCTGCGGCCTTCGCGCGTTCGGCCAGTTGCGTACCACCGTAGCCGCTCATTAGTATGATCGAGATCTCTGGTCGCAACTGCCGGATCTCGCTCGCCAACTCGGTCCCCGTGAGGTCGGGCATCGTCTCGTCGGTCAGCACGAGATCGAAGCGCTTCGGTTCCGCACGAAACGCCTGCAAGGCGGCGAGGCTCGAGGCAAACCCCACCGGTTCGTAGCCAAGTTCGGCAAGCGTCTCTTCCGCGAGCGCAACCAGTGCATGCTCGTCGTCTACGATCATGACGGTCTCACCGTTACCTCGCGGTAGCTCGCCCGCGGATTCCGCCAGGAGCCTCGGCATTGGGCCAGCGGCCGGCAGCCAGATCGTGAAGGTGGTGCCCGCGCCTAGCTGCGTCGCCACGTCAATCACACCGCCGAAATCAGCGACGATTCCATGCACCAACGCAAGGCCAAGGCCCGTGCCATCGCCGACACGTTTCGTCGTGAAAAACGGATCGAACATGCGCTTGAGCACCGCGGGCGGAATGCCGCCGCCGGTATCACTCACCGAGAGGCGCACGTAACCGCCGATACCTAGCATACCGTGCGAAAGTATGCGGCGTTCGCCGACCGTTACACGCTCAAGCACCACTGTGAGCAAGCCGGTCCGCCCCATTGCGTGCACCGCGTTCGTGCAGAGATTCATGATGACTTGGTGGAACTGGGTCGCGTCACCGACCACCGCCATGTCGGCCGCATCGAGTCGACTCTCGAGACGCGCGTCAGAGGGCAATGATGCCGCAAGTAACTCGAGCGTTTCTTCGACGACCGACTGTACGTGCACCGGCTCGCGCTCGCCCATCCCGCTGCGGCTGAAAGCGAGAATGCGGTCGACGAGTCCCTTCCCACGCATGCCTGCATGCATCACCTGATCAATCTGGTGGCGCACGGCGTTGCCTTCGCCCACGTTGTTCTGCGCGAGTTCGCCGAAACCGAGAATCGCGCCGAGGATGTTGTTGAAGTCGTGCGCTATGCCACCGGCCAGGCGCCCGACCGCCTCCATTTTGGCCGCCTGCTGCAGCTGCCGCTGCATCTCCTCGCGCTCCTGTTCCTGTACTCGTTGCGCTTCCTCCGCACGTTTGCGCCGGGTGACGTCCATCACCGCACCGACAAACTTGAGCTCGCCTGATTCGTCCGCGAACGCACGAGCCACCACCTGGAGATGCTTGATTGAACCATCCCGCATCAGCAACCGATACTCCAGATCAAAATCCTTCCTCTCATGTCGGGCGCGATCGAGTATTTGTTGATGGAAATCCCTATCCTCCGGATGTGTTTGTCGAACGATTTGCGCGAGCTCGGGTGGAGCCGTCCCGTCAAATTCGTGGATCCGAAAGGTCTCCGCGGACCAGTACATCTCATCGGTAACGGCATTCCAGCCGAAACTGCCCGTGTGGCTCGCCGCCTGGGCTTGATCCAGGTAGGCCTCGCTGCGCCGCAAGGCGTCTTCGGCGCGCCGACGCTCGCTGTTCTCCTGCTTCAGATCCGTATAGAGGTGGGCATTCTCGAGCGCGGTCGCGGCCTGGGAAGCGATCAGCTTCAGCACCGCGCTCCGGGCAGGCGTGAATACGCGGGGGGCCAGGTTATTCTCGAGGTAAAGCACACCAATCAGTGTGGCCTGATTGATCAGAGGCAGGCAGAGAACGGAACGAACGCGATGACGGCGGATGTACTCATCGGCGGCAAACGCGTTCTGCGCGGAGGCATCGTCCAGAATCACACTCTCCTGGGTCCGTGCGACATAGTGGAGGACGGAGTCAGGCAGCTCCGCCGCTGAGACGCTTGCTTGGCGGAGGCGGACAGTAATGGCGTTGCCGCTGGTCGTGGCTTCCGCCTCGAGCCGCTGTGCGCCACCGTGCTGAATAATCAAAAGTCCGCGCTGCGCCAACGCGAGACTCTGCTGGCTGCCTTCGATCGGGTGATCGCCACAGGAATACCGGTCCTGGTTCTGGTCTCGGGTTATTCCGGGATCGGCAAGTCCTCGCTAGTCCATGAGTTGGACAAAGCGATCGTCCTCCCTCGCGGAATCTTCCTTTCCGGGAAATTCGACCAGTACAGGCGGGATATGCTGGTCACGCCCGTACAGTTTCTCGGGCATCAGGAGTCTGTTTGAAATGTCGTGCGGGCCCAGGGTGAACGCGTCGATGCGTCTCCTGGCCTCCCATTCGGCGAGGCACCGCCTGAGGTCGGCTTCGACACCTGCCGCAGTCTGATAGCGCTCCTCGGCGGTTTTGGCGAGGAGCTTCAATATGATTGCGGAGACGGGGGCTGGAACCTCCTTCGACCGGACGCCGGGCGCCACTGGCTGTCTTGCGATGTGACAGTGCACCCACTCCATCGGATCGGAGGCGCTGAAAGGCAGGGTGCCGGTGAGAATTTCATACAGCGTGACGCCAAGTGAATACAGGTCGCTGCGGGAGTCGATCGAACGATTCATCCGTCCGGTCTGTTCGGGTGCCATGTAGGCGAGTGCCCCGGCGAGAATTTCCGGAGGGTCGGGCGACTGCCGCTCGCGTTGCAGCCGCGATGCGATCCCGAAGCCCATCAGCCACACCCGGCCGGTCTCAGGGTTCACGAGAGCGTTGGCGGGCTTGATGTCCTTGTGGATGAGACCGTTCTGGTGAACCCGGCCGAGCGCGGTCGACAACCCAATGGCGATACGAAGGAATTGTCGCAGGTCCATCGGCGTTCCAACCAGACGGTCAAGAGGTTCTCCTCCGGGGTCCTCGAGCACGAGCGCAGGGCGGCCCTGGTGAACTGCGAGCGCGAGAGGCCGGACAGCCCAGGCGGGATCCAGTTTGGCTCGCAACGAATATTCGTGCTCCATGCGGTGGAGATTCCGTGGAGCGGTGTGCTCCCGGAGAGGTGCAACCACCAGCGCCGGCTGCAGAGTACCCGTGGTCGAGTTCCGGTACTGGGCACGGTAAAGTGCGAACTCGCCATCGTCGTGAAGCGCTTGGTGCGCCCCGTCTGCAAGCTCCAGCATGGCCTGCGGCCTAGAATCCATGCGGCCTCCCAGCATGAGCGTCATGTCGACGATACTCTAACCCCGGGTCGGACTGCGAACTTGGGGATCTGAGGACTGGTCAGCATTGGAAGCTGGTCCTGGTCAGTCGCGAAGAGTCATAATAAACAACGGGTTATAGGTCGAGTTCGAGCCGTCCTTGGTCACCGCAACGCCGACCGGTCGACCCCAGACCTGGCCATCGGATGCCATGCATGGCTGCAAGGCGCTGCCCCGGTACTCACCCGGGAAGTTATTGCCCCGATAAAACACCATCTGCAGGTTCGGTTTTCGACCACTCGGCGAGTCCGCCAACGATGTACGGCGGAATTCCAACGATGATCTGCTCCGGTTTTCCGGTTGCCTTGAGATCGCCAGCCTTGTAGCGGAACCGGACCACTCCATCGCTGTTGGCAATGTAAACCCACCGCGGGTTGGGTCCGAGGGGATAAAACGCAATACCGAATGGCTGTTTCAGTCCACTCGCAAAAACTTCGTCGCGGGTAGCGTGCGCGCTGCCGGGTGCGATCCGCAATACATGCACCGCATCGAACATCGTATCGGCCACGAATAGGTCCCCGTTGGGTGCCTCGCGGATCACCGGGGGTTTGCGCGGTGCCGACGTCACCCGCTCCACGGAGAAACCGTCCGGCACTTGCGGTCGTGCACCGGTGGGTATCGGTACAACTTGTGCGAGACCATAAGTGGGCTTTTCAATCGGCGGCAGATCCTGAGGCGTGAGCAGTCGACGTGGCCCTGGTCTGTCGTCGTTCCAGCTGCCGTAGGCCGCTTCGCCCTTGAGCACCTGCCCGAATGCGCGGTCACCGGAAAGTGCCGCTACACAGAACGCTGCAACGATCGTGAACGAGTAACGAACGATACCGAACATGCCTGCTCCCATGCGTCGTTGGAAATATCGGCCGCTCTCATAAAGCCATAGTTGACCTCAGAATCAACGTCGCCACGGTTACCTTTGAAATAGAATGGCTCGGCCCGCATTTCATTTGAAATTCGAGAGCCGGACATCGAGATCTCGCGGCGCGTCAGTTTCCGTGGGTATGACCGTGCGGCCCGAGTTTCATCCGTAACCGATACGATCCGCGCGGCAATGCCCGAGACATGAAGCTCGCACAACATCCTCACATATGACGAGCAAAGAGCCATAAATCTACGCCCGTCGCGCATCACTCGAAAACCTACAGGAGATTTAAAACGATGAATGCTCGAGAATCGGCCCGTCGCACGCTTGCACCAACCCACGGAACGCCAGGGCTTGAATCCCGTGTCGTCGGGGATATCGCGTCCGCCTTGACGGGCATCTTGGCCGACATGTTCGCCCTTTACATCAAGACGAAGAACTTTCATTGGCATGTATCTGGTCCGCATTTCCGCGACTATCATCTTCTTCTCGATGAGCAGAGTGAGCAGATTTTCGCTGCGACCGATGCGATTGCGGAGCGGGTGAGAAAGATCGGCGGAACGACCTTGCACTCGATTGGGCACATCGCCCGACTTCAGCGCGTCGCCGATAACGACGAGGGATATGTCGCGCCCGAGGACATGCTCACGGAGCTTCTGGAAGATAATCGGCAATTGGCGATCAGCCTTCGAGGGGTACACGCGCTTTGTGATGAGGGGGGCGATATCGCCGGCGCAAGCCTGATCGAGATCTGGACCGACGAAGCGGAACGTCGCGCGTGGTTTCTTCTCGAGACCCTCCGTTGAGCGTCGCCGTCAGTCATTTGCGGCATCCCCTATTGCCCGTAGATTCTTAGGAGAGAACCATGAAGATTTCACGCAGAAAGCTGATTCTGATCAATTTCGCATTTCTTGGGTCAACCGCCTTCGGGTCCACTGGATTCGCAGCGCAGGCTGGCGCACAGGACGTGGACGCGCCGGCATTGAATCAATCGGCTTCCCTCACGGACCCCTCAACGCAAAGCGCAGGCTCAAACGCAGACGAGAAGTTGGTGAAGCGCGTGAAGGATGCGCTGCACTCAGACCCGTATTTCTACGACGAACATGTCACGGTATCGGTCGAGAATGGCGCCGTCGTGTTGCATGGGTTCGTCAGTAGCGAATGGGATCTGCGCGACGCGATCCGCATCGCGAGCAAGGCGGCTGGTGACAGACGAGTGGTCGACAATCTGTCGATCAAACTGGGCGGCATCCGGTAGGCGGCGCTCCGATACCAAATTGCGGAGGGTGCCGAGCCCGGCGCCCTTCTCAAGGTTACGGTGCCGTCTTGCTGACCCTTCACGTGGCGGCCGCACGCCGCAATTGCAAAAAGACGTCATCGAACGCTCGGTGGGGCGGATTGGGCAACAGTTCGTGGCTCACAATGAATCAGAAGCCGCTGCTCGCGGGTGATCACTGGCGCTTGCTTCGGTCGCGACGTGGATGGATGGCTCATCATTCAAGCCATCAGCGATCACGCGAAAGATAACAGCGGTGATGAGGATAGCTGCGATGAATGCGAACATGCGAATGGTATTCATAAGGTTGCCTTGAGTTGGGATCAATGTATGGGAATGCGTTTACTGGGGGCTTGAGCGTTCGGCCGCCACCTGCGCGGCCGTCACCGGTTTGCCGTGATTGCCCCAAGATCTGCGTTCATAGTCGATGATGTCGGCGATATCGGCATCGCTCAAAATGCCGGCAAATGGCGGCATGGAGGCGGCGTAGACCACCCCTCCCGCGCGGCCTCCCTGCATACCGTAGAGAACTACCTGCATGTGTTTCGCCCCATCGTCCTTGTTGACGACGCCACTGGCCTCGAGCGGCGGAAACACACCGGGCGCGCCCTTACCATTGACCTGATGGCAAGCCGCGCACTGAGAGATGTATAAGGCTTCACCTCGGTTTGCGCGGCTTGTGGGCGATGGCTGCGCGGGCGGGGCTTGAGCGGATGCCGGCACGCTGAGTGTGCACCAGACGCCGAGCGCGCCTATCACCATCGCCGGATTTCTGTGTTGACTGAAAAGAAACATTGCGCGGTCTCCGCAGAAGTGGGGTGCACGACAACCTTGCCCGAGTGCGTCGCTCGCCTATCATCCTCTCGGAAAATTGGCATCAATGGATGTTCCATCAGGCATCTGACATTGACCGAGTCCCCCGCCATTCATACCGTCGGACGGATGTACGAGCTGGAACTGGCATCGCATATGCGTGCCGCTTGGTTCCGCGAGATTCGCGACGACACGTCCTGTGTAGTGCGTGATGAAGTCCGGCGACGGGTCCACCCCCCAGTAACCCCAGCCCCGGCCGCCTCGACCGCCCCAGCCTCCCCAGCCGGCCCAGAGGGGCCCGATGCTATCAACAGTCGTCTCTTTGGTGATCTGGAAATACTGTCCGCTGTACGTCTTGCCGCCCGACAGCGTTGCGTTGATGGTCCCGGAAACCCCGTCGGAACTCTTCCAGTTAAAGGTGGCCGCGTCTGCACCGGAAGACGTGGATCCGGTCCCGGTTCCCATCGTAGTGCAACCAGCCGCCATAGCGACAAGCAGCGGCAGCACCACTGCCGCGTTGTGATATCTCATTTCGATTCTCCTGTTCTTAGCCGCCCGCGAAATTGCGCCGGTTTCGACAGAGAGTGTGGCCGCTGAGGATCACATTTCGATTTCGTGTCTCGCGCGGGATATTGCAGCTGAAATTGGTTTGCACGAATTCGACCGCGATCGCTCTCGATCGCAATTTCCCATGGCACATGTGAGCGAGGCGGGGGAGGGGGGCAACAGCAGGAGAGCAGGGCCGATATCCAGCGCGAAGCGTGTGACGGTTATCCGCCTCGTCGATCACGATCGTAGGCATGCGAGGTAGAATCTCAACGCGCGCTGCGCTTCCTCGCGAGACCGACCCTTTGTAACTTAGTTCAGTCCCGTCGTCGCCCCGACGAAGAATAGAGCTTCGCACATTGTGATCAGAATTGCTGCAACAAGGGCCATCATTCGGTAACCATTCATATTCGTCTCCTGGGTGTGTCTTCAGTTGGTAGATGCGAGGGTAATTCTGGCCCCCTTCAGTAGAAGCCGTGTTGCACCCACGAGAGTCCGGAATTTCATTTGAAATGAGCCGCAACTTGGTTCACCTGGCCGGAGGCGGGATCCTCCCAGCCACCGCCGAGCGCGCGGATGAGGTCTACGCTGGCAGTGAGCTGGAGGGTATCGAGATTGAGCGCCTGCAGTTGCGCCTGCAGGAGCGCGGTTTGCGAGGTGACGACGGTGAGGTAGTCGGTTGCACCCTGCTTGTAGAGCGCCAGGGAAAAGTCCAGAGTTCGCTGCGCGGCGTCGACGGCAGCTTTTTCATCGACACTGGCGTCGTGGTAGTGATTGAGTGTGGCGAGACTGTCTTCGACCTGTTGAAAGGCGGCGACGACGAAGCCGCGATAATTCGCGGCGGAGGCGTCGAACTCGGCGCGCGCCTGGGCGACCTGCGCCCGGCGCAGGCCGCCGTCGAACACGCTGAGCAGGGCGTTCGGTCCGATCGCCCAGAAAGCGCTGGGCGCGCTCAGCCAGTTCGAGAAGGCTTGGCTCTCGAAGCCGGCCTGAGCGCCGAGCGTGAGGGACGGGAAATACGCCGCACGCGCAACCCCGATGTTGGCATTGGCCGCCATCATGCGCCGCTGCGCGCCGGCGATGTCCGGACGGCGCTGCACCAACGTACTCGGGAGGCCGGTGGGGATCCGCGGGAGCTTGAGGTCGACGATCTGCGGCTTGATCGAGAACGTCGAGGCCGACACGCCCAGCAGCGCCGCAATGGCGTGTTCCATCAGCGCGCGCTGCGCGAGCGTCTGCGCCGCCTGGGAGCGTGCGGCATCGAGCTGAGTCTGCGCCTGCGAGACGTCGAGGCCGGGCGCAATGCCGGCGTCGTGGCGTTGTTGGGTCAGTCCGAGCGCGCGAGTATAGGCCTGCACGGTCTCGTCGAGAATCGAGCTGTCGCGGTCCAGGCTGCGCATCTGGATGTAATCGTCGACCAGCTGCGCGATCAGCGACAGGCGGGCATTTTCGAGATCTGCGGCTGAGGCGGCGGCGTTCGCCTCGCCGGCGGCGACTTCGTTGCGGATTTGCCCCCACAGGTCGAGTTCATAACTGACGCTGCCGCCCAGCGAGTTGGTATCGTAATAGGCCGGCGCGGTGGATAATCTAAGCGGCCGGTTGAGCGAATCGCGATTGCGCGCGACGCCGGCGCTCAGGCCCAGCGTGGGAAACAGCCCCGCGCGCGCCTGATCGGCGAGGGCCCTGGCCTGCGCGTAATTGGCCAGCGCGGCGGCAAGGGTCGGGTTCCCGTCGAGCACCCTTTTCTGCAGCTCGTCGAGCTCCGTGCTGTCGTAGAGCGTCCACCAGCGGTCGCGCGGCAGACGGTCGGCCGGCTCTGCCCGCGTCCAGGGTCCCATTTCCTTATAGGCATCCGCAGTGGGAACGACCGGGG
>Ga0137359_10001128_pt1 | contig 21064 bp, 18 predicted proteins | sample Mad1_40_16metaG_FD_108281 | JGI IMG/M metagenome (GOLD analysis project Ga0137359, IMG submission 108281) | Vadose zone soil microbial communities from Angelo Coast Range Reserve, California, USA - Mad1_40_16 metaG | ecosystem: Environmental > Terrestrial > Soil > Vadose zone | place: USA... | reverse complement strand
CGACATTATGGCCTGGAATCCCAACGCCCGGCCGGGGCGCCCCGAAGGCGGCGAAGCCCAGGCCATCCGCGGCCTTTTCTCCCTGATCGCCGAACGCGCCGGCCGGCCGCGGGGCAAAAAGCCCCGCGGATAGCGGTTCTGAAGCGAGTTCAGGTCATGAAGGCGCGCTTACCCCCTGCTTCACTCGTTTGGCGAGCACGCCATCGAGCCAGTGCGTATCCATCTCGGGCACCGAGGACAGCAGCAGTTCGGTATAGGGATGATAGGGCGGAGCGAAGACCTTCTCGAGCGGTCCCTCGGCGATCAGGCGACCTTTCAGCATGACGGCGACCCGGTCGGCGATCCGCTTCACCGTACCGAGGTCGTGGGTGATGAAGATGTAGGCATAGCCGTTGTCGCGCTGCAGGCGGCCCAGCAGCCTCAGGATTTCTTCCGCCACGAGGGGATCGAGAGCCGAGGTCACCTCGTCGCAGATTATGAGGTCCGGTTCGGCGGCCAGCGCGCGGGCGATGCAGACGCGCTGCTTCTGGCCCCCACTGAGTTCGCCCGGGTAGCGCGAGGCGAACTCTTCGGACAAGCCGACGGCGCGAAGCAACTCGCCCAGGCGGGCCCTCGCCTGTGTTCCGTTAAGCCCGAGGTAGAAGTCGAGCGGTCGCCCGATGACCTCGCTGATCCGCTGACGCGGGTTCAGCGCCACATCCGGCATCTGATAAATCAACTGAATGCGGCGCAGCAAGTCTCGGTCGCGAGCAAGGAGGGCGGGCGGCAGCGAGGCATCACGGAAAAGAATCTCGCCCTTCTCGCGCGGCAGCAGTCCGGTGATAACGCGGGCGAGCGTGCTCTTGCCGCTGCCCGATTCGCCCACCACGGCCACGGTTTCGCCCTTGCGCACCGTCAGGGTTATGTCGTCGACGACGCGGGCGAGCCTGGCATAGCTGGCAGTGACGCGACGGATCTCCAGGACGGGCTCCTCCACGCGGGCCTTGCCGCCGGGCCGGCCGGTGCCGGCCTCGCGGATCGAGACCAGGGCGCGGGTATAATCCATTCGCGGATGGTGCAGGATCTGATCGGTCTCGCCCTCCTCGACCTTCTTGCCGTGGCGCAACACCATGATCCGGTTGGCGACCTGGGCGACGACGGCCAGATCGTGGCTAATGTAAAGCCCGGCCGTGCGGTGGTCGCGGATCAGCTTGCGGATCGCCGCCAGGACTTCGATCTGCGTGGTGACGTCGAGGGCGGTGGTCGGTTCGTCCAGCACCAATAAGTCCGGTTTGCACGACATGGCCATTGCGGCCATGGCGCGTTGAAGCTGGCCGCCCGAAACCTGGTGGGGATAGCGTTCGCCAAAGGTCTCGGGCGAGGGCAAGTCGAGTTCGCGAAAGAGCTGGACAGCCTCGCTGCGGGCCTGGTCATAACCCATCAACCCGTGCCGCACGGGGCCTTCGCAGATTTGCTGATAAAGCCGCTTGGCGGGATTGAAGGAGGCCGCGGCGCTCTGGGCGATATAGGCGACGCTTCGGCCGCGAAGGCGTCGGCGCTGATCGAGCGACAGTGCCCGGATATCCTTGCCCTTGAACAGAATCTTGCCACCGGCGATGGCGCAGCCCGTGCGCGTATAGCCCAAGGCGGCAAGCCCGATGGTGGATTTGCCGGCCCCGGATTCGCCGATGAGGCCCAGGACCTCGCCCTGTCGCAGTCTAAGGTCCACCTTGTCGACGATGGTCTTTGCCTCGGCCTCATGCTCGGAGCGCGCTTCGATGCGCAAATCCTCCATGGAGAGGATTACCTCGCTCATGCGCCTTGCCCCTGGCCCCGGCTGTGAAGCGACAGAAACCAGTCGACCAGAAGATTGACCCCGATGGTCAACTGCGCGATCGCGGTCGCCGGGATCAAGGGGGCGATGCCGCCGAAATTGATCGCCTGGGCATTGTCGCGGACCATGCTGCCCCAGTCGGCGAAGGGGGGCTGGATGCCGAGCCCTAGAAAGCTGAGCGAAGCGATGAACAGGAAGGCAAAGCAGAAGCGCAGGCCGAATTCGGTGATCAGCGGCGGCAAGGCGTTGGGCAGCACTTCGCGGCGCATGATCCACCACAGCGTTTCGCCGCGCAGCCGGGCAACCTCGACATAGTCCATGACGGCGATGTTGAGGCCGACGGCGCGGGCCAAGCGGAAGACGCGGGTCGAATCGAGCACCGCGATGGTGCAGATCAGCACCGAAATGGATGTACCCATCACCGACAGGATGATGAGGGCGAAGATCAGCTGGGGAATCGCCATCAGCGCATCGACGAAACGACTGAGGGCCGTATCGACCCATCCGCCGAGCACGGCGGCGGCGAAGCCGGTGCTGATACCGATGGCGAAGGACAAAACGGTGATAAGGAAGGCAATCGCGATGGTGGTTCGGGCGCCGAACAGAAGGCGGGAAAACATGTCGCGGCCGAGGTTATCGAGGCCGAGCCAGGCATGCGCACTTATCGGCGCCCAGACGTCGCCGACCAGATCGGCCTCGCCATGGGGCGCGATCACGGGCGCCAAAGCGGCCCCCAGCAGATTGATGGTCACGATCATCAGCCCGACCCAGGCTCCGACAGAAAGGCGATAGCCGAAGACTCGCATTGCCCCGGGCCCTATTTCGGGTACCGAAGGCGGGGATTGCTGAGGATTCCCAGCAAATCGGCAACCATATTGAGGCCCACGTAGGCGCTGGCGAAGATCATGCCGCAGGTCTGCACCACCGGCACGTCGCGCTTGGCCACCGCATCGACCATGAGCTGGCCCATCCCCGGGTAGACAAAGACGACCTCCACCACGACCACGCCGACGATAAGATAGGCAAGATTGAGGGCTACGACGCTGATCACCGGCGCCAAGGCATTGGGCAGGGCGTGCTCGAGCACGATCCGCCAATTCGGAAGCCCCTTGAGCACGGCCATTTCGATAAAGGGACTGGACAGCACGTTGACGACGGCGGCCCGGGTCTGGCGCATCATATGGGCGAGAACCACGAGAACCAGGGTTCCGGCAGGCAGCGCCACGGAATAGAGCTTGTCCCCAAAAGTCATGTCATCGCTGACCATCGAAAGGCTGGGGAACCACTCGAAGGTAACCGAGAAAAAGATGATGAGAATGTAGCCGATAAAGAATTCCGGGACCGAGATGCTGGTCAAGGTGGCCGCATTGACCAGCCGATCGAAAATCGAGTTCTGACGCATCGCCGCCATCAGCCCGAGAAAAATCGACAGCGGCACCGTGATGCACGCGGCAACACCGGCTAGAAACATCGTATTGCCGAGGCGCTCTCGGATCTCGGGTCCGATATCGCGGTCGTTTGCCAGGGACTTGCCGATATCGCCCTCGGCAAAATGAACCAGCCAATCGGCATAGCGTACCGGTGCCGGGCGATTGAGGCCGAGGGAGGCGCGCAGGGCCGCGACGGTCTCGGGCGTTCGACTCTGGCCCAGGATCGCCGTCGCCACATCGCCCGGAAGAATTTCCGTGCCGATGAAGATGAGGATCGATACCACCCAGAGCGTCACGACGCCCAGCGCGAGCCGTCTTGCGATCAGTTTCAGCATGGCCGATCTAGCTCGCGCGCGGGGTCCACAGCGCCAACTTCCGTTGTTGTCTGGTTGCTTGGCGCACACGAACCTCCCGGCAACGCAGCCTCTCCAAGGTCTTCGCCGAACTTTTCCCGACTGGATTCCAGAAACGTCGTGTCAATCTATATCATCAAAAGCCCGGGCATGCGCTGCCCGCTAGAGTTGCCATTGTTGTGGGGAAAAGCTACGACGGCAGCCTTCGAACGACCGGTTGAACCAATATGATTCGATCGGGCGAGGACGGAGATTCCTCCCGGCAACGCTCGACCGCCGGCTGCGTTTCGCGTCAACGCCAGGAAACGACGAGGAAGAAGCAAAACCATGAAAATCACGCGAATCACCCTCTATTCGGTTCCTATCGAAATTGGGATCAATTTGACGCGATATGGCGCGGATCAAATTCTCCATCCCAAACTCAATGCGCTCATCGTGCGCCTCGATGCGGATAATGAGTTGACCGGGTGGGGCGAGGTGTGTTCGGCGCCGCCCTATTATCTGCCGGAAGTATCGTCGGGCGCGCTGGAAGGCGTCATTCATGTAGCCCCGCTGGTTCTCGGCCGGGATCCGCGGCAAATTCGGGCTCTTAACCATAAAATCGAGCAAGCGCTTCGCGGCCACGGCAACGCCAAGACAGCGCTTGACATGGCGTTGTGGGATATCTGCGCCAAGGCGGCAGGACAGCCCCTTTGCGACCTTTGGGGTGGCCGTGTTTCGGACGGCGTTCCCGTATTCGCCGTGGTCGATATCGGCACCACGAAGGAGACCGCGGAGAAGCTCGCCGGTTATCGGGGAATGGGATACAGCCGCTTCCAGATCAAGGTCGCCGGCGGTGCGGTCGAGGACGATATCACGACGATTCGCGAGGTTATGGCGATCGCTCTGCCCCATGAACGCGTCTGGTTCGATCCGAATCGGGCGTGGCTCATCGACGACGCCATCAGGGTCATCACGGCAGTCAAGGATCTCTCGCCGATGATCGAAAATCCCTGTGAAAGTTACGAGGAATGCCGAACTGTCGCTCAACGCACGGGTGTTCCCTTCATGCTCGACGAGACCATCGACAGCGCGCGGCGCTTCATCCAAGGGGTCATGGACGGCGTCATGGATGTTGCCTCCCTCAAGTTGAACAGCTTCGGTGGGCTGTCGAAACTGCGTCTCCTCTGCGATCTGGGCGTCGAGCTTGGCGTGCCCATGCGGGTCGAGAATTACGGGGGAACTGGCATTTTACTGGCCGCCGTAACGCATCTGGCCCAAACCCTGCCCGAGCGAAATGTCTTCGGCCTGTATGATTACGTCACGCCGGAACTGCCGCTCGTGAAGAATCCGCTGAAGATGGTAGGCGGTCGCGTCTGCCTCGGCGCGGCTCCGGGTCCCGGCCTCGGGGTCGATATCGACACGAGGCTGCTGGGCGAGCCGGTCGCCGTGCTTGCCCCCTAACGTCAGCGGTAAGCGAAGCAATTAGGGGCGTGCCAAGGCATAGAAACACCACCCGAGCGTCCCTGATCGCGCCGCATCGTATTGAACCGTCACGCGCTCGATCGAGTTGTCCACAATCTCGGCGCCTACGCGGGCCGTGAACTCGTCTCGCACCTGCATCAAATTCGCCAGCACGTACTTGAATGTCGGTTCTGTATGCGAGGCCCAGTCGCGACGCTCGAGGATAGTGACCGGAAGCCGGCCGATCAGTTCATCCCACTGGCGAATTGACCACATGTTCGGCGCCTTCAATATGCCGGTGAAGCGATCTCGGTCAGGCCCGGTGACGCTATCATGCAACAAAAGGTCCGACATGATCAGGTGGCCGCCGGGGCGTACGACGCGCATGGCCTCGTCGAAGACGCGCCGCTTGTCGATCGAGTAGAGCAGAGCCTCCTGGCACCACCAGACGTCGAAGCTGGCGTCGGGGAACGGCAGTTCATGATAATCGGCATAGCTGAAATCGATGAGAGGGGAGAGGCCGGCCTGTTCAGTCAACTCGCGGCCCTCGGTCAGCTGCATCTCGGCGATATTGGTGGCCTGGACGCGAACGTCGTTATTTTTCGCCAGGTATCGGGCCGTACTGCCGACACCGCAGGCCGCTTCGATCACCTTCTGGCCCGGCTTGAACGCGGCGGCCTTTGCCATATGGGCGTTGGCGCGCATCTGTGCGGTGAGTAGCGGTTCGTCCGGGTTCTCGAACAGGCCCATATGCAGATTGCCGCCCCAGATGCGGCTGAGCAGCATGGAGAGTGCCGTATCGTACATCGCCCTATAGCGTACGGTTGCCTCGTCGAAATCCCGACTGGCCATGGTCCTCACCTCAGTACATTGATTTTACGGGAATGACGCCCTTGCGGCCCGCATCCTCGGCGTAAACGCTTTTGTCGCCGTGGCGGGCATGGGCCTCGGCGGCAGCGGCGAATTTGTCGGGATCGAGTTCGACGCCCAGTCCGGAACCCCGCGGCACCCCCATGGTGCCGTGATCGGTGAGCGCGATGACGCCATCCTTGATGACGTCGCCGGCCAGCTCCAGCACATGGGTGTCGAGCGCATGCGGAAGCGCCGGTACCGAAGCAGCCAGATGCAGGTAGGCGGCCGTGCCGATGCCAAGTTCGCCGGCGCTATGGAAATTGAGATTCAATTGGAAGATTTCGCAGGCGGCCGCCAGTTTCTTCAGCTGGCTGATGCCGCCCCATTCGAAGATATCGCCTAAGACGATATCGACAGACTTCAAGCGCAACCCGACCGCAACGCCGTCGAGATCGATCACGCACATGTTGGTCGCCATCGGGATGTTCACCCGCTCGCGCACCCGCGCCATGCCATCGTGGCCCCAGCAGGGATCCTCGTAATATTCGAGGTCCAGGGGCTCGATGCGCTTACCGATGCGAATGGATGTGGCGGGCGAATATATCGCCTGGGGATCGTAGCGCAGCTTGGCTTCCGGAAATGCCTTGCGCAGGGCGAACAGCGTCTCGATCTCCTCCTCGGGAGTCTTGACGCCGCCCTTGTATTTGAGGGTGGCGAAGCCGTTGCGGCGGACCATATCGCTCGCATGTCCGATCACCTGATCGGCGGTATCGATCCGGCCCCGGCCATGGCGATCCGGGTTACGGTAGTAGAGATACCCAGCGAACGGAATTTCGTCATGCAGGCGACCGCCCAGGAGTTGACAGACGGGCTTGCCGACGGCCTTGCCCATGAGATCCCAGCAAGCGACCTCGAGGCCGGCGATGGCGCAGTTGCCGCATTTGCCGTAGTAGAGCGGCACGAAGGTTGCCTTCGACAGGATGCGCTCGAGATCGAAGGGATCCTCGCCCAGAAACATGGCAGCGATTTCGGTTTCTATCAGCGCTTTCGTGACCGTGCCGCCCAAGGTTTCACCCAGGCCGCAAAGCCCATCGTCGGTATGCATCTGGACGATCAACCGGGTCCAATCGGAATTAGCGCCGCCGCACCAGCGAATTGGCGCAACGAAGGGGATGTTGACGACGGTCACCTCGATCTTGGAAATCTTCATGATGGCGCGCGCCTGTCGCCTACCACGGCGCGCCTCCCGACACGGTGAGGGCTTCGCCCGTCAGGCCGCGGGCTTCCTCGCGGCAGAGAAAAAGCGAAAGCGCCGCGATCTCCTCGGCGTCGATCAGCCGCTTCTGGGGATATCGTTCGGCGATCATTCGCAAATTTTCTTCTATGTCGCGCCCCTGTCCGCCTTGCTTGACCCGAAAGCCGGATCCGATTCGCGTCAGCCCGGTCGCGACGGTTCCCGGATTGATGGCGTTGCAAGTCACGCCATGAGCCGCGCCTTCAAGGGCGACGCAACGGGTAAGGCCGAGCAAACCGTGCTTGGAAGCGCAATAGGCGCTATGCCGGGCGAAGCCCACTTCGGCCGCCGTCGAACCGATGTTGATGATGCGGCCCCAGCGGCGCTCGGTCATCGAGGGAAAGCAGCGCTTGGTGGTCCGGTAGGGACCATTCAGATTGATGTCTAGCACCGTCGACCAGGTTTCATCCCGCGCCTCGGTCATGAGTTCCTGGGCGCAGACTCCGGCAGCATTGAGCAGGATGTCCACCGGGCCCAGCGCGGCAACGGCGCCTTGATGAAAGGCGTCTACCGAGTCGTCGCGCCGCAGATCGAAGGGCGCAAGAAAGCAGCGGACGTTTCGGGATTCCATATCGGCTTTGGCCCGGGTCATCTCTGCTTCAGCCGGCAGCGTCGAATAGCTGGCCGCGCCGAGCGAGGCGGATTTGGGCAGCGACCCGATGGCCACATCGGCGCCAGCGGCGGCGAAGGCCAACGCGCAGGCGCGCCCGATGCCGGTGACGCCGCCGGTGATCCAGGCCACGCGTCCCTTGAGGAATCGATCTGCTGCCGGGCCGGGCTCGGCCTCGTTCGCGTCGCGTATCGATGCGGCGGCGGGGACCATTCAACGATCGCCGGCGACGGCGAGCCCCTTGGCGAAGCCCGATCTCAAGGCGCTAAGGTCATCGCAGACCGTGACGAACGCCGCATCATGCTGGCTGGCAAAATCGAAGACCGCCCGGCCCGGCGCCGGCAGCGCCCAGATCTTGCCGGCCTTCGCTGCCGCGGCTGCGATCTCGGCGAAATCGGCAAAATCCTTGTCGGTTGCCCGAAATGCGCCGCGCCCGCGCGTCATGGAAAGATCGCTGGGGCCGATGAACAGCCCATCGACGGTAGCTAGGCGAGCGATAGCCGCGACGTCGCTTAGCGCGTCAGGAGTCTCGATCATCGCCAGGCAGGCGGTGCGGCGATTCTCGGCCGCGAAGAAATCCGGCGCCACGCCGCCGTAATTCATGATCCGGCTATAGCCGACGCCGCGACTTCCCCGCGGCGGATATTTGGCGAAGGCGGCTGCTTCGCGGGCATGGGCGAGATCGGCGATCTGCGGCAGGATGACGCCGTCGACGCCCGAATCCAAGGCATGCTGGATGGCGACTCGCTCTGCCGATGCCACGCGGAAATAGACGGCAAGGCCAAGCTTTTTGCAGGCAAGCGCCAGCTGGTCCGCCGTGTCCTGTGGAATGACGCCATGCTCCATGTCGAAGATCGCGATCTGGTAGCCCAGCAAGGCGGCTATCTCGCAGGCCGGCAGGCTGGGGTATTCCAGCCAGAACGCCAGATCCGGGCGCCGGATTTTCCGGCGCGACGAGGATGCCGCCTTCTTATTTGCGTCTACCATTGGGAACCCATGGCGATCGTGATGTCCTGTCCCTCGATGCCCAGGGCTTCGGGCCGACAGAGGAAAGCCGCCAAGGCCCCCACCTCGTCAGGCGACAAGAACCGCTTCTGCGGCAGGCCGGCCATTATCTCGGCCCGGTAGTCGTCGACCGAAATATCGCGCCCGGCGATATCGATTTCCATTCGCAACGAAGACGCATTCGCCTCCGTAGTCACAAACCCGGGATTGATGGCGTTGCAGGTCACGCCATGGGCGGCACCTTCCAACGCGACGCAGCGCGTAAGGCCCAGAAGCCCCGATTTCGCCGCGCAGTAGGCGCTATGCATCGGATAGCCGACATTTGCCGCGGTGGAGGCGAAGTTGACGATTCTGCCCCAGCCGCGTTCGATCATTCCGGGAAGGCATAGTTTGATCGTCCGATAGGGGCCGGTGAGATTGACGTCGAGCATGCGGTGCCACAGCTCGTCGGGATGATCGACCATGAATTTGCGTGCAGACGAGCCGGCGGCGTTGATCAGGATGTCAACTTTCCCGAACGCCTCGACGACGGCCCTATAGCCCGCCGCGACCGACTCGTTCGAGCAGACGTCGAGCGCCATGCCAATCGCGCGGACCCCTTGAGATTCGATCTCGCCTTTCGCCGAAGCCAGGGCATCGTCGGGCGGCGTGTGGCAATTCTGATCCTTGAGCACTGCCTTGCGCTGGCTGGCAAGGAGTGATCCGACGGCCACATTCGCGCCTGCCCGGGCCAAGGCGAGCGCGGTGGCACGCCCCATACCCGACGCACCACCGGTTACCCAGGCTACTTTTCCGGTCAGATATTTGTCAGTCATCCGTTGTCCTGACTTGCCGCGAAGGAACGCATTTTCACCCACGGACGCCGTCCCTCATCCTCGACAGCATGCACAACGGCGTCGCGGGCAGTGGAGTGGGGCAGTTTAGGTTGACAAGTCGCCCCCCATTTGTTCGGATCACGCCACGCTTTTGCTCGCAAACGCCAGAACGGAGGCGGGGTCTTTCGCGGCCTGCTATGCAGACGGTGGCTCAGAATTTGCCCGTCAAGGTCGGCTTTTTCCTGGTGCCGAACTTCCCGATGCTGGCTTTTTCGGCGGCGATCGAGGCCTTGCGCGTTGCGAATTGGGTGAGCGGTCGCACTCTCTATACCTGGACGCTGTTCTCCGAGGACGGCAAGCCCGTGAGCCCCAGCAGCGGAATCGCCATGGCGGCGCACGCGGCCATGACCGATATCGACCGCTTCCCGATCCTTCTGGCTTGCGCCGGCATCGACGGAAACAAATATCGCAACAAGCGGGTGTTCGCCTGGCTGCGCCGATTGGCCCGCAACCGGTCGGTGCTGGGCGGCATGGGCACGGGCGCCTATCTGCTGGCGCGTGCGGGCCTTCTGGACGGATACCGCTGCACGATACATTGGGAAGAATTCGAAAACTTCTCGCGCGAATTCCCCCAATTGCGGTTGACCGCCGATCTTTTCGAAGTCGATCGAGACCGGATGACCTGCCCCGGCGGCACGGCCTCGCTCGACATGATTTTCCATTTGATCGAACAACAACATGGCCGCGATCTGGCCTGGCAAATTGCCGACGAGTTCATACAGCACCGGGTGCGCAGCGGCGATGACCCTCAGCGGATGTCGCTCCAGTCCAGAACCCGGATCAACGATGCGCGGCTTCTCGCGGCCATATCGGCGATGGAAAAGCACCTCGAAGATCCGATTGCACTTTACAAGATCTGCCGCATCTCGGGGCTCTCGCTGCGGCATTTGCAGCGCCGTTTTACCGAGGTATTGGGCCGCTCGCCGACCGTATTCTACCGAGAGCTGCGCCTCCAGCGCGCCCGGAAGATGCTGATGCATGGTACGAAGTCCATCCTAGAGGTCGCCGTCGCCAACGGTTTTGTCTCGGGATCCCATTTCACGCGCTGCTATCGTGCACATTTCGGGCGGCCCCCGCGGGAGGAGCGCTCCCACTAGAGGGCGATGGCGCCATCAGTCACTTGGATGGCGCAAACGGTCCACGCCGGATCGTGGCCCGCCGTAGGCTGCGACATGCGGCAAGCGGCGGAGGCGACGCGTAGCCTATGGTTGAGCCGATGAGCTGCGGGCAGGCGCTCGTAAGGCTGCTCGAACACTACGATGTGGATACGATCTTCGGCATCCCCGGCACGCACACGCTGGAGCTTTATCGTGGGCTGGCCCGAAGTCGGATTCGACATGTCCAGCCGCGGCACGAACAGGGGGCGGGGTTCATGGCCGACGGCTATGCCCGCGTGTCGGGACGTCCCGGTATTTGCTTCCTGATTGCCGGGCCTGGTCTGCTCAACGCGGCAACCGCGATCGCCCAAGCCTACTCGGATTCGATTCCGATGCTGGTAATCTCCAGTGTCGGGGCGGGGAGCGCATCGGGAATCCCGGAGGGCCATATCCACGAACTCCCCGATCAGGCGGCCACCATGGGCAGCATCACGGGATTCGCCGCAACGGCGATGTCGCCAGGCGATGTGCCTGACCTGATCGCGCGAAGTTTCGCCTCATTTCGAAACGGGCGACCCCGGCCCGTCCACATTGCCCTACCCCTCGATGTCATGGCGATGGATGCCGCCTGGCCCGTCCCCACAGCACCCGCGCCGGGTGCCGTTGTCGCGCCGGACCCCGCAACCCTGGCGCAAGCGGCGGCAATGTTGCGGCAGGCCGAGCGGCCCCTGATCATTCTGGGTGGAGGCGGGATCGACTTGGGCGAAACGGTCATCGCCATCGCGGAGAATATTGGCGCCCCGGTCATCACTACCATCGCCGCCAAGGGAGCGGTCCCCGACGATCATCCCTTGCATTGCGGCGCGTTGCTGACGACCCCCGTCGCCCGGCGCATGGTGGCCGATGCCGACGTCGTTTTGGCATTGGGAACGGAACTGGCGGCCTCCGACACCTGGGATGCCCCGCTTGCCTTCGCTGGCCGTCTGATCCGCGTCGACATCGATACGGCGGCGCTGCGCTCTCATCCTTCGGCCGAGCTGATCCTACGAGCCGACCTGGCGACTGCGCTGCGGGCGTTGATTGACATCCTGTCGGCCAATGGCCGGGTACGGGATCGTTGCGGCGTGAACGACATGGCTACCGCCTGCCGTGCCGAGGCGCGGAAGCCCAGATCGGAACTGCAGCAGCGCCATGTGCAGGCGCTCGAGGCCCTACGGAGTGCGATCCCCGACGACGGCTTCGTCGCCGCCGACATGGCGCAGGTCGCCTATACCGCCAACGTCGCCTTTCGCTGCATGCGCCCGCGCAGCTATTTCTATCCCGTCGGCCTGTCGACCCTCGGCTACGCTCTGCCTGCCGCTATCGGCGCGAAACTGGCCGCGCCCGATCGTGCCGCCATTGCGCTGGTGGGCGACGGTGGTTTCTTGTTTACGGCGGCCGAGCTCGGAACCGCGGTGCAATGGGGACTGCCGATCGTTGTGCTTCTGTGGAACAACGACGGCTATGGACAAATCCGCGACCGCATGACGGCGCGCAATATTCCCCCGATCGGCGTGAACCCGCGAAATCCAGACTTTCTCGCCCTCGCGCGCTCTTTTGGATGCCGAACGGCGCGGCCGGCAAGCGTCGCCGGCCTGAAACGCGAAATTCGCGCGGCCTTGCACAGACAGGTTCCCACGGTTATCGAAATACACGACGATGGCGCGTGGCTCGCTTGACTCGGCCAAGGGATGTTATGCGGCCGCTGTTCCAGTGCAGGGCGATGAGTAGAGGAATGCCGTGAAGATAACAGGGATCCAGACGTTCTGCTTGCGCTACGAGATGCCCTATGCGCTGACCTATGCACGCGGCGAGTACACGGTGCGCGACGCCCTGCTGGTCAAGGTCCTGACCGACGATCCGGCGGTGTTTGGCTGGGGCGAGTCGGCGATGTGGGGCGGGCCACATATTGTGACGGCGACCCTCGTCGAGCGCGAACTACTCCCCCTTATCATTGGCCAGGATCCCCGCCAGCCGGAGTATCTCTGGGAAAAGGTATTCCAGGAAACCTACTATCACGGCCGCCGCGGGCTGGTGATGGCGGCGTTGTCGGGTATCGACATCGCTCTCTGGGACATTCTCGGAAAATGCGCCGGCCAGCCCCTCTGGCGGCTGCTTGGCGGTTTCGGCCGACCTCTGGCAGCTTACGCTTCGGCCGGCTATTACCGCCGCGGCTATGGGCTCGACGCCTTCGCCGCCGATGTAGCCAAGGCACGAGCGGCCGGATTTCGCGGCTACAAGATGAAGATCGGCAACGTCTGGCAGGCCGTGCATTACGGCGTGATCCAGGACGTGCCGATGCGATGTTCGATCGACGACGACCTGAAGCGCGTAGCTGCGGCCCGCGAGGCGATCGGCGGCGATCGAAATCTCATGGTCGACGCCACGACCTCGCTGACGCCGCGAGTGGCGATGCGCTATGCAGAAGCTCTCGAGCCGCTCAACGTGCGCTGGTTCGAGGAGCCTGTACTGGCGGGGGATGTGGCGGGTTGTGCCGAACTCGCCCGCCGGACCCGCATTCCCGTGGCGGGATTCGAGACCGAAACCGGGCGCGACGCCTTCGCCCGACTGATCGATGCCGGCGCCATCCAGGTCGTACAGCCCGACATCGTTCAAGTCGGCGGGATCACCGAGGCCCGCAAAATAGCGCATTATGCCCAGGTCAGGCATCTGCCCTTCACGATCAAGAACTACAGCACCGTCGTGAGTTCAGCCGCCTGCCTCCAACTCCTCTATGCGCTGCCCAACGGCGAGTATTTCGAATGCGATCAAGATCCCCTGCCGTGGCGTGAGGGCATCCTGAAAGCGCCGGGCTACCAGATTGAGAATGGCATGGCCGCACCGGGAGATGCGCCGGGATTGGGTATCGTCGTCGAGGAAGCAGCGTTGAAGCCCTGGCTCGTCGTGCCCTGATGGCGCCGCAATGCCGTTGTCACTCGCCGACGGCAAAATGCCGGAGAGCGTCTTCGTCGATCTCAACGCCGAGGCCGGAGCCCCGGGGTATTGCGATCACACCCGCGACAGGCCGCGGCGCATTGGCGATCAGCGCATCACGGATTTCGTTTGGCGTAGCCTGATATTCGAACAGGGAAGCCCGCTCGATAGCCGCCGCGAAATGCAGCGAGGCGGCGAGGTTGATGCCGTAGCTGTAGCTGTGGTTGACACAAGGAATTCCATGGCTGGCAGCCAAAGCCGCCACCTTCATCGCCTGGGTCAGGCCGACGCGCGATATGTCGACTTGCAGCACGTCGACGCATCGCTCTTCGACCAAACGACCGAGTTCGACTGAACTCGAGGCGAGTTCGCCGGCCGCGATGGGCGTCGCGGTGGCCTCGCTCAGTTTCGCATAGCCCGCGAAATCGTAAGGTCGAAGGGGTTCTTCCAGCCAGAACAGACGATAGGGCTCGAAGCTGCGAAGTCGATCGAGCGCCGTCTCGACGTCCCAGGCGAGACCGCCATCGATCAGCAGCGCCGCATCCGGGCCGATCGCCTGACGAAGAGCACTGACAATAGACACATCTCGCGCGGCATCGGGACCCAGCGGATACCAGCCGAACTTGACCGCCGTGAAACCGGCATCGCACAGTCCCCGGGCGAACTGGGCTGTTTCGACGACGTCCCGGCCAAGAGGATGGCTGGCGTAGCAAGGCAGGGTGCCGCGCCGCGCGCCGCCAAGCAATTCGTACACGGGCGCCTTGAGGACCCTGCCCTTGATGTCCCAAAGCGCGAGATCCACCGCAGCCATAGCCTGCAGCGTAGCGCCGTCCCGGCTGTAATTGAGGGTCGCACCAGCCATGCGATGCCAAAGCCCCTCGATGTCGAGGGGATCCTGATCGAGCAGAACCCATTTCAAGCCCGACATCATCTCGTTGAGAAAGGGCGCCTCGATGACAGCTTTCACGACCGCAGGCATGCTGTCGGCTTCGCCATAGCCGATGATGCCGGTATCGGTGGTGACGCGCACGACGATGCCGTAAGGCGGCCCGTAGGCGCCTTGGTCGCCCCGGCCCCGCAGCGGGATCGCATCTACTTTCGCGATTTTCATGAATCCTCGAATCGAGTGGCGAGCCCAACACCCTGCCGCCTGTCAGGGGGATTTTGCCGATGAGGCCCGCCTTGACAATCCCTCCGGCGGGCAGGGCGTCGAAAGTCAAATTGCTGGCGCTTTCAGGCTAAACCCGCGGTAGGGCCATGCCTAGGCTTCACCGGAGGGGCAACGGCTCCGCCCGGCAGGTGATTGACGGTGAGAGCGCTCATTTACCTTGGGCCTGGAACAAGCGGGAACCAGGCCGAGGCAACACAGAAGAATTTCGCGCACAGGGAGACAATGCCATGACCGAACGAGACAAGGGCCCATCGGGCAATTTGGATTGGATGAAGCGTGAAGTCGGCCGCGGCCGAATGAACCGCCGGGATTTCATCCAGCTTGCCGTTGCTGCCGGCCTTACCACAACGCTGGCGGACGCGGTGTTTTCCGAGGCAAAGGCGGCAACGCCAAAGAAGGGCGGAAAATTCCGCGTCGGCATCAGCTGGGGAGCGTCGTCAAACACCCTGGACCCCGGTCCCATTCTCGACAGCTATATGGGAACCGTGAACCTGACGCTGAGAAGCCTTCTCGCCCAAGTCGATGAAAAAGGAAACATATCGACCGATCTGGCCGAGTCCTTCGAGCCGTCGGACCAGACCAAGACCTGGGCGGTAAAGATTCGCAAAGGCGTCACCTTCCACAATGGCAAGAATCTCACCCCCAATGATGTCGTAGCTTCCGTGCGCCATCACATGGGAGCAAATTCGAAATCGGCCCTCAAAGCGACCGTCAAGCAGATTGCCGACGTGAAGGCCGACGGCGACAATGTCATCTTCACGCTCAAGGGCGGCAATGCGGACTTTCCCTACGTTTTGGGCGAGCATCGCCTTTCGATCATGCCGGCAAAGGACAATGGCGACGCGGATTGGGAATCGGGGATCGGGACGGGCCCCTATATGCTTGAGGAATTCAAGCCCGGCCAGATTACGCGTGCCAAGCGCAACCCGAATTATTATCGCGACACTTGGTTCGATGAAGTGGAGATTCTATCGATCATCGACCCCACGGCGCGGACAAATGGGCTGCTCTCGGGCCAGCTCGATGTTATGGACCGCTGCGACCCCAAGACACTCAAATTCATGCAGCAAAAACCGGGGGTTAGAATCGACAAGGTCACCGGCTACGAACACAACACCTTCGCCATGAACGTCACGATGCCGCCGTTCGACAATCAGGACGTGCGGAACGCTGTCAAATACGCAATAGACCGCGAAGCTATCATCAAGCAGGTTTTTGGCGGAATCGGCACACCCGGAAACGATAATGTCGTCGCGCCGAGCGTCAAATTCGCAATCAATCCGGCGCCGATCCACAAGTACGATCCCGAAATGGCAAGGAACCTGTTGAAGAAGGCGGGTATGCCCAACCTGAAAATCGAACTGTCAGCGGCGGATGTTGCCTTTACCGGCGCCGTCGATGCGGCGACGATATTTCGCGAGAGTGCCGCGAAAGCGGGGATCGATCTCACGGTCGTGCGCGAACCGAACGACGGCTATTGGGACAACGTGTGGCAGAAGAAGGCGTTCTGTGCCAGCGAGTGGCTGGGCCGCCCAACGGCCGATGGCGTGATGACCTTCGAATACGCGGGGGACTCGAACCAAAATGACACGTTCTGGAAAAATCCGCGCTTCAACGAGCTTCTGACGGCGGCTCGCTCGGAATTGGATGAGAAAAAGAGAGCGCAAATGTACGCCGAGTGTCAGCAGCTCATGCATGACGACAACGGTGTTATTGTCATCATGTTTACGACGTTCGTGACGGCCAGCACCAAGAAGGTCGCTCATGGGCCGCTGCTGTCCAGTTTGGATTTGGACGGGTTTAGGATCGCTCAACGGTGGTGGCACACGTGAGAGCTGGACGCGTGGCAACCTCTCGCTGTAGCCAGCACCGTTAACCGACCATTGTAAGCTCGGATGTCGTCGGTCGGGCGGCCGGAAAGGCGCCCGACCAGCCGTTCCAACTTCGGCAATATTGCGGCCGACCTCCCGCGCAAGAAGGTCATTTTTGATGGAGCATGCCCATGACGAGCGACACCCCAAAGAACGCGCCGAAAGGCCTCAGACCCTTGAAGGGCCCCATGGTGGTCCGCCACCGGGACGCTGCGAGATTTCTCTGGGGCGACGGCAAGTCCCAAGAGGTCGCCGACGTCGTTTACGGCCGCAACGAAGTAATCGGAACCCTGCTCTTCAAACTGAGACCGGGTGGGTACTTCAAGTCCTCCGACACATGGAAGTCGTATTTCGATCAGGACCGCTTCTACTACGTCGTGAAGGGCGAGATCGCCGTCCAGGATCCCGAAACCGGTGAAATTGTCGTCGCCCGCGCCGGCGAGGCTGTTCACTGGCGCGGCGCCAAATGGCACTTCGGTTACAATTTCTCGGCAAACGAATGCGTCGTCCTGGACTGGTACGCGCCACAGGAACGACCGCCCAGCGTTACCGAACTGGAATTCGGAACGACGAAACCGAAGTTCACGACAGAAAAGCCCGGTCGTACGGAACTCCTGGGAAAATGGCCGGCTATGTCGGCGGCAGCGAGAGCCGAAGCCCAAAGCAAAGGCGGCATGATCACCGCGACGAAAGAAAATGCCCTTCATTTCGTTCATGGCGACGCCCATCCGATCATGGAGTCGCTGTTCGTCAGCACTAAGGAGTTGACCGCGGGAACCGTCGATCTCATGGCGGGGGCGCGAAGCGACAATCGAAGCCACCCCAGCGACAAGGTCATCTTCGTGACCGGCGGCAAGCTTCATGTCTATCTGCCCGATACCTACGACTGGTTCGAGCTGGATGAGTGGGACCTGTTGTACCTGCCGCCGGGCGTTCAGCATCAATACTGGAACTACACCGATCGGCCGCTGAGCTTTGCCTTTTTGGTTGTGCCGAAATATGCCTGATATGCTGCTGCGCGGCCGATAGGCGGTTCATGCTGTATGTGGAGTTCATAGAGCGCGATCGCCATACGCCGATCGAAGTATTCCGTGCCCTGGGCGTTCAATCCGCATGGGATGATCCCGACGACGAATTGCTCGGCCAGATCGGGCGCACCATGCGATTGGGCCCCCATCCCGCCTACATGGCTTTCTGCAGATTCCATGACTTCAAACGCCTGGATGAATGGGAGGCGCATTTTTGCTCGGAAAAGCACGCGCGCGACAGGCGGATGCACGCCAAGCATCAGGCGATCCATCACTTTCGGGCCGGTTGCTACGATGAAATTATCCCGGCCCGCCGGCGGCTCTCGGGTGGGCTTTACTATGTCGAGTTTTTTTCGAGCGTGCGCTCGGCAAGCGACAGCGACCTGACGGCGCATTTCATGGCTCGACAGAAGCGGCACGCCAGGGGAGATCTGGCAATGGTCCTGCGCCGCATCGGCCTGCTGGCGCCCGATCCCGGCGGCATGGCAATTTGGACCGTGGAAAGTTACGTCGCGATCGAGCCAATCGCCAGAGACGTCGGCGGCACATCCGATATCACGCCGTTGATGGTTGGCGTGTATCGCGATTTCGCTGGAGAAATACTTTAGCTTTCGACGATTTCGCCGTTACAGGATTTCATCGCCGAAGGCCCGATAGATGCCCACATCGACCAAGCGAACCTCACCGAGCGACGTGTCGCGAAGCAGCGGTTCAGCCGCGGCATAGGAAGTCGCCCCCCAGATCGACAGCAGGGCCGGGTCGGGACCCAGATGACCAAGTCGACGGAGCAGGAGTATCGGTTGAACCTCGTGGTGGCGTCCCGCGCGGCTTTCGAACGTCAGTCGGACATCGGAATCGGCGGCCTGAAGCGGGTCGCAATATTCGACGATGTAGATTGGCGCCTCGATCGAGGGTCCCCTGTGCAACACGTCATACAGCCCCGCGCGGTCGATGTTGATCGAACGGTGCATGGCCTGACTGCGAGAGTTCCGACCCGCGGCCGGCGAGTGGAAATACACCTCCCAGGCGTCCAATCGGCCGATATCGGGGATTTCCCATAAGCAGAGATAGCTGGGACGAGGGCCGAGGCGCATGGTCCTTCCGAGTTGAAGCAGCATGCGATCGACCGAGTCCTCGGACCAGTTGGACTGCTGATTGCCGATATGGCGAAAGATCTCGATCGGGACCCACCTGTCGCGCTCGATGAACTCCAAATAGATCACGGCCGTTCCTCTCGAATGATTGGTGTTGCCGCCGTTGACGCTACCAGGCTGAGCCGCCGGCAACGGTAATGTCCTCACCGGTGATACCGAAGGCTTCGTCGCGGCAGAGATGGGCAATCAGACCGCCGATCTCGGCCGGATCGATCCAGCGCTTCTGAGGGATTGTCTCGGCGACGCGCCGGCGATATTCCTCGAGCGGCAGATCCACGCCATCGATGCGCATCTGCTGCATCATGCCGATACTGTTCTGTTGTGTCGGCACGTAGCCGGGATTGATGGCGTTGCAACTGACGCCATGGGCCGCGCCTTCCAGAGCGACGCACCGCGTCAGACCCAGCAGCCCCGATTTCGAGGCGCAATAGGCACCATGAGCCAGCGCTCCGACATTCGCCGCCGTGGATGCTATATTGACGATGCGGCCCCAGCCTCGTTTTGCCATCGGCCCGAAACACCGCTTGGTGGTTCGAAAGGCTCCCGTCAGATTCACGTTGATGATGCGTTCCCAGAGTTCGTCGGGGTGATCTATCATAAAGTGGCGCGACGTCGCGCCGGCGGCGTTGACCAGGATGTCGATCTTGCCGAAGCTGCGCAAAATGGCATCGAAGGATCGGTCGACCGATCTGTTCGATCCGATGTCAAGGCCCAGGGCGAGGGCGCGAACGCCGCAAGCTTCGATATCGCGCCGTGAGGCTTCCAGTTCCTGCTCACTAAGGAGATAAACGGATTGTCCCGGTATCACCTGGGCGCGCGCCGTCTCCATCAGCGATCCAATGGCGATATCTGCGCCGGACCTGGCCAGCGCGAGTGCCGCGGCCCGCCCCATGCCCGTGGCGCCGCCGGTGATCCAGGCCGTGCGCCCGTGGAGAAACTTTTCGGTCATGGGAAGATCTTGCTCCTCGCCCCAGGGTCATCGGCAGATCAGTGGCGTTTTAGGGGAAGAGGCCACAACGATATCCGCCGGTGCAACCTAATACTCGCGCGTCAATTCGACCAGCGGGCTCATGGGCTGGCCCTCACGGGATAAGCGATACTCACCAAAAGCATTAGGGACACGTCTCTCGTTTCTCGTTGCCAATATGGCTGCTCTCCCATACTCGGACGAGGAATGCGTGCCGTCGGATGCGAACCCCCAGCCCTGCACGGCGGCACCCAACTGCCGTGTCCCCCGTTTTCGCCACGATCGCGCCATTTCCAGGGGCTTGGCCCGGCCTAGCACCACCAGCCAGACCGGGCTCGCCCCGACCAACGATTTTGCGTCCACTTATGCCGCGGCCGAACAGGCACCAAATTTTGGCATCGCCCTTTCGTTAGCCGCCTGCCTTGGAAATCTGTCCTATCACTTCGGGGCGATCTGACTCGTGCTGGCGAAAGAGGCGATGTGCGCCCCTACGCATCACTTTCCGGCTCATCCCTTTAGGCAAGCTGACCGTGAGCGATTTCCGCGCTTCTATGCTGCGAATTAGCGACGGAGATCACGCGATATCTCGGCATCATGGAGTCTCCATAGCGGCCTTTCTGAGTTGGGCTTTCGGGCTTGCTTTGTGCATGTTGGCCTGGGCGATCCCGCTTCAGGCTCGTGCCGCCAGCATTGTCGTCGATGCCCGGACTGGCGTAGTGCTGTCGAGGAGCGAGCCAACGCTGCCCTGGCCTCCAGCTTCGTTGACCAAGCTGCTGACCCTGTACCTCACCTTCACAGCGATCGAGGATGGTTCGCTTAAGCTTGACGAGGAACTCCGGGTCTCCGTCCATGCCGCCGAGCAGCGGGGCTCCCGTCTCGGTCTTACTGCCGGAGAACGGATTACGGTGCGGGACGCCGTCCTCGCAGTGATAACCCGATCCGGCAACGATGCGGCTATGGTGTTGGCGGAGGCAGTGAGTGGCAGTGAGGCCGCTTTCGTCGCAGAGATGAATGTGCGAGCACAGGCGCTTGGCCTGGGGCAAAGCTACTTCGTCAATCCAACGGGACTATCAGATCCTCGGCAGACTACGAGCGCACGCGACATGGCATTGCTCGCTCAGGCGTTGT
>Ga0137359_10001125_pt1 | contig 21078 bp, 16 predicted proteins | sample Mad1_40_16metaG_FD_108281 | JGI IMG/M metagenome (GOLD analysis project Ga0137359, IMG submission 108281) | Vadose zone soil microbial communities from Angelo Coast Range Reserve, California, USA - Mad1_40_16 metaG | ecosystem: Environmental > Terrestrial > Soil > Vadose zone | place: USA... | reverse complement strand
CCTCGACGAGGCTGCCAATCTCTACCGCGAGAGATTGTCCGAATTGCCGCAGGATTTCGACGCCACTCACTTACTGGGCGTTGTCGCACTTCAGCAAGGGCGATTTGACGCCGCGCAACGTTTGATCCACGCCGCTCTCGGTATAAACCCACACGATACGTCGGCAATGGCGAACTTGGGCACGAGTTATATGCACGCCGGGCAACTAGAGTTCGCGCTTCAATGGTTCGAACTGGCACTCAGATTGGAGCCCGAATCTCAGAATGCGAATACCAACGTCGGAACAGTACTGCACAACATGGGGCGCCACCGCGATGCCATTCCGCTATTGCGCAAGGCGTATCTGGCCGACTCGAATTCGTATGCAGTCTGTATCCTTTTGGGTGCATGTCTCGTTGAGATCGGAGAAGCAAACGAAGCGGCCGACTTGTTCGAAGCGGCGACTCGGGCTGACCCTGATAATGCCGAGGGCTGGGCGAATCTTGCGGTGGCCCTGAATGCCATTGGCCGGCCCGAAGAGGCTCGCGAAAGTGCGGACAAGGCGCTGGCCTTGAAACCTCATTCATCGATGGCTCTTGGCGCACTGGGCAAGGCACAATTCGATCAGGGCAACGTGACGGAGGCCATCGAAAGCTACCGAAAAGGCGTCTCCGCCCCGGGTCCGTCCGCGCACATGCTCGCCGCATACGGAAGCGCCCTACTCTCGAGTGGTCTCCATGATGAGGCAATCGAACAGTTCGAGCGCGCTGTGGAACTTGACGGGAGGCACCTGAATTTCCGCTGGACTATGGCGATCGCTCGTTTGAAACCCATCTACATGAGCGAATCCGAAATCAGAGGTTCACGAAGCGCGTTTGCAAAAGCTCTGGAAGAAGTCGAGGCCTGGTATCGGCGCTCGGAAGAAGTCAAAGAGCCGTTCAGAGCGGTTGGAATACTCCAGCCCTTCTATATTGCATACCAACCCTTCGGTAATCGGGAGTTGCTGAGCCGATATGGCGCGTTGTGCACCTTGTGGATGACGACTGTACCGACCGACGTTTTCGGTGCCGGCGGACGTTTCAGGACCGGCGGCGCCAATCGGGCGCCAGGTAAACTACGGATTGGAATTGTCTCAGCCCACATCCACCAGCATTCGGTGTGGAACGCGATCACGAGAGGCTGGGTTTACAATATCGACCGGACCCAATTCGAGATCCATATATTCAAATTGGATATCACATCCGACCAGGAAACAGAAAAGGCAAGAGGGGCTGTCGCCCATTTCCACGATCAACCGAAGACTCTGCCCGGATGGATCCAGGCAATAGGCAACCAGGATTTGGATGTTATCATCTACCCTGAAATTGGCATGCACCCGCTAACGCTGCAACTCGCATGTCTGCGCTTGGCGCCCGTACAAGCGGCCTCATGGGGCCATCCGGAAACCACCGGGTTACCCACGATGGATCTCTATCTCTCCGCAGATGCGTTCGAACCGGTGAATGCATCCGAAAACTATTGCGAGGAGCTAGTAAGGCTGCCGAACCTGGGTGTTTACGTTGAACCGCTTGCACCGGAAATTTCGAAACCCGGCCTTGAGTCATTGAATCTTCCCGGCAATGAGCCTCTGCTGCTATGTCCGGGCGCACCGTTCAAGTATTCACCGCTTTATGATGAGGTCTGGGTGCAAATCGCCAAGCGTCTGCCAAAAAAAACCTTCCAAAGAGGTAGCGGAGGACGATTGGTTTTTTTTTCGCAGCGGAAGCGATATGGTCGATCGCATACTGGAACGCCGCTTGCGCGCGGCTTTCGAAAGGGCCGATGTTGCCTTTGATGAGCGCGTGTGCATCGTCCCCCGGCTGGATCGATCCCGATTCTTCGGTTTGATGCGAAAGTCGGCTCTCATGCTGGATACACTCGGCTTTTCTGGATTCAATACTGCGCTTCAGGCGATCGAATGCGACCTACCGGTGCTGGCATTCGAAGGTGAATTCATGCGAGGCAGACTTGCGAGTGCGATCATGCGTCGACTCGACCTGCCCGAACTCGTCGCAACGACGACGGAAGACTTCGTCGAAAAGGCGCTGGACCTGGCGGGAGATGCTGGGCGCCGCAAAAAGATACGCGGGAAGATCATCGCACGTCGCAACGTACTGTTCCACGACATCGCTCCGGTATTGGCTCTCGAGCATTGCTTGACGGACGCGGTCGCGAGATCTCGCGCCAAGTCTTCCCGCTGAAGGGGTCTCTTACGAACCAGCGGCGATTACGCGTCGACTACGGTCAATCGCCTCAATCAGGCAGCGCTCGAGTGCGCGTACGGCTTCGACATCGTGAAACAGAATCTTGCGACGGTTCGCGATTTCGACGCGCAACGCGCTGCGCCTCGAATCATTTCCCGCCAGTTCGACAGCCGCCTCGATGAATGCGTCATCCGTGTTCGCTACGAGCTCCGTCATTTTCATTCGCCGCATGATGCCGCTTGCGAGGCGGCCCCGCATGAAGACGCCCTCGCGCGCCAACACGGGGAGGCCCGCCTCGATGGCTTGAAGTGCGTTGTTGAAGCCGGAGAAACCCACGGTGTCCAACAGAAGCGCGGATTGCTGCATCAGGCCGAAAAATCGTGGGCGATCAAGATAGGGAAGCACGCGAACGCGCGCATCGAAGTCAACCTTCTCGACGTCGAATGCGCGGCGGAGGCGCTGCACTAGCAGTTCGTCCATGGAAAGGTTGTTACTGCGAAAAAACACCAGCCTACCGTTGCCCTTTCCGCGCAGGCGGTCTGTGATGCGGACCCAGCCTCGCTTGCTGCCGCCTCCCTGCAAGCCCTTCGCGATACGCGCCCACACGTGGTCATGCATGGGTGAATATTTGAACGGCGTGCCAGGACACAAGAGCAAAGGTTCGTCGCTCGGCAATCCCAGCGATTGTAGGTCTGGCATCGCAATCGAGGGCGTCAATGGCTCGACGCAAACACCTAAATTGGGCAAACGCACCAGCCGCTCGCTGTAGTTGCGGTCGGCATCGGCTGGTTCGAACGCATCAGCGGAGAGGTACAAGTCAATTGTCGGCAGGCCGGTCGTTTCGGCATGTCCCCAGGTAGCGGCCTGGACGGGAGCGAGACGAAGCGACGCAAGTTGCGTCGTCAAGGCATCCATGCCGATCTCAGGGTAGATCAATGTGTCCAACTCTGCTTCGCTGATCGACCGGGCCCAGGCCTGCACCGTCTTGGATCTATCCTCGAAATAAACAACCTGACGCCTCGCGTGCGCCGTCTCCTCATCGTTGGCGCGTCCCAACTTAAACAGCCAAATATCGAAACGGTCCCTATCCAGATGCTGAATCCACCCCTTGGTAATGGCGTTCCAAACGGAGTGATCCCGAATATGCGCCGAAGCGATGCCAATTCGGATCTTGCGCTCCGTTGCGGAATCATTCTGTGGAGCTCTCCGTTGACCGCCTCGGGCCAACGGCGCGTCGGTGGGCATGGAAGCCATCCACTCGCCGCACAACTTGCCGTAGCGAGCCAACAGATCCCTGTTGTTGAACGGGTGGTACGCAATGTAAAATGGTTGGGTACAACCTACAGCCCTGTAGGCGTCGGGGCGTTGCGTCGCGCGAAACCACGCCTGAAGATTTTCCAGGGATTCTGAAAAGGCTCGGCGCGATGCCTCGAGTTCGATGGCGGTTTTGTAGAAGGGTCGAATTTCCGACACCGCAAGCTTCCAGCGAGCGATCGCATTGTTGCCGTCGATCGCCACCGATTGTCGCAGGTAATCCAGGGCCTCGTCACACCGGCCGCTTGTGAATAATGCGTTGGCAAACGCGCAATACGTCTGCGCCGACGGATCTCGCAAGGCAATCGCTTCCCGGTACGTTTCGATGGAGATATCGATCTTTCCTTCCTCGAACTCGACCGCCGCCCGCGCTGCGAGCGCCGCCGACGAATCAGGGCGCATCGCCACTGCCTTATCGGCGCAGTCTTGCGCGCGCCCGTGATCGCCAATGCTGTTCAGCGCGACGGCCAAATTGCTCCAGCCGTCCGCCTCATTGGGTTCGGCAAGAGTCGCAGCCTCGAAGAACTTCATCGCGGCTTGCGGGTCTCCAGTGTCTATCAGACATGCGCCAATCAAATTGCATAGCATTGCCGATTGCGGATTGTCGGTGTGGGCTCGCCGCAAGGGGATTAGCGCCTCGCGATGGCGGCCCAACAGACGCAGCACCGTTCCGAGATTGGCAAGCCCTTCGGAGAAATTCGGTTGTATCTTGACGACGCGCTCGAACTGCCCGTACGCGAGTTCGAGCTCCCCTTTGCGTAGATGTACCATGCCGAGGTTATTCAGCGCCGCAAAATGTTTCGGATCGGTTCGTAAAGCCGACTTGATCAATTCTTGCGCTTGCTCGAGACGGCCCTCTTGAAGGGCGATGACGCCGAGCAAATGAGTTGCATCGAAGTGGTTCGGGACCGCTGCAAGTACCTTGTTGTAAATATCGGTGGCCTCGGCCATGCGGCCGGCCTGGTGCATGCCGACCGCTTGTTCCATCAACGGATGGATCGCCGGCGCCGGCTGTCGAGGGGTCCTATTACTCACGTTTGGAGTACGCCGAGCAGGGGCCGCGATTGACCGCCCTCATGGAAATTCTCAGCGGCTGGGTTGCTTCGACGCTGCCTGGAGCCGCGCCAGCAGATCGATTGAAAATGATTTGACGAACGGCTCGGGGTACCCGTGGGCGCTCATTCCTTCGCGGACTCGGGCGGCCAAACGCGCCTTCTTGTAGATGTTCAGCTTGGTCGACCGACTGAACTCCACTGTTTTCTTTGCAAGGCTCTCATTCAATTTTTCAGCGCGATCGGCGATATTCTTAACTCCGGGCGCAAAACTCGGAGGCAAGGATCGCTTGACTTCAGCCACTATCCAATCGGCGTATTGATCGACATCTGCAGTCTTGAAGAAGCTTCCAAACATGGGCAAACCTCACAGAATCTAGGCGGCCGGGGAACGTTCAGCAGTTCGTTTGGCACATAATAGCGCCAATTAGGGGGTCCGGCCGGATTTGCATCACAGAGGATCGCACCTGCTGGACGCGGCTGGAGGGTTATAATTCCATTGCAATACGTTACCGGGGTGTAGAAATGATTGGCAGTCTCTTGAAGCAACTTTTCACGGCGCTGGGTCGGTTTTTCGGATACCACGCCAGGCGTATCCTCCATCTGCCACAGAAACCTCATGCAACACCGCCGCCCCCCGCATCCCAGAAACAAGGGACAGTATTTACGGCAACGGAGGCCAGCATCGCCAAATTGAGCGATGAGCTCGGCCTCGACCCTGAATACGAACGACGCGTCCAGTGGCCCTGTTATCGAACGGACGTGCCCTCCCAAGAAGTTGATTCCGATGCACTCTACAAGCTATGGACGACCTTCCCAGGCGGCCATAAATGGACCCATTATTTTGCGATTTATGAAGCGATTTTCGGTCCTCTCCGTACGGAACCGTTACGCATTCTTGAAATCGGCATCTGGCATGGCGCCTCGTTGAAGCTCTGGAGGCAATATTTTGAGAATCCCGCAACGATCATCGTCGGCGTGGACGTCTTACCCGACTGCATCCAGTACGATGCGCCGGCGGCGGGCATTCACATCCGGATTGGAAGCCAAGCCGATCCCGCTTTTTTGAAACGAGTAGTCGAGGAATTTGGACCGTTCGATCTCATCATGGATGATGGAAGTCACCATAGTTCGCACATCATCACCAGCTTCAACCATTTATATGCGGACGGACTGAAGGACACCGGCGTCTACTTCGTTGAAGACCTGCACGCAAATTATTGGCACCCCTGGCGCGATTCCAGAAAGAGCTTTCTAGACGTGTGCAAAGAACTGCTGGAACACATGAATGCGCATTATCGCGGGGCACCGCCGGTGGACTTTTTAATAGACCGGCCTTCCGACCGAATGACCTTAGCTCTCGAGGTGCCTCGGATCACGACGATGATCAAGGAAATGCGTTTTTTTGATTCAATCGTGGCGATCTACAAGACCCGTCGGGAGTACGTCCCCTATTTCGTGAGCATTCCCGAGTAATCCGTGCACTCCGATTTCTGGCACGATCGGTGGCGCACTGCGCAGACCGGGTTTCACCGGTCCTCGGTCAACGACAACCTGACTCGGCATTGGCGCGACCTGTCGCTGCCGAAAACCGCTCGCGTCCTGGCCCCTTTGTGCGGCAAGAGCCTCGACCTCCTCTGGCTACGCGACCAGGGGCACGCCGTGATCGGCATCGAGCTGTCCGACATCGCCCTGCAGGCTTTTTTCATGGAAAACGGCGTCGCCGCGCGCCGGCGCGCCCTTCCGCACTTCGACCTCTACGAGGCGGACAATCTGGAATGCTACCGTGGCGATCTGTTCGAGTTCACCCCCGAACAACTTGGGAACGTGGCGGCCGTGTATGACCGGGCCTCGTTGGTTTCCTGGGCCCCGGAACAGCGAGGCCGGTACGTCGAACACCTGTGGACGCTGACCGGCACTGGTACGCAGACGTTATTGGTCACTCTCGAATACCCCCAAGCGGAGATGAACGGGCCTCCATTCTCCGTGGATTCGGAAGAAGTGCATCGCCTCTACTCGCGCCATCATTCAATTCACGAATTGGGCCGACGCGACGTCTTGGGCAGCGAACCCCGGATGCGGGCACGGGGCGTTTCCAGCCTCACAGAGGTGTGCTACCGAATTACGGGTCTGTAATACCATTGCCGCCAACACCCATCTCAAAAGGCTCGATTCCGTATGGTCGAATCCCGTAACCCCGGGCGCTATCTCGCGCCTGCCATCGTTGCCTGCGCCGTTGCATCGACCCCGCAGGCCGCCGAACTCACGATTGATCGATTGTTCGATGCCCCCGCTCTTTCCGGGCCGACCATCGTCGGGCTGAAAATATCGCCCGATGGCTCCCGCGTAACGTTTCTGCAAGGGAGGCCCAACGACAAGGATCGTCTCGATTTATGGGAATACAGCATCCGCGATGCCCAGGCCCGCGTGCTGGTGGATTCGGACCTCCTGGCGCCAGGTCACGAGACACTATCGGATGAGGAGCGGAACCGAAGGGAACGCCAACGCACGGCCGCATTATCGGGAATTTTGGAATACTCGTTCGCGCCGTCGGGCCGGGCTTTGTTATTTCCCCTGGGCGGAGATCTCTACTACTACGATCTCGGCAAACCAGCGGCGGAGGCTTTGACGAAGATCACCCATTCCCAGGGCTTCGCCACCGACGCATCGGTGTCCCCGAAAGGCGGATACGTCGCGTATGTCCGCGACCAAAATCTCTTCGCCTACGACCTGACGAAACAAAGGGAAAAGGCGCTGACGAAGGATGGCCGCGGGCCGATCAAGAATGGCATGGCCGAATTTGTAGCCCAGGAGGAAATGGGCCGCAGCACTGGCTATTGGTGGGCCCCCGACGATGAGCATATCGCCTTCGCTCGGGTCGACGAATTGCCGGTCAAAGTCACCCAGCGCTTCGAAATCGCCGCCGACAATGTGGCAACCTTTGCCCAGCGTTACCCCGCCGCGGGCGGCGCCAACGTCTCGGTCCGCCTTGGAGTGACCAATGTCCACAGCGGCTCGACCACCTGGGTTGACCTTGGGTCCGAGCCGGACATCTATCTCGCCCGGGTGAATTGGCTGCCGGACGGCAAGACAATTGCCATTCAACGCGAAAGCCGGGACCAGCACCGCCTGGACCTCTTGTTTGCGGACATTGCCACCGGCAAGACTCGCGTGCTTTTGACCGAGACCAGCGACAGTTGGATCGACTTGAACGATGAACTGACGTTCTTGAACAAAACCCGCGAGTTCGTGTGGCTCTCGGCCCGTGACGGCTTCCCGCACCTGTATCTTTACGACTACGACGGCCGGGTGCTGCGCCGGCTGACGGCCGGCGACTGGAGCGTCGATGACTTCCGGGGCCGCGCAATCAAGGCGGTCGACGAAGCGCACCGGCTCCTGTACTTCACCGCCACGGCGAAAAGCCCCCTGGAGCGGCATTTGTACAGCGTGTCATTGGACACGGAAGATCCATCCAAATTGGACCGTATCACCCGCGAGGAGGGTCTGCACAGCGTCGTCATGCCGCCGGATGGGAGCTTCTATGTGGATACCTTCAATAGCATCGATCAGCCGCCACAGGTCGGCCTGCACGCGTCCGATGGCGCATTGATCACCTATCTGATCGAGAACCGGCTGGACGAACAGCATCCGGAGGCGCCGTATGCGTCGGATAACTCCGTGCCGGAGTTTGGGACGCTGGCCGCCGCCGACGGACAGCAACTCCACTATCGCCTGTTCAAGCCCCTTCACTTCGACCCCAAGAAGCGGTATCCGGCCATCGTCGACGTCTACGGAGGCCCGGGCGTACAGCGCGTCCTCAATAGCTGGAGCGGCAGCTCATTCACGCAAATCCTCACCCGCGCGGGCTATGTCGTATTCCAATTGGACAATCGGGGCACCGCTTTTCGGGGCACGGCTTTTCAATCGCCCATTCACGGCAAACTCGGGGAAGTCGAAGTAGCCGACCAAATCGTAGGCGCGCGCTGGCTCGGTTCGCAGCCGTTCGTCGATCCGACGCGCATGGGTGTCTGGGGCTGGAGCTACGGCGGCTACATGACCTTGATGCTGATGTTCAAGGCGCCCGAATTGTTCCGTACCGGCATTTCCGGCGCTCCGGTGACCGACTGGACGTTGTACGACACTCATTACACCGAGAGGTACCTGAGCAAGCCGCTCGAGAATTCAACGGGCTACGAGGCGAGTTCGGCGCTGCCGTACGCCAAAGACTTACAAGGCAAATTGTTAATCATTCATGGGATGGCTGACGATAATGTCCTTTTCCTCAACAGCACGAAAATCTTTCGAAAGCTGCAGGATCTCGGCAAGCCCTTCGACGCCATGGTGTATCCCGGGGGCAAACATGGACTGATCCGGCAGCACGATGGGCGCCATGCGTACGCGACGATCTTGCGGTTCTTTTCCGAAAACATGCGCGGGGAACCATAAACTCCCTCGCGTACGTGGAGATAAACTATAATATAATCAATCAGTTACCAAAAACAGACCGACGTCAAGCCAGTGTGTCGCGCGATATCGAGCTCCCGACCCTATTTCCGGATTGTTAACAAAGTAAGCGCACCGCCTGATCGAAGGGCGTATTTTGCAGACGGTGACCTCAATGATGTCTTCTCAACCGGCGTTGATCGCACCTCCCAACCGCGTACGTTTGACGGCCGTAATGCCGTGCCTGAATGAGGAACGCACGGTGGGCGTCTGCATTGAAAAGGCGTTCAGTGCGTTTCGTTCAATGGGTATCGTTGGGGAAGTTGTCGTTGCGGACAATGGCTCTACGGACCGGTCCGTCGAACTTGCCTCGAAGTTCGGTGCCTCCGTGGTACATGTCCCCAAGAAGGGATATGGCGCCGCCCTCGCAGCCGGTATCGAAGCCGCGCGCGGCGACTACGTGATTATGGCCGACTCCGACGACTCTTATGATTGGCTCGAACTCGCGCCTTTCGTGGCTGCCTTGGATGAGGGTAACGATTTGGTGGTGGGCAATCGCTTTTTCGGCGGCATCGATCCCGGGGCGATGCCGCGGTTGCATCGCTACCTCGGCAACCCGGTGCTGTCTTGGTTGGCTCGTAAGGTCCATGGCGCGCCGGTCGGCGACTTCCACTGCGGCATGCGCGCGTTCCGCCGGGATGACTTCCCGCGAATGAACGTCCGCACTTCTGGAATGGAGTTCGCCACCGAGATGATCGTGAATTCCGCTAAAGCGGGCTTGCGAATCACTGAAGTTCCGACGCGACTTCGTCGCGATGGACGGGACCGGCCGCCCCATCTAAGGTCGTTTCGGGACGGATGGCGCCATCTGCGGTTCATCCTTACCTACGGACCGAACTATTTGTACCTCGCGCCTGGGGCTATCTGCTTCGTCACCGGCTTGGCGATGGTCGCTGCACTCGTTCGCGGTCCCATAATCATCTCCGGTCACTACTTCGGAATTCACTTTCTCGCGCTTGCTTGCGCCCTAACGCTCGTAGGCTTCAATATCATCAATTATGGCATTCTGGCGAAGGTTGTGGGCCTAAGACGCTCCAGCGTCATCACGTCCCGTATCGCCCGCTGGGCGGTGTCTCGTTTCTCGTTGGAAGGCGCCTTGATCGTCGGAGTGTCGCTGGTGCTTCTCGGCGTCGGTTGCGATGGGTGGCTGTTGTTCAAATGGCTGAATGGCGGCGGAGTGCCTATGGAGTCAACGGTGCACGCGGTATTCGCCGCAACGCTAGCTATCGTGATTGGAGTCAACCTATCGCTGGGAGCGTTCTTGCTCCATATGCTCGTTAGCGAAACAAGATCCTAAGCCAGCGCTACTATTAGGTGTCGGCCGCCTTCAGCAACTTTAGCGGATTCGATCGAAGTTGTGGCCGACTATTGTGCGAGGCGCTTTTTTAGATCTTCCGCGGCGTGTGGCGCCGCACTTACGCGAAAACATAAGGGTGGCTTTGTAGCATGCGAATTGGCTCGTTCGTTCGACGAATGTTTGGTCCCTACGAACCCCAAATCGCCGAAGTTTATCGTTCGCTCTACATCGACATTAACTTATTTATTGGGGTCACACGTGAATGGGCGCCAAGAGCAAATAAAATCCTGGAGGTAGGCTGCGGAGAAGGTGCAGTAACCGAGAGACTCGTTATGACTTATCCTGAGTCGACCGTTACCGCTATTGACGTTACTCCGCGGGTTGGTCGCCTTTACCGTGGACCGCGCGACCGAGTCCAATTCACTCGTTGCGAAGTTCAGGCAATTGCCAGGAGTGAACCCGGACAATACGATCTCGTCATACTAAGCGATGTGCTGCATCATGTCCCTGTTCCACTGAGACAACCGCTGCTCGACGCCGTTCGAACCTCGATGGCGCCCGGCGGAACGTTTATATTCAAGGAATGGGAACGACGTTTCTCAGCAATTCATTGCTTGGCATATGCCTCCGACCGTTGGCTCACAGGCGACCGTGTGTCCTACTTGACGCGACAAGAAATGCGTAAATGTCTTGCGGCAACTTTTGGAGAGGCCGCACTTGTAGCGGAGACGAGAGTTGGGCCCTGGCAAAACAATATTGCTACGCTCGTTCGGCCTTAGCCGAAGCAACGAGTCAAAAGACTTTGGGTCGTCCTCAACGCGGTCGACATTACCTGCGGCCGTGTAGTGCTGAACGTGGCCACTGCCGGAAATTCGCAGGCGCCGAGCCCATTGAAACGCCTCAAATGCGATGCTGTTCATGTTCTTCGACCCGGCATGATGTTATGTTCAATTGGACGGATGGAACCACGGCGACCAGCGGATCGCTGGCGGTGTGAATGTGGATATGCGCGCCAATGAACAAGACTAACCCAAAAGCTATCGCTTGGATCTTCGCAAAGACAGCGATAACTGCTGCTTGCCTCTATTTCGCAATTCGCAAGATTGATTTCCCCGCGTTTCACGACGAATTTCGCCACATAAAATGGCCTTGGCTGTGTCTCGCGATGGGGCAGCTTCTATTGATACCTTTCCTGGGCGGTCGACGGTGGCGCATCGTGCTGAACTCGCTTGGCGGCGCGATGCGCGCAGGATCGAGCATACGGTTCTTCTGGATTGGGATGGCGTTCAGTCAGGTCTTACCATCGGTCTCGGGTGGCGACGCAATTCGAGTCATCTTGGCATGGCGTGATGGCGTGTCGTTATCGTTATCGGCCCACAGCGTCATTTTGGAACGAGTTGCGATGATGTTGACGCTGATCTTATTGGTCGTGCTGATTCAGTATACGGCAGCGGATCACTATTCTGCTCCGGGTTCGCCATTAATCTATCCATTGATACTCTTGGGCGCAATACTCGCCGTGGGCGCCTTATTAGTCGCTGACAGAGTGATAGGGATTTTGCCTGACTGGCGCGTCTGCAAGGCCGTCGCACTTCTGTCGAATGACGCACGCAGAGCTTTCTTCGCCGTCTCCAGCTATAGGCTTGTTATCTTGTGCTTCGTTACGCATATCAACACGGCGATTGGATGCCTGTGGTTGGGGAACAGCCTTGGCTTGCCACTGAGTCTTTCCGACTATGTCTTTTATATATCGTTGGTCACGTTGATTAGCACACTACCGTTATCAATCGGCGGCTGGGGAATTCGTGAGGGCGCAATAGTCGTCCTTTTCGGACGACTTGGAATCGCAGCCCACGTCGCGCTGGCCTTTTCAGTACTTTTCGGGCTGTCAATCGCCGCCATCAGCCTCGTGGGAGTAGCGGGAGTTTGGATGAGTTCGCAAGCCTGGAGCTTCGACTGTCTACGCCAAACGGCATCGCAGCATGCCAAAGCCGACGCCCGGAAGAGTGCGCAGTGCTGAAACTGACCATCATCTGTCCAGTCTTCAACGAGGAGCAGGTCATACCGCTGTTCTTCGAAAGAATTCAACCCGTTATGGCCGCGCTTACGGATCGCTATTTCGTCGACTTGGTATTCCTCAACAACGCGTCTTCGGACGGCAGTCTGGCTGCAATTCTCAAGCTCCGCGAACGCACCGCGTCGATTTATGTAGTCACGATGAGTCGCAATGTCGGCTACCAGCGTTCTCTCGATTGCGGCTTGCGAACCGTGCAAGGCGACTTATTCGCAATAATCGATGTTGACTGCGAAGATCCACCGGAGATGCTGATCGATTTCGTAGCGCGGTACGAACAAGGATACGACATCGCTTATGGGATTCGCGCTGACCGTCAGGAGATCGCCGCACTAAAATCACTGCGCAAAGTATTTTATCGGATACTCAAGGTTGTCGCGGATGAGGACATCATTTTGGATATGGCGGAGTTTTCGCTGTTCACGGCCGAAGTCCGCGATTCCATGCTGATTGAAACCAACTCATTTCCGTTCGTACGGGCTTCCATAAGCCGTGTCGGATTCAAGAGAATTGGGATTCCCTTCAGCCGTCAGCGGCGAATAGCAGGCGCGACTCATTACAATTTCATCGGGATGTCGACCTTTGCGATCGCCGGCATATTGTCCGCATCGACCTTGCTGCTGCGCCTCCCTGTTTTGATACTTCCATTCTGGCTAATAGGCCTCATGGTGCTTGCCGTACGGTACGCCGAAACCGGATTGCGCGGTTACGCGGCATCGATCGCCGTCGTTACTGCGGCATATCTGGGTGCAAGCGTGTCCTTTATCGCCATGTACATGGCGCGAACGTATAAAAACGGTTTGCGTCGCCCTAACTCTTATATCAAAAAGGAACATAGCCTTCCGCAAGGCGAGCCGGACGGTCTGGCCTCGCGATTTAAAGACCGACTGAACAGCACATCGCACGGGTAATGAGCCCGTCATCCGACAAGTCGCGCGCTCCTCAATCGAGTTTTCGCGCCATCAGCTTCGATGGCAACGACCTCGGTCGATGCACCTTTCAACGGCCTGACCGCTATTCGTTTTTCGATTGCATGCCCGCTACCGGCTGCGTAATCGCACGTGGAGCCGGCCTCTCCTACGCAGCGGCCAGCTTCGGCACCAATTCCGTGTCGGTCCAAATGACGTCATTCGACCGAATACTTAGATTCTCCGCGGAAGACGGAATCGTCGAGGTGGAAGCCGGAATGCGGTTGGGCGAGCTATTTAATTTCCTCGCAACCCGCGGGCTTTACCTGCCGGTACAACCTGGCTATGGGGCTCTCTCGATCGGCGGCTGCATTGCTGCCGACGTTCACGGAAAGAACCCACATAGGAACGGCACGTTCTTGAATCAAATTGAAAGCCTAAGGCTTTTCCATCCCCGCCACGGGTTTGTGGAACTATCGAGTGACCGAAACCCCGAAGTGTTCCGAGCTACCTGCGGCGGATACGGCTCAACAGGAATTATCATCAGCGCCCGTCTTATTGTATCGCCAATCCCAGCATCTGGAGTAGCGCTCGAAATCACCAGCGTCGCGGATGCCGATGAAATAGCTCCGCAGTTGGTTGGCGCCGGGAACCACTGCGACTTCGTGTACTCGTGGCATGACTGCACGAACCCGGGCAAACATTTTGGGCGAGGTTATCTCGTTAAGGGACGATTTGTGGATCTTCCCGCTGCAACATTTACCGGCCCGCGTCGCTCGCAGATGCGGCGTTTGTCTGCCGATTCGAGGGCGGCGCACGGTGTATGTATCTATAACAGGTGGTCGACGAAGCTGATGAACCTTGCGCACGAGCGTATGAGAAGAAATGGACGCGCCAAGGTTCAGACTCTGGACAGAGTGCTATTTCCAATTCACGCGTCTGAAATATATTTTCGAGCATTTGGTAAACACGGCTTTCATGAATATCAAGCTCTAATCCCCATGAAATCCTTTGACCGATACATGTTAGGTGTACGGAATGCAATCCTCAAAGCCGGAGTGCCCATAACACTGGCGTCAGGCAAGCTTTTCGGGGGAAATGCCGACCTCTTGAGATTTGGCGGCGACGGGATCTGCTTCGCCTTGAATTTTCCCCGAGTACGCGGTGCGACCGACCTCATGCACGACCTGGATCTTCTGCTTGGAGAATTAGGCGGACGTCCGAACATCATCAAGGATTCCCGCTTGCCCCGATCGACCGTTGAGGCTGCGTATCCAGAGTACTTCCGGTTCCGTTCGATTGTACACGCTTGGGATCCGGATCGTCTTTTCAGATCCGAACTGACGGATAGACTTGGCTTATGAATGCCCTGGTCTTTGGCGCATCCGCCGGCATCGGTCGGTCTCTCTGCCGGGTCTTGGCGGCACGCGGTGACAGCCTGACTTTAATATCACGCGACATGCGTGACCTCGAGGCCGAGGGTGCACACTGCAGGGCTGTGTACGGTGTGGAGGTGGACTGCCTCGCGATGGATGCCGCGGACCCGCGCAAGGTGTCCGAAGTGCTCACTGCGTATCTCGCCGCGAGTGATCGCTGCTTTGATACTCTGTTGTTCCCGGTAGGAGGTGCCCTCGACAATGACCTGGTGCGATCGTCCGTGGACACCATCGAGCGCACGTTCAACACGAATTTATTGAGCGTCATGACCGCGGTCAGTGTATTGCTTCCACGAATGGCGACCGGTAGAGGCGGTGCCATCGTTGGGTTTGGATCCATCGCATCGATTCGCGGCAGGAACTCAAATGTCGCTTATGCCGCGGCGAAGCGCGCGCTGGAGAGCTTTTTTGAGAGTCTTCGTCATGATCTTTCTGTGAGCGCCATCAACGTCCAGTTCTACCGCCTTGGTTATATCGCGACCCAGCAAAGCTTTGGCAGACGGCTTCTCATTCCCGTGCCCAGTCCCGAAACCGTGGCTGCTACTGTAGTCGCCAATTTGGGGCGACATTTCGGCTCGCGCAGCTTGCCCCGGTTTTGGCTTCTGGCGGCGATTGCGCTCCGACTTCTGCCATGGAGATTATTTCGTCAATTGAGATTTTAGTTCGCAGACCGTCATCGTGCCGAATCCCGCCACCTTTCGATAGTGCAGTGCTATGTATTGATCGAGCACGAGGATTCCGCTGCTGATGGCGCTGGCGTTCGGCTCGCGGACGTTCTCCCATTCCGAGTCGAGGACCACGAACCTAGGCCGCGAATGTTCAAGATCCTCTATGATCAGCTTTTGAGTGGCCTCGCTCGTTTGCAGACCTGGATCGAAGTGATACCACTTCGTCGCCGGACGCAACTTGACTACGAAGTAGAAGGCCACGTCGTTGACGAATACACGATCGTGATGAGGCAATCCGACAAAAATGGCGTCGTCCGGCTTGCTGCGCGCTCGAACGTATTGGGCGGCGTTTATTTGATCGGACCCGACACGAGCGCATACCAGTTGCTCGAACCCGACTGGCACTCGACAAGACCCAATTGCAACCTGCGAACTGACGTTGCTCCATTCCATCCGGCTAAATCTGAATGCCCAATCTACATTATTGGCGATCCGCTCGCCGACATCAGCAAACGCAATCAAAGTCGGGACTACCAAGGCGATTGCCGGTAATGCAAATATAGCCACGACATTTCTTGTGCGCCAGAAATGTTCAAGGCAAGAAGCAAGCACTATGGTCGCTGGTATCGCAGCCAGACTCACGTGCAATGCACTGACTCGAACCAAGCTCTTGGCAAAGAACGCCAGCGTCACCAGTACCACGGCCACCAATTTCCATTCAAAAGCATCGAGTCGTTCGATCCCGACCGCGGGCGAGGGCTCAGTCAGCCGCTTTCCCCGGGTTAATACAAGGGAAAGTACCGCCGCGGCACATGCCAACGGCGGAAAATAGACCACGTACTCCGTCAAAGATGCCGGCTCAATAGCTGAAAATGGTAAGGGGAACGGCAGACTCCGCGTCTGAGCGTAAAAGTGCGCGGGAAAGACAACAACATCGAAGACAAAGTCGCGCACCGTACCCGTCGCCAGGTATACCAAACCGAGCGGGACGCATACCAAGCACATACCGCCCAGAAATAGCACGGGAGGCATGAATGCGCGCCGTGTCCTCGGTAATCCCTTGAGCCGAGTTGTTATGGAGTAAGCCACCAACGCCGTCAGGTCGGCGCATAGCACCAAGACTCCGATGTCGTAGCGAAATAGAGTCGCGAGCCCCAGACCAACTCCGGCAACGACCGGCGCGAGATATGACTCTCGTCCCTCGAAAGTATCCAGAAGAGCCAGCAAGCTAACGAGCGAGAGAGTGAGTGCGGTCCAGGCGGGCCATATGGTATTGTCGGCGTAGCAAAGCCACGCTACAGAGACCGCACAACTGATTGACGCCCATTGAATCGATACCAATCGCCGGCCGACTGCGAGCACCGAAAGGGCGAGCGCCCCTTTGATCATCGCTCCCCAAATCCGCTCGACCAGGACACCTTGGTGAAACAGCTTAAACAGGGTCGCGAGCACATAGAATTGCCCAGGACCGTAGTTGGCGTAAAAATCGCGATGCGGTATAGCCCCTTCGCCGACACGCATCGCGCCGACGAGTATGACACCTTCGTCGTACGGGTTTAGACTGCGGTCTGTGCTCAACATCACGACCAGAAACGACACCACGAGGACCGCGAGAGTTCGTATTTCAATGCGCGCGTTTGCGTGTTTCATTGCGAATAGGGGCGGTAGGCGAGCATGAATGTTATCGCCATAGTTTCATGGAGCCGGGTCCTATGACGGTGACTCAATGCACGGATGCGAGACCTTTCATCGTAAAATCGACCCGAAAAAACGAAGTGAGCACCGCCACCGACGCATTCAATCACGCTTTTGCAGTACCGGCGTACGGACAATCGCCCCACCTTGGAGAGTGTATTGAGTCGATACTTGGGCAGTCCACGGGCGCCCCCAACATTCTGTTGGGCACATCGACTCCCTCGTTGTACCTCGAAGAGGTCGCATCGAGGTATGGATTGACTTTGCATGTGAATGCCCGCAAATCGAACATAGCGTCAGATTGGAACTTTGTGATGCAGGCGAGTGACGCCCATTTCCTGACTATAGCTCACCAAGACGACGTGTATCATCCCGAATATCTGGCAGCTATGGTGAAATTGGCCAAACAATATCCCGATTTAATACTCGCATTTTCCGATTATCGAGAACACACCAGTGCGGGCCCCAGGGACGAGACCATCAATCTGAAGATAAAGCGTTTGTTGTGTGAGCGGGCGTTCCAGGGGTCACTGTCCATTTCATCGGCTCGAGAGAAACGCCGTCTGTTGAGTCTCGGCAATCCGGTTTGCTGTCCAAGTGTCATGCTCAATCGATTTGCCGCTCCACAGTTTGCTTTCACTGAGTCGCTGAAGAGCAACTTGGACTGGGACGCTTGGCTGCGCCTGGCCGATCAACCGGGTGATTATCTCTATTGCAGAGAAAAGCTGCTATCGAAGCAAGTTCATCCACAAAGCGAGACGTCTGTGGCGATTGCCAACCGCGTGCGCCAGAATGAGGACCGTCTCATGTTTGAGAGGTTTTGGCCGGTGCCCGTAGCGATGTTGCTAAGTACTGTGTACTCGCTGGGTTATATCGCAAACAAGCCAATCTGACTGGAGCACAATTCTAATGCTGAAAATATGGCAACGTCGGGGGCTTTCGGGCGCACACTCGATTAGAAATTAGAAACTACCTTTGCTTGAGATTATTTTGGCCTCAAAAAATACTTCCGACAGAGACTACACGACCAGATTAGAAGAACTGCAGCACCGGGCGTGGAAGACAATACTGGATGTTCAACGGCCATATCGGTGGAACCTCGAGCGTTTGGCACCGGGCAAGACGCTCGACGTCGGCTGCGGCATCGGACGCTGCCTTAAGAATCTGCCGTCCGGGAGTATAGGCATCGACCACAATGAACACTCTATTGAGATTGTCAATCGCATGGGGATGATCGGCTTCACTCCAGCGGAGTTCGAGAAATCTGATGAAAATCGCGTGGGCGCATTTGACTCCATCCTATTCGCGCATGTACTGGAACACATGACTTTACGGGATGGATTGAAACTCATCCAGAAGTACACGCCGCTGCTGCGATCTGCGGGGAAGGTGATTGCACTGTGCCCTCAAGAAAAGGGCTTCAAGACGGATCCGACACACGTCACCTTTCTCGATTTCGCCGCTCTGGGCGAGATATTCGTCGCCGCCGGCCTTAAAACGGAAAAAAGCTACTCGTTTCCCTTCCCGCGATTCTTGGGCACGTGGTTTCCATACAATGAGTTCGTTGTCGTAGGGCGAAAATCCAATTGAGCCCCGCAAATACGTTACATCGCATGTATCGATATTTGCGCCAGAAGCTAAAGTCCTCCGCGCCGCGAGCCACCACGCACGGTTCCGCACCGGGCGCCCCTGATCGCCAGATCATCGTACTTGGAATCCTTCTGACAGCAATCGCTCTGGCGTATTTCTATGCCGTAGACAATTACTATTTCTCGACGCGTTATATGTCCCCCATTTTTCAATACCTGCTGATGGTGGACGACTTCAATACGGTATGGCTCACATTCGTCGTGTGTATTTTGGCCACTTGGTGGAGAAATCAAGCTCCATTCATGAAAGTGGCCGAGCTCCTCGGCAAGCACGTGCTGGTACTTTCGTTAGCGACCGTGGCGTTAGTAGCGTTTGCTGCCGTATTCGTCTACCACAGCAACGCGTTTTCGATGGACGAGTATGCAGCGGTCTTCCAGGCGAAGATCTTTGCGTCAGGTCGATTGACTGCTCTGTTGCCGCCTTCCGTTGTAGATTGGCTGATACCTCCTGGATTCAATGGGGTGTTTCTCCTCGCATCGAAGTCGACTGGGCAGGCGATCGGGGCCTATTGGCCCGGTTTCGCACTGCTTCTAGCACCATTCGAATTTCTTGGGACTCCATGGCTTTGCAATGCGTGCCTGGCCGGGCTCGCGATCCTCCTGATTCATCGCATCACGCTGGAGATAACCAACGATCGGCGCGCCGCGGGCTGGGCCTTACTTTTCACGTTTGCGTCCGGTGCATTTATCGCAAACGCGATTTCTTATTATTCGATGCAGGCGCATCTAACGGCCAATTTGGCCTTTGCATGGTTGTTGCTGAAGCCGAATCCCAATCGAGCGTTCTGCGCCGGTGTCGTGGGTTCCTTTGCGCTGGTGCTGCACAATCCTTTCCCACATGCGATGTTCGCCCTGCCCTGGGTCGTCGCCATTGCCCGATCCGAGAAAATTCCCAGAAATTTTTTCTGGCTGATGCTTGGTTATCTGCCGCTGGCAATCTTGGTGGGTGCTGGCTGGATGCATCTGAGCGCTGAAATCACCGGGGGCGATTCCGGCTTCAATGTTGCCACCGCCAACAAATATTCAGTTTTCTCGCTTCCGGACAAGTCAATGATCGACATGCGGGTCGCCGCAGCGGTGAAGATGTGGATTTGGGCGGTCCCTTGTTTGTTTCTTTTTGCATTCTTGGGCCGCTTGCGCAAGCGTGATGACCAGCGCATAAGGCTACTAGCCGCGTCGGCAGTGCTCACTTTCGTCGGGTATATTTTTGTGGTCTTCGACCAAGGGCACGGTTGGGGATACCGATATTTTCACTCGGCCTGGGGAGTCGTCCCCATATTGGCAGCCTGCGCCATGGCCGGTCAATCGGAGTCGAATGGACGATTAGCCGGGTTTGCAGGAGCAGTTGCTATTCTGAATCTCTTGATTGTCGTCCCGTTGCAGTTGATCCATATCGACAGAGTTATTACCCGTCATTCGGCACAACTTCCGAAACCGCATAGGCCTGGCAGCAACGTCTACTTTATCCGCTCCGATGCAGGATTTTATCTCGCAGATTTGGTGCAGATGGATCCGCTGCTTCGCGAACAGGATTTGCTCCTGTTCAGCCGCGGGGCGCAAATGGATGACGAACTGCGACGTCAAAATTGGCCTGAGGCCCAGCGCGTCGAGCGTGGCTTTGGCGTGGAAGAGTGGAATCTTGGGCCGACGGACCAAAGGCGAGCGTCACCGTATGCGCCCGGCAGCACCAGTTTCGTATTTGCGTACTCCGGCCGTGCGCCTGAAAGCGGCCCGGGCCCATGAGACGTCCGTTTCGGATTTATATTGCGTCCAATCCGGAATGACACCGCTACGCGCCCATCTCGTTGCGGCCACTGGCGCCCAAGGCCCACGCCCGCTCGAGTCCGATTCCGTGCGCAAACACCGGCACCGGAACCGAGTCGCATAACGCGACGAGTTCGCCGTCCGCGAGGAAGCTGCACATAACCAGGAAATCCGCGCCGGCCGCTGCCGCGGTGACCGCCTCCTCAGCATCCCGGCAGCGTATCCCGACTAGCTTCGGACGTTTGTTCTCCACCGGGTCCGTGGCGTGACGTTTCCGCGGAAACGCCAATTCGACCACCTCGTAGTCGGAAGTCGATAAGTACACCAGCCGCTCGGGCAACCGCAACGCCCGTACGATCGGCGCATCCGCTGGCAGCAACTCCGCCTCCTCCAGCTCATCCTGGGACAGCCACTTTAGCGCCTGCCCATCCAGTCCTCGCGGCGAGCCGCCGTAGCTCTTCACCACCCACATGTCGATGAGCACCTCGCCATAGGG
>Ga0137359_10001120_pt1 | contig 21114 bp, 19 predicted proteins | sample Mad1_40_16metaG_FD_108281 | JGI IMG/M metagenome (GOLD analysis project Ga0137359, IMG submission 108281) | Vadose zone soil microbial communities from Angelo Coast Range Reserve, California, USA - Mad1_40_16 metaG | ecosystem: Environmental > Terrestrial > Soil > Vadose zone | place: USA... | reverse complement strand
GTTGTATCGCTCGACGGACCGCCTCTGTCGTCGTGGCGCTGCCGTGAAGAATTTGCCCCATAGTGCCTCCTTCCATCCCAAGGATAGGATTGCACCATCAAATGCCGGGACTAAACACCTAGGCTGAAAGATTTTTTGGATTCGAAGAAGTCTCTAGCTCAGTCACGACCGGGCTCGGCCGGTTAACCAGATAAAGCCCGGCGATCACCAATACCGCCGCGGCGCCGAAGGCCGGCGTCAGGGTGTCATGCATGATGAGATAGCCCGCCACGACGCCAAACAAAGGGGTGATAAAGCTAAAAGCCGACAATTTACTGGCGGAATAGGTCTTGATCAGGGTCACCCAGATCAAAAACGTCAATCCGACCACCCAAACCGCCTGATAGGCCACCAAAGACAGCGCCAAGGGCCCGGGAACCCGGGTCAGGGTTTCGCCGGAAATCCACGACGCGAAGCCCAGAATCGGGATCGACAGCGCCACCTGGTAGGCCAACGTCTTTTCGGGCGCGACTTTCCTCAGCGCGGTACCCTTCGCGATCAGCGTGGTGGCCGCCCATAGCGCGCCGCCGCCGACGATCAGGAGGTCGCCGAGCAGCACGTTGGCGTCGACATTGGCCTGCGGCACCCCGATCGCGAGCGCCACGCCGGCAAAGCTCAAACCCAGCCCGCCCCATTGCGCGACCCGCAGCCGCTCGCCGAGAAACCGATAGGAGCCCAGCGCCACGAAAAACGGCGCGGTATAGAGAAACACCACCGCGCGCGAGGCCGAGGTCAGCAACAGGCCGCGAAAGATCAGCACGAATTCGACGCCGAACAACACCCCCGCGAACAGGCCGGCGCCAAGCGTTCCGTCGCGCTCAAAAAAACTCACCCCGCGCAACCAGCCGATGGTCAACATCACCGGCAATGCGCCGGCGGAGCGGATCATGGCCTGCAGCATCGGCGGAATATCGGGCAGCGCCAGCTTGACCGCGATCTGGTTGAAGGCCCAGCTCAAACAAAGCATCAGCATCAGCGCGATGGCGCCTGGGTTGAGCGGACGCCCGGCTGACGGTATCTCCTGATTTGACGACATATCTCCCCGCGCGGCGATCCGGCCGCCGTGTTGTTATTGTTCTTTGACTATTCTCTGGACGCAGCCTGGCAGTGCGCGCAGACGCCGGTGATTTCGACGACCGACAGTTTCGGCGCAAAGCCGGTGGCGCGCGCAGCGGCGTTGAGGCTTTGCGCCATCGACACGCCTGGAATTTCGCCGACCGAACCGCAGGCGTCGCAGATCAGAAACGCCACCATCGCCGCCGTATCGTGGTCGTGGGCGCAGGCGAGATAGGCGTTGCGGCTTTCAATCCGATGAACGAGCCCGTTCTCCATCAAAAAATCGAGCGCGCGATACACCGTGATCGGCGCCGGTCGCGGCATCGATTTCGCAAGCTCCTCGATGACCTCGTAAGCGCCGAGCGGTCGGTGGCTGGACAAAAGCGCCTGCAACACCTGGCGGCGGATCGGCGTGAATTTCTGCGCCCGTTTTTCACACACTTGCTCGGCATGAGACAGCGCGTCCGCGGCACAGCGGTCGTGATCGTGATCGGGCGCCGGAAATGTCGGTTTTGTCGCTGCCATTCGGTCATTGTGTAGCATTTTGGCGCGTAATCCCAAATCCCGTTCCCGCCGCTTCGTCTGTCTCCCGCGAGCCATGTGCTGCCCGCGGATCAGCTTTCCATTGCCGTATCATGCGGATATCATAAGCTTGCTTATTATATCGGAAGCTTATGGAGCGACCCGATGTCCCGCGGTTCCGTGGATATGAATTTCCTGTTTACGCTTGGCGAAGTACAGCGGCTGGTGCGCGCCTATGCCGACAAACAGGCGGCGCGCTACGGCATTACCCGCGCGCAATGGGCGGTGCTGGCCAAGGTGGAACGCACCGAGGGCCTCAAGCAATCGGAACTCGCGGAACAGATGGAAATGCAGCCGATTACCCTGACGCGGCTGATCGACCGGCTCTGCGACAATGGCTGGATCGAACGGCGTGGCGACGAAACCGACCGCCGCGTCAACCGCCTTTATCTGCGCAAGGCCGCGCGCCCGTTGCTCGCCAAGCTGAGCGGGCTTCGTTCCGAGCTGACGGCGACCGCGCTTGAGGGCATCGGCCCCACCGACGCCCACCGTCTGCTCGCTCAATTGGAAGCGATCAAGGAAAACGTGCGCAACGCGCTCCAAAATCCGGATGGCGGATTCCGAAGAAATGAGCAGCGCTATGGCTGATCCGGTACTGAAATTTCCGCCCGAGCAAAAGGCCAATCCATCCGCGAGCCCGCGGGCCAAACTTGCCGCGGAGCCGCGCCGCCGATTGATGGCCGCCATGCGGCGTTACCGTCGCACGCTTTTGCTGGTCGTGTTGCCGCTGGGAGCCCTGATTACCGGGCTGATCTTCTACCTGAATGGCGGGCGTTACGTCACCACCGACGACGCCTATGTCGGCGCGCAGAAGGTCCTGATTACCCCCGACATCTCCGGCAAGATCGAAAAGGTCGTGGTGAGGGAAGGCCAACAGGTCAACGAAGGCGACGTGCTGTTCGAGATCGATCCGGTGCCGTTTAACCTTGCCGTGCAGCAGGCCAAGGCCAATCTCGATCAAGCCCGCACGACCTACAATAACCTGGTGGCCAACATCAAGATTTACGGCCAGATGGCCGAGCTTGCGCAGCAAAGCATCGAGCTCAAGCAGCGCGACGTCGAACGCAAGGCGACGCTTACCAAAAGCAACTTTGCTTCCCAACTCGACCTCGACAATGCCTCGAACGCGTTTGTCACCGCGAGAGCGCAATACGAATATCTCAATCAGCAGCTTTCGAGCGCGAAAGCCCAGCTGCTCGGCAATCCCGATTTGCCGATCGAGCAATTTCCGCCCTACGCCCAGGCCAAGGCGGCGCTCGACCAGGCGGCCCGCAATTTCGACCACGCGGTGATGCGCGCCCCGATTGCCGGCGTCGCGACCCAGGTCGACCAGATTCAACTCGGTCGCTACGTCGCCGCCGGCACGCCGGTGTTCAGCATCATCGACACCTCAAAACCGTGGGTCGACGCCAACCCGAAGGAATCCGACTTCACCTATGTCACGGTCGGACAACCCGTCATCGTCGATGTGGACGCCTTCCCGGACCATGTTTTCAAGGGAACCGTCGGTTCGCTCAGCCCCGGCACGGGGGCGCAATTCGCGATCCTGCCGCCGCAAAACGCCACCGGCAATTTCGTCAAGGTGGTGCAGCGCGTGCCGGTGCGCATCTATCTCGACGGTCATGACCCGTATGTCCAGAAACTGAAGGCGGGCATGAGCGCCTACACCGCGATCGACACCGGGCATCGTCGCTCGCTTGCGGGCCTGCTCGGCTTCTCGCCGGCCGTGGCGGCGAAGCAGGAATAGCCGATCATGCCGACGCCGGCTGCCTCTCCCGTCGCGGTTCCCGGTCTGCGCCGGAACATGGTGACGATCTGCGCCATGACCGCGACCATCATGCAGGCGCTGGACACCACGATCGCCAATGTCGCCCTGCCCTACATGCAAGGCACGCTTTCGGCGTCACAAGACCAGATCAACTGGGTGCTGACCTCCTACATCGTCGCCGCCGCGATCATGACCGCGCCGGTCGGATGGATCGCCAACCGCTTCGGCCGCAAGCGCATCTTCATCCTGTGCTCGGGCGGTTTCACGGTCGCCTCCGTGCTGTGCGGGCTCGCCCGGGACATCGACCAGATGGTGCTGTTTCGCCTTCTGCAGGGCTGCTTCGGCGCCGCCTTGGTGCCGCTGTCGCAGGCGGTGATGCTCGACTCCTATGCGTTGCATGAGCGCGCCAAGGCGATGGCAATCTGGGGCATGGGCGTGATGATGGGTCCGATCATGGGACCCTCGCTCGGCGCCTGGCTCACCGAAACCTATTCCTGGCATTGGGTGTTCTTCGTCAACCTGCCGTTCGGCATCTTCACCGTGCTCGGTCTGCTCGTCTTCATGGACGAGACCCGGAAAAACCACGATCTGCGCTTCGACTGGTTCGGATTCCTCGCACTCGCGGTGGGCATCGGCGCCTTGCAGATTGCGCTCGACCGCGGGGAGCAGCTCGGCTGGCTGGAATCCAACGAAGTCGTCGCCGAAATTATCGTCTCGATCGGAGGCTTCTACTATTTCTTCGCGCATTCGTTCACGACCGCGACGCCCTTTATTCAGTTTGCGATCTTCAAGGACAAGAATTTCGTCGGCGGCTGCGTGTTCATGGCGGTCATGGGGCTGGTGCTGTTCTCGACCATGGCGCTGGCGTCGCCTTACCTGCAGAACGTGATCGGCTATCCGATCATCACCGCCGGCCTGTTGTTGGCGACCCGCGGCTGCGGCACCTTCGTCGCCATGATGTTGGTCGGACGAATGATGCGTTTCATCGAGGCCCGCACGCTGATCATTGCGGGTCTCAGCCTGACCTGCCTTTCGCTGTACGTCATGACCGGTTGGACCGATCAGACCAGCGTACCCACGATCATCGCGATCAGCATCGTCCAGGGCTTCGGCTTTGGTCTCGTCTTCGTTCCGCTGAGCACCGTGGCGTTCCTGACGCTGCCCAATCATCTGCGCACCGACGGCACCGCGATGCTCACCTTGCTGCGCAACGTCGGCTCGTCGGTCGGCATTTCGGTCGTTATCGCCCAACTGACCGAGGGATCGCGCCGGGTTTATGCGGTGCTTTCCGAGCACATCAATCCGTTCAACCATGCGATGCAGATGCCCGACGTGCGCGGCATCATCGACATGACGACCGACGCCGGACGCGCGCTGGCGGATGTAATGGTGTCCTTGCAATCGCAAATCATCGCTTTCTCGCTCGATTTTCAGATGGTGATGATCTTCACGCTGTGTACGATCCCGCTGGCAATCATGATCGGCTCCACCAAGGCCGCGCTCCGCAAACAGTCGGCCGCGCCGGACCATGCGGTGATCGAGTAGACTCACAACGAGTTCTCGACGAGCGTTAAATGTAGTCAAAAACAACAAGAGCGCTGCGTCGGGTGACGCAGCGCTCTAGCAGTATTCTTTCCGAAATGCGCGCGATCAGAAGTGGAAGTTGACGCCGACCTGCCCGCTGTTCACGGCCAACGTGCCGGTCGAGACGCCGGCGATGGTCGTGCTATCGAAGCGGCGATAGAGGTATTCAGCCTTGAGCGACCAGCGCGGAACGAACATCCATTCCACGCCCGCGCCCGCGGTCCAGCCGGTTTGAGTCTTGCTGTCGCTGAGCGTCAGTCCCCCCGTGGTGGCGCTGACCTTGGTGTCCGCCAAGGCAAGGCCGGCGGTGCCGTAGAACAGAACCTGATCGACCGCCACGCCGGCGCGGCCGCGGAAGGTGCTGAAGCTATCGACCTTAGCCGTCGCGGTGACGCCACCAATGGTCGCGGACGATTTCACATCGCCAAACGTGCCATCGCCTTCGAGACCGAGGACGAACGTGCCGAATTGCCAGTTGTAGCCGACCGTACCGCCGCCGAAGCCGCCCTTGATCCCGAGCGGATCACTGGTGGCCTCAGAAGCATAGCCGCCCACGGCGCCGATATAGAAGCCGCTCCAGTTGATCGCCGGGCTGACGCCTGGCGCCTTTGTGTAGGCCGCCGAGCGTGGGGCCGATAGATCGGCCGCGGATGCCGCGCTTGCGATCGAAGCCAACAGAAGTCCCAAAGCAAGTTTTTTCATTCTTGATTCCTTAAAGGTAAGTAAGTCGATGGGGAGCTCGTAATTGAGAACGACGATTGAAACAACTCCGCGCTCAACTTTTGCCGCGAAAGTTGGCAGGTGTGACCCGGGAAACACATACGTTGACCGCGCGATAAATTTACCGTGATAGTTGGGAAGCGCTTGCTGCCAACCGTGCCTTAAATATCGAAAAACGCCGTCTCGTTATCGCCCTGCAAGTGGATGTCGAAACGATAGACGGCGTTACCCGCACCCGCACCTGATTCGCGCTTCGCGATCAACGTGCCGCGGCGCTCGACGGGCACCAATGCCAGCACGGGATCGCTCGCGTTCGTCGCCTCGCCGTCGAAATAAATCCGCGTGTAGTTGTGCAAAAGCATGCCGCGCGCGAAAATCGCGAGCAGAATATGCGGCGCCTGCGGCTTGCCGTCGGGATCGGGCACCGGACCTGGCTTGACGGTATCGAACGCATAACCGCCGCTGGCGTCGCTGCCGCAACGGCCGAACCCTCTGAAAGCCGAATTGGGTAACGCGCGCTTGTCCTTCGGATCGGCAAACCGGCCTTGCGCATCGGCCTGCCAAATCTCGAGCATGCAATCCGGAACCGGCTGCCCGTCGCCGTCAAATACATGGCCCTCCACCCGGATGCGTTCGCCCGATGCATCTGGCGTGATGAGATTGTTGGTGAAGGCATCGTTCCAGTCGTATTTGCCGTTCGACGTCAGCCCATAGGCGAAAAACGGACCGACGGTCTGCGAGGGCGTAATTCCCTTTTTGTCAGGTCCTTGCACTACTTTGTCTCCATCGGCGTGGCATTGCATCCGCGCAGCACAATGTTGAAACGGTAGCACAGCGCCCATTCCGGCTGGGTGTTTTCCAGATCGAATGACGACACCATCCGCGTTCGCGCCTTCTCATCGGGCACCGAATTGAAGATCGGATCGAATTCGAACAGGGGGTCACCCGGAAAATACATCTGCGTCACCAGCCGCGAGACGAAGGAATGGCCGAACACCGAGAAATGGATGTGGGCCGGACGCCAGGCGTTGTGATGGTTGCCCCACGGATAGGCGCCGGGCTTGATGGTGACGAATTTGTAATAGCCTTCCGCGTCGGATTGCGCCCGTCCGGCGCCGGTAAAGTTCGGATCGAGCGGCGCGGGGTGCTGATCGCGAACGTGAATGTAACGGCCGCAGGCATTGGCTTGCCAGATTTCGACCAGCGTGTTCGGTACGCCGCGGCCGTCTTCATCCAGCACATGCCCGTGCACGATGATGCGTTCGCCGAGCGGCTCGCCCGAATGCTGGATGGTGAGATCGTTGTCGTGCTCGCGCACCACCTCGTGGCCATAGACCGGCCCGGTCAATTCCGACAGCGTATGCCGCATGATGATCAGCGGCTTTTGCGGCGACCGCTTCACGGTACTTTTGTAGGCCGGCGACAAACGCGGCGGATGCGCCGCGTTGCTTTCGGTCGGATAAATGAGGGGCATAGTCGATTCCTCCTGCTTGCTCCCTCATGGTGAGGAGGCGCGTCTTTAGCGCCGTCTCGAACCATGAGTTCTCTCCGCCATCCTTCGAGACGCGGCCAAATGGCCGCTCCTCAGGATGAGGACGAGCCAAATCAGTTCAGTTTCTCGATCGCCATGGCGACCCCTTGACCGACGCCGACGCACATCGTCGCCAGCGCCCGCTTGCCGCCGCGCTTCTCCATGCCATGGACCGCGGTCATTGCCAGCCGCGCACCGCTCATGCCTAAGGGATGGCCGAGCGCGATGGCGCCGCCATGCGGATTGACGAAATCGGCGTCTTCCTTGACGCCAAGCTGGCGCAGGCAGGCGATGCCTTGGCTGGCGAAAGCCTCATTGAGCTCGATCAAATCGAAATCGCTGATCTTCAAACCAAGCCGCTCCATCAGTTTGCGCGTCGCCGGCACCGGGCCGATGCCCATGATGCGCGGCGGCACCGCGGCCGAGGCAAGGCCGAGAATTCGCGCGCGGGGCGTGAGACCATGCCGTTTCACCGCGGCTTCGGAAGCGAGAATCATCGCCGCCGCGCCGTCGTTCACGCCCGACGCATTGCCAGCCGTCACCGTGCCAGGATTGCGCACGATCGGCTTTAACTTGGCGAGGCCCTCGAGCGTGGTTTCGGGGCGCGGATGCTCGTCCTTGTCGATCGTAATCGGTCCGGCCTTGCCACCAGGCACCGATACGGGCGTGATTTCCTCGGCGAAATAACCCGCCGCGATCGCTTGTCCCGCGCGTTGCTAAGAGCGGATCGCGAACGCATCCTGGTCGGCGCGCGAGACTTGAAACTCCTCGGCGACATTCTCCCCGGTTTCGGGCATCGCATCGACGCCGTATTGCGCCTTCATCAGCGGATTGATGAAGCGCCAGCCGATGGTGGTGTCGAAAATTTCCGCCGAACGCGAAAACGCTTCCGCCGCCTTGCCCATCACGAATGGCGCCCGCGTCATCGATTCGACCCCGCCGGCAATTGCAAAATCGATCTCACCTGAGCGGATCGCGCGTCCGGCGGACCCGACCGCGTCCAGCCCCGAGGCGCATAGACGATTGAGCGTTTGACCTGGAACCGTCTCGGGCAGGCCCGCCAGCAACAGCGCCATGCGCGCAACGTTGCGGTTGTCCTCGCCGGCCTGGTTGGCGCAGCCGAAATAGACTTCGTCCACTTGCGACCAGTCGAGCCCTGGATGGCGCGCCATCAACGCCTTGACCGGAGCGGCCGCCAGGTCGTCGGCGCGTACCTTGGCGAGCGAGCCGCCAAAACGGCCGATCGGGGTCCGCACCGCGTCGCAAACAAATACATCGCGCATTGAACCTCTCCTTGGAAAGCCGCGTTTCGCCGTTTGCCGGCTGGAATTGACGGCGAGTTTTAGGAGTGACGCCGCGGCAGGTCAATTGACGCTTTCACGCCAGCGGTGCTTTGGCGTGAGGTCCGTTATGCCCAAAGCTTCGAGATGACGTCTGAATACCCCTCGGCGGACGTGGAAAACGCGGATGACGCCGGCAAAGCGATAGGATCGGGCGGCAAAATTTTGTACTTTCCGCGCCCAATGACGATCCAGCCATCTTTTCCCCCAGCATCGGACGCCGCACAGCCTGCCGAGGCGGCCGCGCGCGTCACGCCGATGATGGAGCAATACCTCGAGATCAAGGCCGCCAATCCCGGGCTCTTGCTGTTCTACCGGATGGGCGATTTCTACGAGCTGTTTTTCGAGGACGCCGAAATCGCCTCGCGCGCGCTCGGCATCATGCTCACCAAACGCGGCAAGCATCAGGGGCTGGATATCCCGATGTGCGGCGTGCCGGTGGAACGCTCCGACGACTATTTGCATCGCCTGATCGCGCAAGGCCATCGCGTCGCGGTGTGTGAGCAGATGGAAGACCCCGCGGCGGCGCGCGCGCGCGGTAACAAAAGCGTCGTTCGCCGCGACGTGGTGCGGCTGGTCACGCCAGGCACGCTCACCGAAGACACGCTGCTGGATGCCAGGACCAACAATTACCTGCTCGCGGTTGCGCGGGCGCGCGGCTCCACGGGCGGGGATCGCATTGGGCTCGCCTGGATCGACATTTCCACGTCCGAATTCATCGTCACCGAATGCGCAAGCGGCGAATTGGCAACGACGCTGGCGCGGATCAACCCCAACGAGGTCCTCGTCACCGACGCGCTGTATGGCGACACGGATGTGGGGCCTTTGCTGCGTGAATTGTCGGCGGTGACGCCGCTGACCCGCGACTTCTTCGACAGCTCCACGGCCGAGCGGCGGCTGTGCGACTATTTCGCGGTCGCCACCATGGACGGCCTCAGTGCGATGTCGCGGCTGGAGGCAACCGCCGCCGCGGCCGCCGTCACCTATATCGACCGCACCCAAGTAGGAAGGCGTCCGCCACTGTCGCCGCCGGCCCGCGAAGCCGCCGGCACCACCATGGCGATCGATCCGGCGACGCGCGCCAATCTAGAACTGACGCGAACGCTTTCAGGCGAGCGGCGCGGATCGCTGTTGGATGCCATCGACTGCACCGTGACGTCAGCCGGATCGCGCTTGCTCGCACAACGGCTCGCGGCACCGCTCACCGACAGCGGGGCAATCGCGCGGCGGCTCGATGCCGTCGCGGCGTTCGTCGCCGACGCCGCCGTTCGTGACGACATTCGTACCACGCTGCGCGCCGCCCCCGACATGTCGCGCGCGCTGGCACGGTTGTCGGTCGGGCGCGGCGGCCCGCGCGACCTTGCCGGTTTGCGCGACGGCGTTCTCGCGGCCGATGCCGCACTGACGCAGCTTCTAAGACTCGACGATCCGTCGCCGGAAATCGCCACAGTGATGGAGGCGTTGCGCCGCCCCACGCGCGAGTTGGCGCGTGAATTCGAGCGCGCGCTTGCCGAGCAACTGCCGCTGATCAAGCGCGACGGCGGCTTCGTCCGCGAAGGTTACGAGGCGGCGCTCGACGAGACCCGCAATTTGCGCGACGCCTCGCGCCTTGTGGTCGCCGCGATGCAGGCGCGTTACGCCGAGGAGACCGGCGTCAAGGGTTTGAAAATCCGCCACAACAACGTGCTCGGCTATTTCGTCGAAGTCACCGCCCAGCACGGCGACAAATTGATGACGCCGCCCTTGAATGCGACCTTCATCCACCGCCAGACTTTGGCAGGCCAGGTCCGCTTCACCACGGCCGAACTTGGCGAGATCGAAGCCAGGATCGCCAACGCCGGCGACCGCGCCCTCGGCTTGGAACTTGAGATCTTCGAAAAACTTTGCGCGCTGGCAATGGCCGCGAACGAAGACTTGCGCGCCGCCGCGCATGCTTTCGCGCTGCTTGATGTGACGACCGCGCTCGCCAAACTCGCCATCGACGACAATTACGTGCGGCCCGAGGTCGATACCTCGCTCGGCTTCGCGATCGAGGCCGGCCGGCATCCGGTGGTCGAACAGGCGCTCAAGCGCGACGGCCAACCCTTCATTGCCAATGCCTGCGACCTCTCGCCGGGGCCCGGACAAAGCTCCGGCCAGATCTGGCTGATCACCGGCCCGAACATGGCCGGCAAATCGACCTTCCTGCGCCAGAACGCGTTGATCGCGCTCTTGGCGCAGATCGGTAGCTTCGTGCCGGCGACGCGGGCGCGGATCGGCATCATCGACCGGCTGTTCTCGCGTGTCGGTGCCGCCGACGATCTGGCGCGCGGCCGCTCCACCTTCATGGTGGAGATGGTGGAGACCTCGGTCATTCTCAATCAGGCCAGCGAACGCTCGCTGGTGATCTTGGACGAAATCGGCCGCGGCACCGCGACCTTCGACGGGCTTTCGATCGCCTGGGCGGCGATCGAGCACCTGCATGAATCGAACCGTTGCCGCGCGCTGTTCGCCACTCATTACCACGAACTCACCGCGCTCTCGGTCAAGCTGCCGCGAATGTTCAACGCCACCGTGCGCGTCAAGGAATGGCAGGGCGACGTCGTCTTCCTGCACGAAGTGCTGCCGGGCTCGGCCGACCGCTCCTACGGTATTCAGGTCGCGAAGCTCGCGGGATTGCCACCGTCGGTGATTGCACGCGCCAAATCGGTACTGGCCAAACTCGAGGCGCAAGACCGCGGCCAGACCGCGCGCGCCTTGGCCGACGATTTGCCGCTGTTCGCGGTGCCCTCCCGCGCCGCCCCCGAGCCGGCGCCACTGAGCGAAACAGAAAAATTGATCGAGGCGCTCAAGGCGCTGCATCCCGACGAAATGTCGCCGCGCGAGGCGCTGGAAGCGCTCTATGCGTTGAAGGCGAAATTGCCGAAGGCATAATCAGCGCGCGAGCCGCCTTCGCCCGATCCACCACAGCCCGAGATTCCAGCCCACACAGGTCAACAGCGCGAGACTCAGCGCGACCGCCGATCCGAACCGAAGCACGGTGACCTGCAGCACGCCAACCGCGACGCCGAAACCGAGCAGCCCCCAGCCGCTATTCGCGATCAAGGCGGCGGTGGCGGGTCCGCCGATGCGCGGATGTAGAATCAGGATCATGCTGGTCAACACCACCGGAAACAGCGCGATGGTGCCGCTGACGCTCGGGCCCACCCAACGCGACAGCGTGACGACGGTCGCGACAAGCGTCGCCACCAGCGACGCGCGCAGCGGGATGTCGTACCAGCGGCGCGTAATTAACGGCATCTTGACGTGACGAAACCGCCGCAGCAGCGGCAGGCAGATGGCAAACGCAACGGCGTTGGCGAAAAGCCCGCCGGCGAGCGACCACTGCACGGTCCGCTCCAACGCCGCCAGCGCCATCCACACCGGCACCGCCCCGGCGCAACTGACGAGCGTGCTATGGCGTTGCGCTAGCACGACATAGGTCAGCGCGAAAAAGATCGTCGGCGCGTTGATCGGCAGGCTCGCAAGCGCGCTTTCGGCGATGAACGCCGCGTCGTGATCGAGCGCGAGAAACACATAGGAAGGGCCGGCCGAAATCGGCAGCGTCGCCACCAACGCGCCGATCACCGCACCTGTGCGCTCGGTGATCATGGAAGCCGACACCACGAAGGCCGCGGTGACGGCCATGCGCAGCGCGAGCGTCAGGAGGAAGGTGAGTTCGGGGGACATCGTGCTAACCGTCGCCCCTGCGAACGCAGGGGCCCATAACCACAGCCGCTAATGTGGCGCGAAAGTCGTCGAACAGCGTTTTCAAAACGAAAGGACGCGGAGTATGGGTCCCAGCGTTCGCCGGGACGCCGGTTAGCTTGTGCCTTCACACCCGCTGCATCGTCACCGAAACTTTGGGGCCGTTCTTGATGGTCTGATAAACCACGCAATAGCGCTCGGTGAGCTTCAACAACAGATCGAGCTTGTCCTGCGGCGCTCGCGTATCGACGTCGAAGCGAAGTCGAATTTCCGCAAACCCCACCGGCGCTTCCTTGTCCACGCCGAGCGTGCCGCGAAAATCGAGATCGCCCTCGGCGGTCACCGCGCCCGTCTTCAGCGGCACTTCGATCGCGGTCGCGACCGATTTCAACGTCACGCCGGCGCAGGCAACCAGCGCTTCGAGCAACATGTCGCCCGAGCATAGTTCTAGTCCGGAGCCGCCGGTCGCGGGATGAAGCCCGGCCACCGCGAGCGCCCGGCCGGTCTCGACTTTGCAGGCGATGCCGTCATTGTCGATCGAACCTTTGGCCTTCAGCGTGATGAAGGCGGCCTTCGGATCGGACTTGTAGCGCTCCTTGATCGGGGCCTGCGTGGCGCGAAGTTCGGCGGCGTCCATTTGTTTTCTCCCGAAGATTTAGAGCATGATCCGGAAAAAGCCTGCCCCGCACTTGATGCGGGGTGGGCACCGGTTTTCCGAAAAGATCATGCTCAAACAAAGAGATGAGATCATGATGCGATTCCACTTAATCGCATCATGATCTGGTGCGTGTCGGATTTACCGGGTCAAAGCGTGGATGTCACCACCACATTGCCTCGCCGGAAGTGGTTTTCGGCTCAGCATCCGGCACGCTGCGGTCGAGCGAACGGTCGAGCGCGGTCAGCACGCGGCGCTTGAAATTATCGAACAAGGGCGAATTCCGGTCACGCGGCCGCGCCAGATTGACCTTGATCTCCTCGAACAAGCGGCCCGGCCGCGGCCGCATCACGAAGACACGGTCGGCCAGCACCACCGCTTCATCGACATCGTGGGTGACGAGCACCAGGGTCGGCCGCGTATCGGCCCAAAGATCGAGCAGATGATCCTGCAAATCCCGCCGCGTGAATGCATCCAGCGCGGAGAACGGCTCGTCGAGCAACAGCACTTCGGGCTGCGGCACCAGCGCCCGCGCGATCGCCACCCGCTGCGCCTGTCCGCCGGACAATTCGCGCGGCCAGGCATTGGCTTTATCAGTGAGACCTACCCGCGCCAAGGCGTTTGCGACTTTCTCGCGGCGAATCTCGGCGGGCAGCTCGGACAATCCGAAGCCGATATTGTCGGCGACGGTCAGCCACGGCAACAGCCGCGGCTCCTGAAAGATGATGCCGATTTTCGCATGCGGCGCCGCGATCGTGGTCGCGTCGAGCGTCACCGTGCCGGTGGTGGCGCGATCGAGGCCGGCGACGGCGCGCAACAACGTCGATTTTCCGCAACCGGAGCCGCCGATGATGGCGACGATCTCGCCCAGTTTGATTTCGGCGGAGAAGCGCTCCAGCGCGTTGACGCCGTTCGGATAGACCTTTCCGATTGAGTTGAGGACGAGCATCAGGCCGCTCCACCCTGGCGGCCGAAAGCATCCTGCCAGCGCAGGAATGGCGCGGTGCCGATCTCGATCAACCAATCGGTGGTTTTGCCGAGAATGGCGAAGATCACGATCGCCGCCAGGATTTGTGCGGGCTTGCCGAGCTGCTGGCCATCGAGCAGGAGATAGCCGAGCCCCTCGGATGCGCCGATAAGTTCGGCGGCGACCACGAACATCCAACCCAGTCCGAGGCCGACCCGAAGCGCAACCACATAGGCCGGCAACACCGCCGGCAACAGGATGCGCCGGATCATCGCCGGTCCGGAAAGGCGGAAGGTGCGGCCGACTTCGACGATCTTGCGATCGACCGACAGAATTGCACCCATCACGCCAAGATAGACCGGAAAAAACACGCCGGCGCCGATCAACACGATTTTCGAAGTTTCGAAAATGCCGAGCCACAAAATGAACAGCGGCACCCAGGCCAAAGACGGTATCGCGCGCAACGCCTGCACGGTCGGATCGAGCAGCCGGCGCGCCAGGTCCCAATAACCGGAGACGGCGCCGAGCACCGTGCCGGATATCACGCCAAGGCCGAAGCCCGCGAACACCCGCGTCAGCGTCGCCCTGACGTGAAGCCAAAGCTCGCCGCTGCGCGCCAACTCGACGATGGTCGCGAACAATTTGCTCGGAGGCGGCACCAGCCGGCCATTGGACAGGCCGAGTTGAACGGTGATCTCCCACCCTAACGCCAGGCCGACCGGCAGCAGAAGCCCCAACGCCGGCCGCGCCCAACGGCGCAGGCGAGCCGATGGCGCCGGGCTCGCCATGGCGTCGGCGGGCTGAAGAAGGGGGGCTTCCAGGGTCATGAGGTTAGCAAAAGCGCTTCTTGTCGAGGATTGCAAGGCGGCGGATATGCCTCGGCTCCTACCACGAGTCGTCCCCGCGCACGCGGGGAGACCCATAGCCACCGATGTTCATTTATTACACCAGATGCCGCTCCAGCTTCTCCAACTTAGGCATTGGTGGTTATGGATCCCGGCTCGCGCTTCGCTTGGCCGGGACGACAGTGAATATGGGGAACGATTACTGAGTCCCTCAATTCACCGGCAGCGGAACCTGATCGTCGATCAGCGCGTCGAGCGTGGCCTTCACATTGACCTTGGCGTCGATCACGCCGGCCTGCTGCAGCGCTAACCCTGCGGCGAGCATAGACTCGCGTTGCGGCGCGCCGATCCGGCTGTGGGTCAATTCGGTGCGGTCCTTGAGTTGCTTGTCGACCACCGCTTCCGGCAACTTGGTCACGCCGATGAAGGTCTTCTTCAGCTCGTCGTAATTCGCCACCGAATATTTGCGCGCCTCCTCATAGGCCGCGAGCACGCGGCGCACGACGTCGGGGTAATCTTTCAGAAATTGCTCGCGCACATTGAGAATGCCCCAGGTGTTGGCGTCCGGCTTCCTGAAGAACAGTTTCGCGCCGTCTTCGATTTCCGCCTGCGCCATCATCGGATCGAGACCCGCCCACGCATCGACGTCGCCGCGAACCAAAGCGGTCTTGCCGTCGGCGTGTTGCAGCAGCACCGGCGTGATGTCCTTCTCGCTCAACCCCGCATCGAGCAGCGCGCGCACCAGGAAGATGTGTGGATCGGTGCCTCGCGTCACCGCGACGCGCTTGCCCTTGAGGTCGGCGACGGCAGATATCTTGGAGTCCTTGGTCGTGACCAGGGCGGTCCATTCGGGGCGCGAAAAGACGTAGATCGACTTGATCGGGTTGCCGTTGACCTTGGCGACTAACGCTGCCGAACCCGCGGTGGAACCGAAATCGATCGACCCCGCGTTGAGGAACTCGAGCGCCTTGTTCGAGCCAGCCGACTGCACCCAGACGATGCCGATACCGTCCTTGGCGAACTCCTTCTCCAACAGCCCCCTTTGCTTGAGGATCATCGACACCGGATTGTAGGTCGCCCAATCGAGGTGAATCTCCTTGAGCGCGTCGGCGGCGTGGGCGCCGCCGGGAATCAGTGCCGCGACGGCGATAATCCCAACCAAAGCGCGGCGTGAAATTCCAGACATCGTCTATTCTCCTTAAAAGCGTCGACAAGGATCAAAGGCAGATTACAGGCTACGTCAATGGCTCTGCGCTTTTGAGCGGGCGGCCCCTTGCCGTTTTGAAAGGCCATTTTATTTCAATTAGTTGAAGGGCGCGTCAACGAAAAACTGGGCTACCCCCGATCGGGCGGCATCAGCGGCTTTGCTTTAAGCCGTCAGGACGCGCGGGGAAGCCAGGGTGGGTCACAGAATGTCCCGTGACAGCGTCGGCGCGGTCCGATATCCGGATAGACGATGGACAACCTAGTAACAGCAACTCGCCCTGAAGCCGGTGAAGGTTTCGACAGCGCGAGAATTACCGCTGCGATCGACGCGCTCGCCACGCAATATGCCGGACGCGAAGACGTCTTTCGCTCCGCGCTGGCGCGGCTGCTCAAGGCCGAATTGATCGCGGCGCGGGCGACGGCGCAGGCGGTGCTGCTGCGGGACCGGCACGGACGGCGCTGCGCCGAAACGTTGTGTTTCGTCCAGGACGAGATCATCCGCATCCTGTTCGAAGCTGCCACGCGCCATCTCTATCGCTCGCCGATCCCCTCGGGCGCCGAACGCATGGCGGTCGCCGCCACCGGCGGCTATGGGCGTGGCCTGATGGCGCCGGAATCCGACATCGATCTGTTGTTCATCCTGCCCTACAAGCAGACGGCCTGGGGCGAGCAGGTCGCCGAGGCCATTCTCTATTGCCTATGGGACATGGGGTTGAAGGTCGGGCACGCGACGCGCTCGGTCGATGAATCGATCCGGCAGGCCCGCGGCGACATGACGATCCGCACCGCGATCCTGGAGACGCGGTTCTTGACCGGAGACCGACCGCTCTATGACGAGCTGGTGACGCGGTTCGACAAGGAGGTCGTGCAGGGCACCGCGGCCGAATTCGTCACCGCCAAGCTTGCCGAACGCGAAGAACGCCATCGCCGCGCCGGACAATCGCGCTATCTGGTCGAACCCAACGTCAAGGACGGCAAAGGTGGCTTGCGCGATTTGCACACGCTGTTCTGGATCGCGAAATATGTTTATCGGGTTCGCGAGACCGACGAGTTGCTCGAACGCGGCGTGTTCGACGCCCAGGAATACCGCACCTTCCGCCGCTGCGCCGATTTCCTGTGGTCGGTTCGATGCAATATCCATTTCTTCAGCGGGCGCGCCGAAGAACGACTGTCATTCGACATGCAGCGCGAGATCGCGATCCGGCTCGGATATACCTCGCATCCCGGCATGCAGGATGTCGAACGCTTCATGAAGCATTACTTTCTGGTCGCCAAGGATGTCGGCGACCTCACCGCGATCCTGTGCGCCAAGCTGGAAGACCAACAGGCCAAACCGGCGCCGGTGCTAAGCCGCATGATGGCACGGCTCCGCCCGAGCACGAAACGGCGACGGGTGCCCGACAGCGACGATTTCATCATCGACAACAACCGCATCAACCTCGCGGCACCCGATATCGTCAAGCACGATCCCGTCAACCTGATCCGAATCTTCCGGCTGGCGCAGAAAAACAATCTCGCCTTTCACCCCGACGCCATGCGCACGGTGACGCGCTCGCTAAAGCTGATCAACACGTCGCTCCGCGAGAATCCCGAAGCCAACCGGCTGTTCATGGAGATCCTGACGTCGAACGACGCGGAAGTCGTGCTGCGGCGCATGAATGAGACCGGCGTGCTCGGCCATTTCATTCGCGCCTTCGGCAAGATCGTGTCGATGATGCAGTTCAACATGTACCACCATTACACGGTCGACGAGCACCTGTTGCGTTGCGTCGGCTACCTGCAGGAGATCGAACGCGGCGGCAACGAGGAATTCACCCTCGCCAGCGACCTGATGCGTAAAATTCGTCCCGAGCACCGCGCGGTTCTCTACATCACGACGCTGTTGCACGACATCGCCAAGGGCCGGCCGGAGGATCACTCGATCGCAGGCGCGAGGGTGGCGCGGCGGCTATGCCCGCGGCTCGGCTTTAGCGCCGCCGACACCGAAACGGTTGCCTGGCTGATCGAACAGCATCTGACGATGTCCACCGTGGCGCAGTCGCGCGACCTCTCGGACCGCAAGACCATCGAAAATTTCGCGTCCGTGGTGCAATCGGTCGAGCAGATGAAGCTGCTGACGATCCTCACCACCGCCGACATCCGGGGCGTCGGTCCCGGCGTCTGGAACGGCTGGAAGGCGCAACTGTTGCGCACGCTATATTACGAGACCGAGCCGGTGCTGACCGGCGGCTTCTCGGAGGTCAACCGCGCGCGGCGGCTGGCGATGTCGCAGGCGGAATTTCGCGCGGCGTTCACCGAATGGCCGGAGCCGGAACTCGAAGCCTATGTCGCACGGCATTATCCGGCGTATTGGCTCAAGGTCGAATTGCCGCGCAAGATTCGCCACGCCCGCTTCCTGCGCGCCAGCGAACAGGCCGGCCATCGGCTAGCGATCAATGTCGGCTTCGACGAAGCGCGCAGCGTCACCGAATTGACCATTCTCGCGACCGACCACCCCTGGTTGCTGTCGATCATCGCCGGCACCTGCGCGTCGGCGGGGGCCAACATCGTCGATGCGCAGATTTACACCACCACCGACGGGCGCGCGCTCGACACCATCGCGATATCGAGGGAATACGACCGCGACGAAGACGAGGGGCGGCGCGCCACGCGGATCGGCGAAATGATCGAGGAGGTGCTGGAAGGCAAATTGCGCCTGCCGGAAGTTGTGGCGCGGCGCGCGGCGCGCGGCAGGACGCGGCCGTTCGTGGTCGAGCCGGAAGTCATCATCAACAATCAATGGTCCGACCGCTATACCGTGATCGAAGTATCCGGTCTCGACCGGCCGGGCCTGTTGTATCAACTGACCACCGCGATTTCGAAGCTCAACCTCAACATCGCCTCCGCCCATGTCGCGACTTTTGGCGAGCGCGCCCGCGACGTGTTTTACGTCACCGATTTGCTCGGCGCCCAGATCAATGCGCCGACGCGACAAGCCGCCATCAAAAGCGCGCTTCTGCACTTGCTCGTCAACGACGAGAGTGCGACGCAACCGGCGGCGTGAGCGAGATTTTCGGATTGCTTCGCTTCGCCCGCAATGACAGTCTTTGACGTCCTTAGATCATGATGCGATTAGGTGGAATCGCATCATGATCTCATCTTTTTGTTTGAGCATGATCTGCGCGCAAACGCGTTTCGCGTTTGTCGCGTGGAAAACCGGTTTCCACTTTTCCGGATCATGCTCTAGGCTGGTCCGGGGATCTGGGGGAATGCAAATGATCTGGATCGCCAATCTCTTCGTGGCGCTGGTCGCCGCGCTGCACGTCTATTTCATGATTCTGGAGATGTTTCTCTGGACCAGGCCGCTCGGCCTCAAGACCTTTCGCAACTCGCCGGAAAAAGCGGCCGAGTCTGCGGTGCTTGCCGCCAATCAAGGGCTCTATAACGGCTTTCTCGCTGCCGGGCTGATCTGGGGGCTGGTCCACGTCGATCCGATCTTTGCAATACAAATCAAAACGTTCTTCCTCGTTTGCGTGATCGTCGCCGGAGTCTATGGCGCCGCTACCGTCAGCCGCCGGATTCTGTTGGTCCAGGCGGCACCCGCGGCCATCGCATTGATCCTGCTCTGGTCGGCGTGAACTTGTTCGCCCGACGTTGTCTTGCCATGGCGCACGGGCTCCTTCACTATCTCAAGCCAAGCGACGGCATCCAGCACGTCTGGAAAAGACCATCGGCAAAATGAAATATATGAGGGAGGCTGCATATGAAGAACGGCGTTTTTCATCTGGTCGCCGGGACGGCAATTGTCATCGCGCTCTCGGCATCCCCCGCCATTGCGCAGAAGAAATACGACACCGGCGCGAGCGACACCGAGATCAAGATCGGCCAGACGGTGCCGTTCAGCGGCCCGGCCTCGGCCTACGCGACCATCGGCAAGGCCCAGGCGGCCTACATCAAGATGATCAACGAGCAGGGCGGCGTGAACGGCCGCAAGATCAATTTCATTCAATATGACGACGCCTACAGCCCACCGAAAGCCGTCGAGCAGGTTCGCAAGCTGGTCGAGAGCGACGAGGTTCTATTGACCTTTCAATTGATCGGCACGCCGTCCAACGCCGCCGTTCAGAAATACCTCAACCAGAAGAAGGTGCCGCAATTGTTCGCCGCCACCGGCGCGTCCAAATTCACCGATCCGAAGAACTTCCCGTGGACGATCGGCTTCAACCCCAATTACCAGACCGAAGGGCGCATCTACGCACGCTACATTCTGACGAATTATCCGAACGCCAAGATCGGCATCCTCTATCAGAACGACGACCTCGGCCGAGATTATGTCACCGGCCTGAAGGCGGGTCTCGGCGACAAGGCGGCGAGCATGATCGTCGCCGAAACCTCTTATGAGGTGACCGACCCGACCATCGACTCGCAAATCGTTCAGCTCAAGACGGTCGGTGCCGATCTGGTGTTCGACGCCTCGACGCCGAAATTCGCCGCGCAGGCAATCAAGAAGATTGCCGATCTCGGCTGGAAACCGGTGCATATCCTCGACATCAACGCGACCTCGGTGGGCGCCGTGATGAGGCCCGCGGGTCTGGAAAATTCCAAAGGCGTCATCAGCGTCAATTACGGCAAGGACCCGCTCGATCCGACGTGGAAGGACGACCCCGGCATGAAGCGGTATTTCGCCTTCATGGCGAAGTATTATCCGGACGGCGACAGGGACTCGAGCTTCAATACCTACGGCTATTCCACCACACAGCTTCTGATCGAGGTGCTCAAGCGCTGCGGCGACGAATTGACCCGCGAGAACGTCATGAAGCAAGCCACCAGCTTGAACGGTGTGCAGCTCGATCTTGCTTTGCCCGGAATCGTCGGCAGCACCTCGCCGACCGATTATCGCGTCAACAAGCAATTGCAGATGATGAAGTTCAACGGCGAACGTTGGGAAATGTTCGGGCCGATCATCGACGACGATGCCAAGAGCTGAGTGATTACCTCATCCTGAGAGTCTGACTCAAAAAGCGATCAATGTTTTGTGGTTGCGGCGAGACGTCTGGTCAGCAGTCGTAGATGGGCGACGAGGAGCCAGGCGGCTTCGGTGGCTGCAGATCCTTCG
>Ga0137359_10001117_pt1 | contig 21153 bp, 13 predicted proteins | sample Mad1_40_16metaG_FD_108281 | JGI IMG/M metagenome (GOLD analysis project Ga0137359, IMG submission 108281) | Vadose zone soil microbial communities from Angelo Coast Range Reserve, California, USA - Mad1_40_16 metaG | ecosystem: Environmental > Terrestrial > Soil > Vadose zone | place: USA... | reverse complement strand
TGAAAGGGTTTCGCTCCGATCAGGATTTCGCGGCGTGGTTGTATCGAATCATCGTCAACGTGTGCCGCGATCATATGCGGAAGCGAGGCAGCCGTCATCAGTTCGCTTCTTTTGAAAGTGAACGAGAGGACGGGACCCTTGGAGCGCTGGCAAGCGACGAAGACGTCGAAGCAAGTGCCATCAGGTCGCAGCAGCGGGCTTTGATCGAGGAGGCTTTGGACACTCTCTCAACCAAAGAACGAGCCGCTCTTGTGCTTCGCGACCTCGAGGGATTGTCGACCGTGGAAGTTGCGCGCGTTCTCGGCTCGAGCCAGACCACCGTGCGAACGCAGATAAGCTCAGCCCGCGCGAAGATCAAACAGTATCGGGACCGCGTGCAGAATAGAACGCGGCGAGGGTGAAGAAATGAACTGCAGGCGCGTTGAAAAGCTCATACCGCTTTATGTCGAAGGTGATCTCGCACCCGGCATAGCGGATCGGCTGACGTCACACCTCGACTGGTGTGGCAGATGCAACTGGCTGGCTGACGAGTACAAAGAGAGTCAAGGCTGGCTGCGCACAAGCGAACCGCCGGAGCTCGACGAGACTTTCCTGGACAACCTTAAGGCTGGCGTTCTCAGCCGAATTGAAGAGACCAGCGCGAGACCGTCGGTGCTGGCATCTCTGGTGCAGCAATGGAGCCGCAGACAGGTCCTCGCTCTCTCCGCCGCGTTGTTGATCATCTTCGGCGCCCTCGTCTTCTACATCTACCAGGTTCGGACGCGCGCGAACCCGTCGGTCCTTGAAGCGGTTGAGCCGCCGCCGAACGATGAGATGAAAAGACCGAACGAGCCACGGCTGGCGACTAACCCTGGAAGGGCTGATGGAGTCGGTTTGAGAAAGCCACGTCATGGCAAGAGCCATGCAACCACCAGGTCGCGAGGTGGAAATCCGACAATCACGGAGCAAACACTCGAGCGGCCGTTTATGTCTCAGACGCACAGGTTGAAAGACTCAGCGACTGCCTCAGCGGAGCCGGCAGTTCTGCTTCCGAGCAGCGGCGATGATTCGCCGGAAATGCTTCGAATCGAGATTCAAACCAGCGATCCAAACATTCGCATCATTTGGTTCGCGCCTAAGGAAGTTGAAAGTCCGAAATCAAACCAGTGAAAGAAAGAACAGGAGGTCTTATGTCTCTCAGAAACAGAATCGGGACAGCCGCTTTAACAGGCTTGTCGCTCGTGATGACTCTTGCATTTGCGCCGATGGCCTTTGGTCAAGAAGCCAAGACTCCCGCTCCGACGCCATCGGCGGCCTCCAAAGGCCCTGACTACATTGAAGAAAAGGGATTCAAGGGAAAGATCTTCGAGATCAAATACCGCGACCTATCCGGTTTGCTCCAAGTGATTCGCCCCCTCGGCAGCGGTTTCAAAGGCGCGACTATGTCAATCGATCGGGAGTTCAAGACACTGACTGTGCGCGACTTCCCGGAGAACATCGCGTCGATCGAGGAAGCGATCAAGCGGCTGGACACGCCTCAGGCGCCTCGGCCGGATATCGAGTTCAGCGTGCACGTGTTGATCGCGTCAAACTCAGCCGGCGGGTCAGAAGACTTTCCAGCGGAGTTGGGTGATGTGGTCAAGCAGTTGAAGTCGGCGCTCAAATACAAATCTTACACGCTGATGACCTCGGGCATTCACCGCGCTAAGGAAGGGCCCGGCGAAGTCGGGAACAGCGGCGTTGCTGAGTCGAACGTGTTTTCTTCAGTGCCCACGCCTCCTAACCCGATCTTCTATGAGTACTCTCTTAATTCAATCTCGATTGATTCCGGATCCGGGGCGCCGACGGTTCAGGTGGGCTCGTTCCACTTCAATATGCGAGTTCCGCTCAACATGGGAAGCAACGTCGTTCAGTATCAAAACGTAGGCTTCCGGTCACCAGTCGGCTTGCGACAGGGAGAGAAGGTCGTAGTTGGCAGCACGACCATGGGTGACAAAGGCCTGGTGGTTGTAGTTTCTGCGAAGCTACTCAAGTAGCGCGTTTCGGGACTCACTTCGTAGCGCAAGCTGCCAGCTTGCGCCACCACCATCTGCGTTGGTGGGATTGGAGAGAAATTTCAAAACTCCAGAAGGCGCAAGTTGGCAGCTTGCGCCTTCTGCTTTCCATCCCCCCGCCGATCAACTATCATAACGCCGCCTCCGTTAGCTGAGCTCACAGGCTCATTGATTTTTCCGACTGAGAACGAAGCCGCGACACCATATGAGTGATCCTAAATACGCAGTCGAAATGCGCGGAATCAGCAAACGGTTTGGCGAAGTGCTGGCCAATGATCACATCAGCCTCGCCATTCCCGACAGATCCATCCACGCAATCATCGGCGAAAACGGCGCCGGCAAGTCCACCGTGATGAACATCCTCTACGGCTTCTACGCTGCGGATGAGGGCGAGATTCTGATCGACGGCGAGCAGCGTGCGATCAACGGACCCGGCGATGCGATAAAGCTCGGGCTGGGCATGGTTCATCAACACTTCATGCTGGTCGAGCCGCTAACCGTGACTGAAAACATTATCCTGGGCGCTGAGCCTACGGCCGGGTTGTCGATCGACTATCGCAAAGCCCGGGCACGAGTGCGCGAGATATCGGAACAGTACGGCTTAAAGATCGATCCTGATGCGCACATCGCAGATCTCTCGGTCGGACAACAACAGCGCGTCGAGATACTGAAGACTCTCTATCGCGGAGCTCGAATCCTGATCCTCGACGAGCCTACCGCGGTGCTCACGCCGCAAGAAGTCGCCGAGATGTTCGCTATTCTCCGCGGCCTGCGCGAACAAGGCAAGACGATCATCATCATTACTCATAAGCTCGCCGAGGTGCTTGCGCTCTCTGACAACATCACGGTGATGCGCGACGGCAAAGTAGTTGGGAACCTGCCAACAAGCGAGGCTACGGCCGAGGGGCTTGCGCGGCTGATGGTCGGCCGAGAGGTTCTGCTGCGGGTCAAGAAAGATGAGCCCAAGCCCCGGGACGTGGTGTTGAGCGTACAAGGACTCACGCTTTTGGGCGTCGAAGGTAATCCGATTCTGGATGACGTTTCGTTCGAGGTGCGCGGCGGCGAGACGCTCGGGATTGCGGGCGTCGAAGGCAACGGGCAAACGGAGCTGATCGAAATCCTCGCGGGCCTGCGCAAACCAACCGACGGCGAGGTGCTGCTGGAAGGCAAGGGCATCGACGAGCTTGATCCGCGTCAGCGCAAACTGCGTGGCATCGCCCACATCCCGGAGGATCGCCATCGGCGCGGGCTGTTGCTCACATTCGATCTCGCCGGCAACAGCATTCTTGGCGTGCATCGCAATCATCCGATCTCCGGGGCAGTGCTGTTGAACAAAGATGTGATCGTCGAGCGAGCCGAACGTCTGGTGCGTGAGTACGACGTGCGCCCGCCAAGAATAACGCTGCCTGCGCGCGCGCTGTCCGGAGGAAATCAACAGAAGCTGATCGTGGCGCGCGAGTTCGATATCAAGCCTCGATTGGTGCTGGTGGCGCAGCCCACTCGCGGCGTCGATATTGGAGCGACCGAGTTCATTCACCGGAAGCTGATCGAGCTTCGAGACGCGGGGGCCGCGGTGTTGCTGGTGTCGGCTGAACTGGATGAAGTGTTGAGCCTGAGCGATCGGGTGGTGGTGATCTACGAAGGGCGGCTTGTCGGCGAGGTCGATCCGAAATCGGTGAGCGAGGAAGAGATCGGCCTGATGATGACCGGCGGCAAAGATTAGTGCCTTTTGCGCTTCTCTGCTTTCTTTGCGTGCTTTGCGAACCTTTGCGTCTTTGCGCGAAACCTGTCTCGCGAACCGAGAACTGTTTAGTCCTGGGTAAACTTTGAAGCTGGAGGAAACCCATGACTGAAAACGAAATCGCTGCCATCATCGTCGACACAGCTTCCGCATACACCGCGACCTCGGTCCAGGTCTGTTCGAGACTGTTTACGAACGGATAATGGAAGCTGAGTTAATGAAGCGGGGCCTGAAAGTCGAACGTCAGAAGCCAATACCCATTGTCTACAACGCTGTGCACTTCGGAGCGGGCTTCCGGTGTGACCTGCTCATAAACGACAAAGTGATCGTCGAGGTGAAATCCATAGAGGCGCTACATCCCGTCCACAAGAAGCAGGTGTTGTCCTATTTGCGTTTTGTGGATAAGAGACTCGGCTTGCTGATCAATTTCAATGTGGCGCTGATCAAGGATGGGATAGTGAGACTGGTCAATCGGTTGGAAGAGTAAGATTCGTTTCGCGCAAAGACGCAAAGAACCGCAAAGCACGCTAAGAGGCTTGCGAACGCCAAATCGTTCGGCGTTATGGGCCAGCCATGCCTAGCCATCACGCAAGCTAGTATCCTTCCGCCGTTCAACAGATTGGAACAGGTGAACTCCAACAAAGTGAGCTATGAGGTGTGCCCAATGAAACCAAGAATGCTTGCCCTATTCGTACTGTTGCTTTTCGCTTGCAGCGCCGCTTATGGACAAGGCGTCATCATCCCGGATGAATGCCATCGCTGCCCGCCGCCGCCAAGACCGATTCCCCGCCCCATGCCGATCCCCCGCGTGCTCAACATAAGATCGGTGAAGATCACAACAAGAATCGAAGCGCAGGTTGCCACCACGAAAGTCGAGCAAGTCTTCGAGAACGAAACCCCTTACCGCCTCGAAGGCTCTTACTTCTTCCCAATCCCCGAGAGCGCGTCCATTTCGGACTTCGCCATCTACGACGGCGACAAACGCATGGCCGCCGAAATTGTCGAGAAGGACAAAGCGCGGCGGATCTATAATGAAATCGTGCGGCGGCAAATCGATCCCGGTCTGCTAGAGTACGCCGGCAAGGATTTGTTTCAAGCCAGCGTTTTCCCAATCGAGCCGCGCAGCACCAAGAAGATCGAGCTGACCTACTCGCAGGTGCTTAAGAACGAAGGCGGGACCGTGAGCTATCGCTACGAGCTCGGCTCAGGCCGCCGCATTCAGCCGCAACCGATTCGAGAAATCGCCGCAAGCGTCGAGATCAACTCTCCGATTGATTTGAAGAATATCTTCTCACCGTCACACAAGATCTCCGTCAGCAAGGACGGCGAGCGCCGCGCGCGTTTGAGCTTTGAAGGCAAGGGCGAAGACTCGCAGAAGGATTTTCTGCTCTACTACTCGCTTTCGGAAAAAGACTTCGGCGTATCGCTGTTAACTCACCGCGAGCCAGGCAAAGACGGCTACTTCCTGATGCTCATCTCGCCGAAGTCCAACATCGGCGAGCAGCAGCGCGTTGCTAAAGACATCATCTTCATTCTCGACACCTCGGGCTCGATGAGCGGCGAGAAGATAGAAAAAGCGAAAGCGGCGCTCAAGTTCGGGGTCGAGTCGCTCTCGGCGAATGACCGCTTCAACATCATCTCGTTTTCCGGCGAAGAGCATCTGATGAAGGCCAATCTCGTCGAGGCCGGACCAGCCGGCAAACAGGCCGGTCTCAAGTTCATCGAGAACCTGCGCGCCGAAGGCGGCACGAACATCAACGACGCCCTGGTCGCCGCGTTCAAGCAGTTTCAATCGAGCGACCGCCCGGCAATGATTGTCTTTCTGACCGACGGCTTGCCGACCGTTGGGCCGACCGATATCAAGCAGATCGTGAAGAATGTGGCGGAAGCGAATCGCGCGGCCGTGCGCTTGTTTTCGTTCGGCGTCGGGTACGATGTGAACACAAACCTGCTCGATAAACTCTCGAGCGACAACCGGGGTGTCAGCGATTACATCGAGCCGCAGGAAGATCTCGAAGTGAAGGTCTCGAACTTTTTTGCGCGTGTGAACTATCCGGTGCTGTCGGATTTGAAGCTGGACTTCGGCGGCGTCGGGACGGATTTGATGTACCCGCGCACGCTCGGCGACTTGTTCAAAAACTCGCAGTTGGTAATCGTCGGGCGCTACAAGAACAATGTGAACTCCGCGACGATTCGCTTGACGGGGAAAGTCGGCGCGCGCGAGGAGGTCTTCACGTTCGCCAAACAAAGCTTTCCGGAGGAGCGCAGCGACAATGCGTTCCTAGGGCGGTTGTGGGCTACGCGAAGAGTTGGATACCTGCTCGAACAGGTTAGGTTGAACGGCGAGAATCGAGAGTTGAAAGACGAGATCATTCAGCTCGGAACGCGCTACGGCATCGTGACGCCGTACACGTCTTTCCTGGTCACCGAAGATATGAAGGACATTGGGAGACGAAACATGCCGATGGAAGAGCGCCGGGCCTTGGACAGCATGGCGCAAATGGCTGCTCCGGGATCAGGGGGCGGAGGAATGGGAGATGGAAGCCGGGGGCGCAGAGCCGAGTCCGCTGTCGTGTACAGCAAAGCCGAAAGCAAAATGAAGCAATCGGACAAAATCGAGAGCCCGGAATCCTACTTCACCAGCGTTCGCACCGCTGGTGACAAGACCTTCCAGATGAAAGGCGAGGAGTGGATTGACACTGAATTCAAAGACTCGTCTGCGCTGCCAAGAGTCGAAGTGCAATTCGGCAGCGAAGAGTTCTTCAACCTGATCGCCAGGGAGCCGAAGCTTGCGGAGTTCTTCTCACTCGGAAAGAAAATCACGGTCGTGTTCAAGGGTAAGATCTACCGCGTGACCGGCTGAGAAAAGCTGTCGAACCTCAGCACCCTAACAGATAAGGAAAGGTGGGCTTGCCCCCGCTTGATTCTCAGGAGACCATACCGGCCTCGGGTGTTCGAATCGTCGACAATATCAAGCAGCGGGGGCAAGCCCACCTTCCCGACCTGTTATTGTGCTGAGGTTCGACAGCGTCCGCTATGCTCTGCATTTTCACACAGTCACCGAAGTGAGGTGTTAATCAAAGAATTCCTGCCAAACGTAGTCGCATGCAGCGCGAAGACCCGCACAATTCGGGCCTCTCCGTCGCGCCTCGTCTTTGCCTGGAAGCGGGTCTCGCTTATACAATCGCTCCGCTATGAGAATCCTGGTAATCGGCTCCGGGGGCCGCGAACACGCCCTAGCCTGGAAACTCGCCGGCAGCCCGCACACAACCGAACTCTACTGCGCGCCGGGTAACGCCGGCATAGGCGAAATCGCAACGTGCCTGCCAGCCAATGTGAATGACCCGATCGGTCTCGCAAGCCTCGCTGAATCTATCGGAGCTGAATTGACCGTCATAGGTCCGGAAGCCCCGTTGGTCGCCGGAGTCGCCGAAGCATTTCGCGCCCAAGGATTGCGTATGGTCGGGCCGTCGGCGGCAGCAGCGCTGCTCGAGGGCAGCAAGATCTTCACCAAAGAGTTCACGACGCGTCATTCGATTCCTACCGCGCGCTTCGTTGCATGCGACTCACCCGAGACCGCTCGCGACGCGCTGAGAAAAGAATTCCAGTTTCCGGTCGTGGTGAAAGCGGACGGTCTCGCTGCCGGAAAGGGCGTACGCATCCCAAACGATCAAGCGGAATTTGACACCGCAATCAACGAGATCATGGTCGAGCGCGTCTTCGGCGCAGCCGGTTCGCGCCTGCTGCTTGAAGAGTGTCTCGTCGGCCGCGAAGCATCGGTGATGATTTTCACAGACGGGCGCGATTATAAGACGATCGTTCCCGCGCAGGACCACAAACGCGTATACGACGGCGATCAAGGCCCGAATACCGGCGGTATGGGCTCGTTCTCGACTTCAGATTTGATTGACGAAGCGACACTGGCTCGTGTAGCGAGCGAGATGATCGAACCCACTCTTGAAGGCATGGCCGCGGAAGGCAATCCGTTCAGCGGCGTTCTGTACGCCGGGCTGATGCTGACCGGCGACGGCCCGAAGCTGATCGAGTACAACGCGCGACTCGGGGATCCTGAGACTCAAGCGGTGTTGGTGAGGCTTGAAAGCGATCTGGTTGAAATCTTTGACGCGGTGATCGACGGTCGCATTGGCTCAACATCGATCGAGTGGAGTCCCGATTCTTCGGTCTGTGTAGTAGCTGCTTCGGGCGGCTACCCCGGCTCGTTTGAAAAGGCCAAACCGATCACGGGCCTCGATGAAGCAACGTCGGTTGAGGGCGTTGTTATCTTTCACTCGGGCACGGTTCGAGACGAGCGGGGCGGTTTCATTACTTCAGGCGGGCGCGTGCTCGGCGTGACCGGCCGCGCAGAGACGTTGGAAACAGCTCGCGCGAGGACCTACGAAGCGATGAGCCGCATCAAATTCGAGGGCTTGCATTACCGAACTGATATCGCAGGTGAAACAGTGAGATAGGGATTAAGAGATTTGAAGCGCGGTGTCCGCGGCCCTTTGAATCACAAGCGGCGGGGTAAACCACCCGGCCTCTAGCTTTCTGAGACTCGACCTCTTATTGAGGAAGACAAAAGGGAATCACAAGGGGGAACGCAACAGAGGCGACATCAAGGCATCCAGAGAATTTGGAAAGATAGGGGTCGGGTGGTTTACCCCCGCTGCCGTGGCTCAGAGAATCACTGGGAGAGCGGGGACAAGTCACCCTTCCCGACCTGTTATTGTGCTGAGGCTGGACAACACCCGGTTATGTGAAAATCGGACAGCGCCGGTCCGAGCGTTCCGGTCTTTTCCAATTGACATTCATTCTTCCTCACGTCCACAATGAACCCCAACCGATCCCAGCAGCATCGAACTCGAAGGACACGGCCGGACGCGCAGTTCGCCGTGAGGACAAAATTCTCGGAGGTCATTTCTGATGTCGAGTGAAACCGTTAACGGTGCTGTGGTTCCAGCCACTGCAAAATCCGACAACCCTTTTCTAGCGGCCTTCCGCCCATACATTCCGGCCGGCGTGCAGTTGCGCGAGCTTACTGTCTTGCCGTTGATCGTCGGCACGCTGCTCGGAATGGTATTCGGCGCGTCCTCGCTCTACCTGGTTCTAAAAGTCGGCTTGACCGTCAGCGCTTCGATTCCGGTCGCAGTCATTTCAATCACGCTGTTTCGGCTATTCTCAAAAGTCGGGCTTCGAAACGCGACGATATTGGAGAACAATATTGTTCAGACCGCGGGATCAGCCGGCGAATCAATCGCGTTTGGCGTCGGAGTGACGATGCCGGCAATCATGATCCTTGGATTCGATCTCGAGATCACTAGGGTAATGCTGGTTGCGATCCTCGGCGGGCTGCTTGGGATACTGATGATGATCCCGCTGCGCCGTGCGCTCATCGTCTCGCAGCACGGTTATCTTAAATACCCGGAGGGAACGGCGTGCGCGGAGGTTCTCAAGGCGGGTGCCTCCGACGAGTCGCGCGCGGCAGCCTCGGAGGGGGCCAAGGATGGAATCGTCGCTGAGGTTCGTGCTCTGCCCATCTTCACAGGTCTTGGGCTTGGCTTCCTGTACCAGACAGCGATGGGGGCTTTCAAAGCGTGGAAAGACACTCCCGAAAAGATATTCGCCGCGCCATTCAAGGGGGGATCGATCGCCGCCGAGATTTCCCCAGCCCTATTGGGAGTCGGTTACATCATCGGGCCGCGTATCGCGTCGATCATGTGTGGCGGCGGCGTGCTCGCATATCTCGTCCTGATCCCGGCAATCAAGTTCTTTGGAGAGGGATCGACAACGATTCTCGCGCCGGGAACCATACCGATCAGCGAAATGAGTCCGAGTCAGATTCGAAGCGCCTATGTGCTTTACATTGGCGCCGGGGCAGTCGCGGCAGGCGGGATCATCAGCCTGTTTCGTTCGCTGCCGACGATCTGGCACGGGCTCAAAGGTGGGATCAGCGATTTCCGTGGCGGGCGAGAGGCGGCGGCGCGAGCGCCGCGCACCGACCAGGATCTGTCTATGAAGTTTGTTGTGGGCGGCATCTTCGCGCTGCTGGCGATGATCATGATCTTCCCGCAACTGAATCTGCAGTGGAACATCCTTGGCGCGATACTGATCGTCGCGTTTGGCTTCCTGTTCGTGACGGTTTCATCCCGACTGACCGGAGAAATAGGTTCGTCGTCCAACCCGATCTCGGGGATGACGGTCGCGACATTGCTGCTGACTTGTTTGATCTTTTTAATAGTCGGATGGACAGGCCCGACCTATTACGTAACTGCGCTCTCGATCGGCGGCATCGTCTGTATTGCGGCTTCGAATGGAGGAACAACTTCGCAGGATTTGAAGACTGGTTTCCTGGTCGGCTCAACGCCGAAGCATCAGCAAACTGCGATTCTGATCGGAGCCCTGGCCTCGGCGGTGGTGCTCGGACCCATTCTGTTGAAGCTCAATAACTCGTCCACGATCTATTTTCCCAACACCAGCTTCGAGGCATTAGAGACGCCCGTGGCTGTCAGCGATTCGGTAGTATCTACGCTTCCCAACTACTCGGGCGATGCGAAGCCCACCAATCCCGGAAGCTATCGGCTGCTGAAGAACGAAGCCGGCGCCGCGACCGAGGTGTCATCGCTCGATCCGGGCGAGTTTCTGGTCGACCAATCCGGCAAGGCCGTCTACAAAGTCCAGCACAACTTCCCGGATGGTTTGGCTGCCAACGCTTTGCAGTTAGGTCCCGCTGAGAAGCTTGAGGGAAAACAAGGCGAAGCAGACGCGAACGCTTATCGCACGTGGCACAAGACCGACGACGCCGGAGGCCCTCCGGGTAAATACCTGGTCAACGAGCAGGGCACCGCCATCTATCTCGCCGATCCAGGTATAAACGGCACTCACAAGATCAGACCCGACGGGACGACGGTGACCAAGTTTGACGCGCCGAAAGCTGTTTTGATGTCTTACATCATCAAGGGAATCTTGAATCACAAGCTGCCTTGGGGACTCGTGCTCCTTGGAGTAATGATCGCCATCGTCCTCGAGATGTCCGGCATTCCTTCGCTTGCATTCGCAGTCGGCGTCTATCTTCCGCTCTCGTCTTCCAGTCCCATCTTCATCGGGGGGATGATTCGGTGGCTGGTCGATAAGTTCATCGCAAAGAAGTTCAAGGACAAGAACCTCACCGAGGAACAGCTAATCGCAGAAGGGGACAAGAGCCCGGGCGTGTTGATGGCCTCGGGCTATATCGCCGGCGGAGCGCTTGCGGGAATAGTCGTAGCATTCCTGGCGGGATTGCCAAGCCTTGGCGAGTTCAACGAAGGTGTTGAAAAATGGGCTGGAGCTCACAACCCATTCTTCAGCGGGTCCAATGCCGACTTGCTGTCGTTGATTCCGTTTGTCGTGCTGATGATTCTGCTATACCTGGCAGGCCGCGAGGCGATTCTCGCAGGACGTAAGAACCAGGCAGGAACGTGATCCGCAAAGAAAGCCTATGAGCCGACTAGAAAGAACCTCCGGTGGGTCCCGCTTTCGCCCCCAGGTGGGACTCACGGACATATAAGAAGAGGGGCAGAGCAAATGAAAGCCCAACCGTCAAAAGCGCCACGATATAGACCCACCGGTGTCCGATGGTAAAGCGCGTCGCTTCCTGGCCAAGATAGCGCACAAAAACCACGCTCGACACCAGCAAATCGACGGCAAAGAAGGTGGAGATCTTAGTGCCGAAGAGCTGTTGTACGAATGCCTTCCCATCTACGCCGTGAGCCGTTAGAAATGATATGAGGAAGTAGTAGGGGCCAACAAAACCGATGACCGCAAAAATGAGATAGAGGTGTTTCTTTTTCATAGGTCACTCATATCTGAGCGCAACCATCGGATCGACTTTCATCGCGCGTCGGGCTGGTATGTAGCTGGCCGCAAGCGCGACTGCCGCTAACAACAACGAAACTGCCGCGAAGGTCAGTGCGTCGGTTGTTCCAACTCCGTAAAGCTGACTCCCAAGCACGCGCGTTGCCGCAAACGCGCCGGCGAGTCCGAGCGCGACACCCGCCAGAGTCACAATCATTCCGTCGCGCATCACCAGGCTGAACACATTCCTGGGTTGGGCTCCCAGAGCCATTCTTATGCCTATCTCGTGAGTGCGCCCTGACACGGCGTAAGCCATCACGCCGTAGATTCCCACCGCCGCCAGCACCAGTGCGAGGATAGAGAAGATGCCCAGCAGCAGCGCGCTGAACCGGGTTCGCGAAGTCGCGTCGGCGCTACGGTCTTCCATCGTTCTTACGTCGAAGATCGGAACGTTCTTGTCGAGTGAGAGGATTTCTCTTCTCACCGCCGAGACTATCTGTGTCGGTTCGTTGGCCGTGCGCACCATCACGAACGAAGCGGGCTCCGTGGGCTGCGTGTACGGAAGATAGACCTGAGGCTCAAACGCTTCTTCGACTTTTCCGTATTTAACATCGCCGACGATTCCAATGATCTCACCGTAGTCGTTCTGTTCCCAGCCGACTCCGACCCAGATTTCTTTACCGATCGGGTCTTCATCCGGCCAGAACCTCCGCGCGGCGCTCTGGTTGATAATCGCGACCAGTTTGTTCCCGGCGCGATCCTGATCGGTAAACGTTCGGCCCTTCAGCAACGGCACGCGAAGAGTCTTGAAGTAATCAGGCCCGACGCTTTGAAGCCCGACTCCGTTCATGTCACCTTCGGGTTGTGTTTTGATTCTCATTATCGTGCGCGCCGAATTGTTCGAAAGCGGTGTCGCCGACGCGACTGTCGCCGACTCAACTCCCGGAAGCGCGCTCAGGCGGCTGATCAGTTGTTCCTCGAAGGAGACTGCGGCTTCGGGTTTGTACTTCGGAAAATCTACTCGCAGGGTCATAACGTGATCGGGAGAAAAGCCGATCTGCAACGCTTGCAATCGCGCGAAGCTCCTGATCATCAACCCCGCGCCGATCAGCAACACGAGGGCGAGCGCGACTTCGGTCATCGCCAGGAGATTACGGGGACTGAGGCGACGAAACGTGTGGTGTCTTTCACTGAAGCCGCTCGCGCCTTCCTTGAGGGCTTCGCTGACGTCTGCCCGCGACGCTTGAAGCGCGGGCAACAGGCCGAAGATGACGCCGGTGAGAACCGACAGCAACAAGTTGAAAGCCAATACCTGGCCGTCGATGTTGGCCTTGCTGAAGTCGAGCACGCTGATGTAGCTGCCGTGCTGCGCTTGAACCGCGGGTTTGAAAGCCGACAGGACCTCGACTCCCCACAGCGCCACAAGCAAACCGACGAGCCCGCCCGCGAAAGCAAGCATCACGCTCTCGGTCAGCATCTGGCGAACGAGCCGGCTGCGACTGGCTCCCAGAGCCATTCTTACGGCGATCTCCCTCCGGCGGGAGACGCCGCGGCCAAGCAACAGATTCGCGATATTAACGCAGGCGATCAGCAAGACGAACCCGACCGCCCCGAACAACACCAGAAACGATTTGCCGATGGCTGGATCCAGCTTCGCTTCTTTCAATGAAATGAGCTTGATGGATTCGGAAGGAAGCTTACCGGCAAGCTGCGCGGGGACCGGAATCGCCTCGCGGATCTTCGCTGCGACGATTCCCATTTCGTTCTGAGCTTGAGCCATGCTCATGCCGGGCTTTAGCAGGCCGATCACCTCGGTCCAGTTCGCGAAGGCCGTGGTTAGCCGGCGCGGGAACGTGAGTTGAGGCGCCATCATCATCGGCACCCAGACTTCCGCGGCGCCCTTCTGGCCTTTGAAGCCCTCTGGCAACACTCCCACAATCGTGAGCGGCACCTTGTTCAAGCTGAGCGTTTTCCCGATCACGCTCGAGTCGGACCGGAAGCGCCGCTGCCACAACCCGTGTCCGATAAGCGCCACCGGATTAGCCCCGGGAGTCTGATCTTCTTCTGCGGAGAACGTTCGCCCGATCGCGGCATCGACGCCTAGCATTGGGAAGTAGCTCGCCGAAACCATCTCACTGCTGAGCCGTTCGGGATTGTCCGAGTCGGTCACGGGAAAGTTCTGATCACTGACCGCCGCGAGTTGTTCGAAAGCTTTGTTGTGCTCGCGCAGGGCCGCGAACTTTGGATAAGACCACAACTCAGAAGTCTCGAGCCCTTTTCCGGGCCGCTCGTATTCGAGAAACACCTGTGCCAGCTTGTCGGGGTTTCTGTATGGCAGCGGCTTGAGAAGAAGCGTATTCACGACGCTGAAGATCGAAGTGTTCGCGCCGATGCCCAGCGCCAACGAGACTACGGCCACGGCGGTGAATCCGGGGCCCCTGAGCAACATTCGAGCCCCATAGCGCAAGTCTTGAATTAGATCCGTCATTATTCCCTCCACGACGACGAACGACGCGGGGTCTACAGATTTCAGATTGCAGATCTCTGATTGCAGATCTCAGATTGCAGATTGCCGGACAGTAGTGATTTGCAATCTGAAATTATCTGAAATCTAATTATCCGCGATCTGCAATTTGCAGTCTGACATTGATCTGAAATCTACAATTATCTTCGATCGGAAATCTGAAATCTGAAATCTGCCGATTCTGAAACCACGCCGCGTTCGTCGCGAACCACATCATCTGCAATCTGCAATCTGCAATTCTCGATTCTCATTCATATCTCAGCGCGATCATCGGATCGACCCTCCCGGCGCGCCGCGCAGGGATGTAGCAAGCTGCCAGCACCACCGCAGCCAACAACGATGACACCAGCGCGAACGTCGCGGCATCGGTCGCGCTCACCCCGTACAGCACGCTGGACATCAACCGCGTCAGAGCAAGCGAGCCGGCCAGGCCCACGCCAAGCCCGATCCCGGCAAGCCGCATTCCCTGTTTGATCACCAGACTCAGCACATTTCCAGAAGTGGCTCCCAGAGCCATTCTTATGCCGATTTCACGCGTTCGCTGGCTGACCGCGTACGCCATCACGCCATAGATGCCAAGACCCGCGAGCGTTAGCGCGAGCAACGCAAAGCTGCCCGCCACCCACGCGCCCGCGCGCAACGGCATTAGCGACAATCGCATGTGCTCGTCCATCGTCTTGGCGTCGTAGACCGGCAGATTCGGATCCATCTGTTGAACCTCGCGACGAATCGCGTTGATGAGGCTTCTCGGTTCAGCGTCCGAGTTGATCACCAGCGCCGCCGATGTTTCATAATCCCGCATCATCGGAAAGTAGACAAAGGGCTGCGGGTCTTCGCCCAGGCTCCAGTACTTGCCATCTTTCGCGATACCGATGACTTCCCAAAACGGTCCGTCCGCTTTGCCGGGGCTAATGCGCTTGCCCAGCGCGTTCTGTCCCGGCCAGTAGCGGCGCGCGAAGGTTTCGTTGACGAGAACAACACGCGATTCTTTTTTGTCATCCTGCACCGTGAATTCGCGGCCGTCGACAAGCGGAATGCCCATGGTCTCGAGATACTTCGGCCACACCGTGCTGTTCTGGATCTCCGGAACGTCGGACGCGCGGGGAACGGGCTGGCCTTCGATGTAGATGCTCATGCTGTTGCGATTCAGCGCGAGCGGTAGATAGTTCGCCAATGAAGCCGAGCGCACACCGGGCAACGCCTCCGCGCGGGCGATCAACTCTTTATAGAATTCCTGTCCGCGCTCCGCGGTATAGCCCTGCAAGCCAAGGTCGACCGACATCGTTATCGTGCGATCGGTTTTGAATCCTGGCCCGATCATCCGTACCTGTTGCAGGCTGCGCACAATCAAACCGGCCGCGACCAGCAGCACGAGCGAGAGCGCAACCTGCGCGATCACCAGCGCGCTTCGCAAACGTGAGCGGCGATGACCGGCGGCCGCGCTTTCATCCTTGAGCGCCGAAAGCAGATCAGACCTGGTTGTCTGCAACGCCGGCATCAGCCCAAAGATCACTCCGCTGATAAACGATATGACCAGCGAGAACAACAGCACTCGCCAATCGACTTTGAGGTCTATCGTCAACGTAAAATCGACCGGCGGTTTGAACGCGCTCACCAGATTGACCATCCAGAGCGCGACGAGCCAGCCGATGGCGCCGCCAACCAGGGCCAACAAGACACTCTCGGTCAACAACTGGCGGATGAGTCTCGCGCGGCTCGCTCCCAGCGATAAGCGAATTGCGATCTCCTTCCGCCGTCTGGTCGCGCGCGCGAGCAACATGTTGGCTAGGTTCGTGCAGGCGATCAGCAATACCAAAGCGACCGCCGCCATCAACACAAAAGAAAAAGCCAGAGTCCCTTTTCGAAGCACCGGCAGCACCAGTCCCGGCGGCGAGATTTCAACCGTCACGCCTTCAAGATGCGGATACACGCTAACGAGCGAGGCCATCAGCGCGCTGAGCGATTGAGCTGCTTGCGCTTCGCTCACGCCCGGCTTCAATCGCCCGAAGGCGAATAACACTCCGTTGTTAGGGGAATCCAGCCAGTTTGATCCCGGCTCGATTTGCCGCGCCATCATCGCAGGCACCCAGATTTCCGGTGTAAAGATTAACACCGTTCCGCCGAAGCCTTCGGGCGCGATGCCCACAACGTCAAAGCGTTGGCTATTGATGGTGATCTGTTTGCCCACTAGATTTGGATCGCCGCCAAACCGCCGTCGCCAGCATCCATAGCTCAGCACCGCTACCGGGTTCGCGCCGGGCACGCGATCTTCTTCCTGGTTGAAAAAACGGCCGGCGGCGGCGCTCACGCCGAGCACATCAAAATAATTGCCCGAGACTATGTAGCCCCAGATGCGCTCGTTGTTGCCTTCACGACTCAGGCTCATAGGCGCAAAGCGATAAACTGCCAACGCATCGAGCACATCGTTTCGATCTCGAAAGTCCCGGTAAAGCGGATAGGAGAAGTTGCCGAAGTCCGATCCTTGCCTAGTCGGTGTAATCTCGACCAGCCGCGCCGGCTCGACGACCGGCAGGGGGCGAAAAAGAATCGTGTTGACCAGACTGAAGATTGCAGCGTTCGCACCAATGCCAAGCGCAAGGGATAAGATCGCCACGGCGGTGAAGCCGGGTGCCTTGACCATCGCGCGAATCGCGTATCTAAGGTCTTGATGTAGGGTTTCCATTTTCACTTCGAGTAGAGCGCGATACCCCAGAAGTTGATGGCCGGGGGAAACGCGTTCCAGTTGTCGAAGGAATGAGAGTCGTCCGACTTGTAACGCAACTTGTATCGCCCCGCCGCCAGCGTGACGCTGGTATCAATCAGGCGGTTCTTAGGCGCGCCGCCCGCAGGCTTGGTCTCGGGTTGTTTCATCTCCCAGACACGTTTTCCGGTGTCGGCATTTTCGATCCAGCCATAATCAAACATCTCGCCCGTTTGTCCTTCTCCGATCGCAAACACGCGAACGCTCTGTTCCTGCGGCAAGGTGAACTCGGCGGTTTGATCTGCGTTGTCCTTGACGCGGACGATCTCGGCGATTGCCTTCTTCGACGCAAGATCACCAGGCAGTTCCCTCGCGTACAACTCGCTGTACGCCTTGAACAATCGCGATGAGTCGCCTTGTCTTCCCACGCTTGCATTGAAGCGCGACTGGTTCACCAGTTCTTTCTTGACAAGATCGGCGTAGGGCTTATCCTCGGCACGCTTCAGTTGCTGCTTCAATTCTTCAACGGGCGCTTGCCAGTTGATCTCAGGCAGCGGGCCTCCGAATATTTCCGGAAAGATGAACGCCTTCAAGAACGCCAGTCCCACCGGTGAGCTTGTAACATCGCCGGCGCCAAGATCGGTCGAGCGGCTCAGGTTGTCGGTGTTGGCCATCGCGATGAACGTGATGTTGCGATCCGGGACCTTCAAGATAAGCGACGAGTTGCAGTTCCAATACCCGTAGTGCCAGATCAGCCGCGTTCCCTTGTAGTTTTGCGTGAACCAACCCAGACCATACGGAAGGTTCTCGCCTTTTGTGGAGACCATCGGCGTGAACGCGAGCTGCTGCGTCTCTTTGGTAAGGAACTTGTTCTGATCGATGGCAATGTCGTACTTCGCCATGTCGAGGACGGATGACATCAATCCCGCCGACACGCTGAACCGGTTCGGGTAGTGCCCCTTTACGATGTTGAACTTGTTATCGAGTTGGTAAGGCTGAGCCAGCGTCTTCGAAACAAGGTCGAAGCGCTGCCGTTGTTTCTCGGTGATAGTCGAATCGGTCAGCGCGGATTGGTGAGCGTGAACAAGCTTCCATGCTTCGTCTTGCTTGTTCCAGACCATCGAAGTCCGCAACGGCCCGTCGTTACGAACACGTCCGCCGGGCAGAGTAACCGCCTGCGAGAGGATGCACGTCGCCAGAGCGGTGTCTCCATAAACGGCGGTTTCGAGATCGCTGACCTCGATCTTCACTTTGACCCCTGCGCGAAAATCCTCGCGAAGCGCGGAGACATCGAGGAACTGTGCAAGCAACCCGCCGTCTCGCCGGAAAGCGTTCTGCCGCGGAGTGAGATATCTCTCAATTTGATCGACGTTGCTCGAGTTGATTGCGCCGAGCAGGTTCATCACCGCAGCCTTCACTTCGTCTTCTGATTTCTGACCGGTCTGGGTTGGCGATTTGGTTTGCGCCACGGGCCAAACGTTGGGCGCGGTTTCTTTCAGATCAAGCGGGTCGAGGATATTTGCTATCAGGAGTTCCGCGAACGATTTGCCGCTCGCCTTCTGAACAACCTTATCGAGCTCCCCGAAGCGATTGCCGTTGTAGCTGTAATGTTCGCCGGGATTGCCTTCGGAGGTGTGCGAGAAGAGATGCTTCACCCGAATGACACCTTCGCTCTCGAGTAAGATACCGTACTTCGAAACCGGATCATCGAGTTTGACCTTTCCATCTTGCACCAGCTGCATCAAGATCGTAGAGGCAAAAGTCTTGGTCAAGGATGCCAGATGATAAGACGTGTGCTCGGTGGCGGGAATCTTGTTCTCGACATCGGCGTAGCCCAAACCCTTCGCCCACACGACCTTTTGGTCCTTCACGATCGCGCAAGACATCGCTGGAATCTTGAGCTGCTGTCGAATGTCGTCGAGCGTGTGTTCGAGTCGAGTGGTCCGTTCGGCGTCCCAGGTATTCGCGAGATTACTACCGATCGCTTTATCGGCTGTGCGCGCGGTCAAGCCGTTTCCAAACGATGTGAAGGCCAAAGCCCCGGCAAGAAGCAACGAGAGTCTGATTTTCATTGTGACCTCTGAGAAGAAGGTGAACCAGGTTGCCTAGCCAACTAGCGTGCCAGGCACAACCGGCCGTGCAAATGTTTAATACGCTCGGATTAGTAGTTCGAACGCAGTAGAGGAGAATCGGGCGTTGTTCATTCGTGGGAAACAGGTTCGCGGAAGCGGTCAGCAGACCGGGCGGGTGGCGCACTTCCGAGTCCTTGCGCTCCCTCGGCTACGACTCACTCAGCGTGGATTGTCAGTCCCCAGATTATCGGCGGAGGCTGTGGTCCGCCGTTGGGAAAAGGTATTTGAGAGATTAAAAACCCGGTATCGCCTTCGCGAAGCACCTAGTATAACCGAAGATCATCGGTATCAAAGCGTTGATCTCCGGCGCGCGCGAAGAAGTCTCGGTCGTAGCCGTCAGTGGAGAGAGCTGCGCGAGAGTCTACGAGCAGGTATCCGCCAACCTTAAGGTGAATCAATCCTAATTCGGGCTGCACGGGGAACTGAATTACCCGCGCCACAAGTGCATCAGTCCTGAACAGACGGATACCATTGGAATGTTGCCCATCTCCATTTGAAACGTATATGGTCGAGTAGTCATCGAAGCGAATCCTCTTTCCACCTTTCCTCACCATCAGAACCTTACCCTGCGACTCGGCATCCAGTATCGTTTCCCGCTTTTTGTAGTTGATATAGACCGTGGCGTTCTCGTCGAAATTAGCTCCTTCGACGACGAGATTATTCCCCCCCAACTCCGCCGAGACGATCAATGGAGGAGTTTGAGGTGGGGAACCCAAGGCGCCGTCGACAAGTGTTGTGCTCGTAAAGGCAACCGCGGCGATCGCCAGGATGGTTGCGACGATCAGTCTTTTTCCCACCATGCACCTCCAGAGACCACCGGCATCTCAATTTTGTGAGCAGCCTAGATATTTTGTATCCACCTGTTTCGTTGGATCTCAAACAGTAACAGCAGAGTCAGCGATTGTGAACTATGCGCCAATTACTGGGTGCGCGACGCCAAAGTTACTGGCTACGCGGCCCTTTCGGCTAAAGTCTCCCAGTATTGTTCAAAATCGCCGTTGCGGTGCAGGGTTCGGAGTTCCAGGATCGATTGCGCTCCTCGATCCGACCATCGCATACCTGACTGCTTAAGTCGTCGCTGAATGATATGGCTTATAGCGGACTCTACCGGTCCGGAACCGATGGGCAGATCGTTGGCTATCGCCCACTGGTAATTCAATCTCGTGCGGTTGTTCTGGAAGTAGTTTAGTAGTCGCATGGGGCTTTCTTCGCTGTCATCGTCAGGATGTCTTCGCGCCAACCATTGTAATGACTCAAAGAAATTAATCAGTTTGCCTTCCTTAAGCTGACCGAGACGACGATGCCACCACGCGAGTGCCTTCGATTCTGGCCAACAGTGGCTGGCAGTCGCATAAAGGTGCTCGGCCGCGTGATAGAAGTCGAGCAACTGTGGTACTCCAGGCAAATGCATTTCCACTAAGTTCCAGATCCAAGTTGCTCCATCACCCAAAATCAAATGGAATCTGTCGTGATATATCCGACGCAATTCCAGCTCTGTCCATAGTCGTTTCCCAAACTTCTCCGCGTCCTCTCTACCGGCTACGTAAAAGGGCTGAGCAATCTTTTTGGGATCAAACACCACTGCCAGTTTCACATCGTGCCAATCCAGCCGGTGAGTATCTGGGTCGGGCAAACCCGGGATCATCCCTGCATCGATTGCCACACAGTAGCGATCCTTCTTGTTCGGGTCCCGCCCTGCTGCCGGGCTCAACTCCCCTTTGCTGCGCATCTGCTCAATTCGGTCGCCGTGCTGATTAGCAATTCGCTCTGTTTCACGCGCCGAACATGGCTCGAATCCTAATGAATCACTCAACAACTGCTGACTCTGCCTGTAGGGCAATTCAAGCGCCGCCCGGCAAATTACACGGCTCAGCCCGGGAGTTATTCCCGTATCCTTAATCCCAAGTCGTTCGTCCAACGGAACCCTTGTTTGGCCGCACTCCTGACAGTAATAAATCCTCCGGTCGAGCCTGACTGCTCCGCATAGCGTTCGTATCCGCTTTGGCCGACGACCTGTTTGTTTCATCCTACGTTGGCATTGTTGACAGTTGGTCTCAACTACGGCGTCAGCTTCTCTCCACCGTGTCGCCAACAGTTCTCCAGCCGCTTGTTGGCCTGCTCGCCGGAACAGTTCCTCCTCTGCACCACAGTCGATTCTTTCCTTGTTGCTGAGCGGACTTAAACGCACCTCT
>Ga0137359_10001112_pt1 | contig 21203 bp, 19 predicted proteins | sample Mad1_40_16metaG_FD_108281 | JGI IMG/M metagenome (GOLD analysis project Ga0137359, IMG submission 108281) | Vadose zone soil microbial communities from Angelo Coast Range Reserve, California, USA - Mad1_40_16 metaG | ecosystem: Environmental > Terrestrial > Soil > Vadose zone | place: USA... | reverse complement strand
GAGCGACGTTAGTCCATCGCCGCGGCGATCACAAAAGCAGCGCCCAATTACATGTCGCTGGCTCGGCAGGCTAACGGCGGTGCAGTGAACGAAAACGCGGCCGGGCTAACGGACCCGTACGTCCGTATTGCGCAGCACGAAAGGCAAATCAGTACGGTCGAGTCCGCAAAAACTCCCGCAGCCGAATGGTCGCGTCTCAATGTACGGGAATTCCTCGATTGATACTCTCAGTTGGGCTCTGAATTCTTGCTTTCTCCCGGCATTTAGACCAGCTACGCGGACCCCCAATCGGTTACTGCCGGGACATCTACAGGAAATGCATGGTGGGAACATGACCCGGTATCAGGAGCTTCGCGCCCGTTGAGCGTTGAGCGCTGCACGGTTGTCAAGCCCACCCTGGCGCAAGCGCCTTCAGCAGCAGTCCATCGGCCACAGGCTCGATCACCGCCAGTTCAGTCCTTCGCAGCGCGCGCCCTTGAGCGCATCCGGCGGGATCTTTCCGCCCAGCATTGGATGCTCGCGATTCTTTACCGTTTCGGCGACCGCCCGCTGTGCGGACCGCATCAACAATATAGGTTTCCGAGGCTGTCTTCGGCAACTCTCAGATCGGTGGCGCTTCCTCAAGATACCTTCGACGGAGGTGACGCTTGAGACTGTCGGCTGAGAGGGGTGCGCCGGTCGCATCGACAACGAGTTCGGCGAACGGCACCTGGCTGGCGCGAGCATGGATACGCCGGCCGACCCAAGCACGGTAGGGCGCGAAGTCGCCGGCGCGGAGATTGCGCAGCACCGCCGGATCGTCGCGCACCGCACTTTCGAACAATTGCGCTGCGAAAGTCGCGCCGAGAGCGTAATTGGGGAAATAGCCGAACAGCCCCGCGGCCCAGTGAATGTCTTGCAGGCAGCCGACTGTGTGGGTGGGCGGGCGGCGGCCGAGCAATGCATGCGATAGATCGGACCAAGCGCCGGGTAGATCGGCGATCGTCAAGTCCCCGCTCAGCAGTGCAAGTTCGATCCGGTAGCGAAGAATGACGTGCAGCGGATAGGAGATTTCGTCGGCCTCGATGCGGATATGACCGGTGTCGATCCGGCGATAAGTGCTGAGAACATTTGCGACGCTCCAGCAACCAGAGTCCCCGCCAAACGCTTGCTCGAGCTCCGGCGCCAGCCACGACAGAAATTCGCGGGAGCGCGAAGCCTGCATTTCCACCATGAGCGACTGGCTTTCGTGCGCGGTCGCGCCACGGGGGGCCCCCACCGGCAAAAAGGCATGCGCGCGCGGTAGCCCGGCTTCGTAAAGAGCATGGCCGGATTCGTGCAGCGTCGCCATCACCGCAAAGCGGATATTGTTGGCATCGAAGCGCACGGTAATCCGATTGTCGCCCGGCGAACCGACAAGCGTGAAGGGGTGCGGCGCGATGTCGATCCTCAGATTGTCCATACTATGGCCCACCGTGTTCGCCAGCTTGTACGATAGGGCCCGCTGGCGCTCGGCCGAGCAGTCGCCTGCGAACGGTATCGGTGCAGGCCAGGAGGCTTGGCGCTCGACCACCTCGGCGAGCAGGGTCGGCAGCGACGATGCGAGATCGTCAAAAATGGGATCGACTATCGCTGTCGTCAGCCCCGGATCCGCTTCGTCCATCAGCGCGTCGTAGGGCGCGAGGCCGAGTGCCTCAGCCTTCGCCGCAGCGATCTCACGATTGAGCGGCATCAACGCAGCGAAAGCTTTCGCAAATAAATCGAAGTCGTTGCCTTGTCTGGCGGCTACCCAGGCCGCCTGCGCCTTCGCGACTTCGCGCGCCTTTTCCATCATCAGTGCCTTCGGCACAGCAGCGTCGTGGCGCGACAGGCGGCGCATCTCGCGAAGGTTGGCGCGTTCGGCTGGGTCGAGCGCCTCGAGCGCCGCACCTGCGGCGGCGAACAGCTGATCGGCGTCTGGTGCGGCTATCAGATCCCGCCGGGTGGCATCGATCGCCGCCAATTGCTCGCCCCGAGCCCAAGCGCCCCCCTTGGGCATATAGGTCTGGCTATCCCAGAACAAGCTTGTTTTCGCCGCATAAAGCCGCCCGGCGGTTCCGAAGCGCTCGCACAGCGTGCGATAGGCGCGGTTATCGTTGGCGCGCATTCATCGCTCCTCGAGGTCGCACCTCAGTTACCTTCCCTGTTACCGACTTCGATCCGTCGGCTTGGCGCGCGCTCCGGCCAAGATGGCTATCAAAGAACTTTATGATGGCTTTCCATGCTTGCTGAGTTTCCGGGACATCGGGATCTACGAACGGCTGCGCGAAGGAGCAATGCTGGACGCCCTCCCAAACGTGCAATTCAGCGTCCACTCCCAAGTCGACCAGTAAGGAATGGGCGAAGACCGTTCTGGACAGGCCAAGGTCACGTGTACCGCTGATCAGTAATGATGGAGGAAACTGACGCTGGATGTCGGATGCTTCAAGCGGATAGCTGGCGCGATTATCCTTATCTACCGCAGCGGTGTAGCTATCTGGTCGCGAGATTGGCTCTCCTCCAGAAAAAATGTAGTCGCTGTCGCCATTCCCTCTGCGACCGAAAGGACCTCCGCCGAACATCCCACTTGCTCCGGGCTTAGGCTGCCCACTCGCAATCAACCTCGCTATTGCGCTTCCCGTCAAATCGGCGCCGGCGGAGCACCCATAAATGCCAATATTCTCGGGTCGATACGTTTTCAAAAGCTCATGGTATACCGCGATCACATCATCTTCGGCGGCGGGATACTTATTCGGAAGCATTCGATAATCCACCGTCACCACCCTAATCCGTCCAATACTAGAAATTGGAATAGATTCGAGCTGGCCGCTGTAGCGCGCACCTACCATCATGCCACCGCCGTGTAAGTTTATGAGGACGCGCTCTTTGTTATTATCGCTGACACCTTCCGGCGGATAGATAATATCTGTTTGTACTCCGCCTATCTTTTTGGGTTCGATCACGACTACAAAACGGTGACGAAGCTTCGAAAGCCAAGGAATGTACAAAACTTCATCGTACCAACGGCGTTCTTGGTCCTGTGCGGTTTCACCTGCTTTCGGCTTCCAATTGGCGGGCTTGATCATGACAGCCTCATAACCTCGCGTGCTGTCGATGAAATTCTTCCGCGCTTCGGGGCTGGCAAGGCCTGAGTACGGGATAATTTCGCCATCGGGAAGATGCAGTGTCCCGGCATCATCAACTCTAGAAACTTGGTGTTGAGCGCCCGCACCACTCGCAAGCAACACCGTTAACAGTATCGCGCGCGACATTCTCTCCATCAACAATCCTCCATTCGGCACACGCATATTGTGCGCGCTCGTCCGCGACTACGAAGTTTCACGGCTTATCGCGGCGCCATCCGTATGGCACCGTCGAGACGGATGACCTCGCCATTGAGCATCGGATTGGCGATGATCGACTCAACGAGCTGGGCGTATTCTTCGGGACGCCCGAGCCGGCCCGGGTGCGGCACCTGCTTTCCCAAGGAATTCTGCACTTCCGGCGGAAGCCCCATCATCATCGGCGTTAGGAATAATCCCGGCGCGATTGTCACGACACGAATGCGATGCTGCGCGAGGTCGCGTGCAACCGGAAGTGTCAGCCCCACAACCCCACCCTTGCTGGAAGCGTAAGGGGCCTGGCCGATTTGGCCATCATAGGCTGCCACAGAGGCGGTATTGACGACAACGCCCCGCTCTTCCTCTTTCGTCTCCCAGGCAGAGAGCCGCGCCGCGAATTTCGAGATCATATTGAACGTGCCAATCAGGTTGATCTCGATCACGCGTCTAAAAATATCGAGAGGGTGGTACGCATTCTGCTTGCCAACTGTTTTGACGGCGGAGGCGACGCCTGCACAGTTCACCAATACTCGGGCAACTCCATGGCGCCGCTCGGCTTCAGCGAGCCCCTCCGCTACGCCCGCGTCGTCGCTAACATTGACGCTGCAGAAAAGGCCGCCAATGTCCTGCGCCAATTCGCGGGCGGGTTGCTCGTTGACGTCGAACACAGCGACCTTCGCACCGCGGGCCGCCAACATCTGTACGGTAGACGCCCCCAGGCCAGAGGCTCCACCCGTCACGATTGCTGCAATACCATCTAACTGCATGTCAACTTCCGCCCTCTCAGCCGTCCGTATGTCTGTTCCGCATTTTGAAAATCACTACGACCCCGTTCGTCGAGCAGCGCTCAGGCTCCCTGTCATTTGGAGGCATAGTGCCGCGCGATCGGATCGATAAAGGAAAGATCGATCTCGCTCGCCGTCACGGCGGCCAAGTGCTCTCGAAAGGCACCTAATAGATTGGTCAGTAAGACGACGGCAAGTCCGTCCGGATACAGGACGACCTGTGCCTTGGCACCTCCGCCGGGGGCAGATAGGCGGCCCGCATAACTTCGGCCGACGAGCCAGCCTATCCCCCAAATGCCGGGCTTGCCGTCATGCAAAGGCATCGGGGTACGCATCGTCTCGACGCTCGACGGGCGCTTGAGAAGCGCGCCGCGCTGGAGCGCGATGATCCAATTTGCCAAGTCCTCGGCGGTGCTGTGCAGGCCCGCCGCGGTTCGCAGCAGCGGCGGCCAGTTGATGTGGCTGTTGAAGATCCGCCCGGCCGGTTCACCATCGACGCTGATACACATGTACGTATTGGCACGATTGGGAACGATGTCCTGGTCGTTGACGTACAGCGTGCTCGGCATCCCCGCAGCGGCAAATTGCCGTTCGGCGATGAACTCTGTGAATGGCTTGCCGCTCAGACGATCGATGATCTTCCCTAAAAGGGCATAATTGGTCTGGGTGTACCGGTACCCTTCCCCCGAGGGGAAGTCAAAGGGCGTGGCATAAGCGGCATTCCACGCACCTTCTTCGCTGCCATCACCGATAAGCGCCACGGAATTGTCGGCCGTGTAGACCATGATTTCCGGCAGCCCAGAGGTCAGCGTGGCGAGCTGGCGTATCGTGATTGGCCGCCAGGTCTCAGGCAGTTCATCGAGATATCTGGACAGGGGCGCCGACAAGTCCAGCTGGCCTGACTCGACGAGCTGCATCAGCGCAACACCGGTGAATGCCTTCGCCATGGAGTTGATCGAGAAGACGGACTTATGTGTCGCAGGAACCTGATGCTCGAGGTTGGCAAGCCCCAGTGTATCGAGCAGTATGATTTTCTCGTTTTGAACTACCGCGACTTGCAAGCCGGGGATGCTGCGCTCCGCCATCAATCTGCTCAGATACTCCCGCAGTTTGCCGGAAGACGGTTCGTAGAGTCTCTGATTGCTCACCGCTGCTTATCCTCAACCGGCGAAAACATCCGCCGTAATTCCTTCTTGTCAGGCTTCCCCACTGCGGTTAATGGAATACGGTCCAAGATTTCAATACGCTTGGGCGTCTGTACCGGCCCCTTGCGCGCCCTTACATGGGCGATCAAATCGGATACATTCGCATTCTTGTCTCGCAGGACCACGGCTGCGACGACAATCTCGCCCCAATGATCGTCGGGAATGCCGAAAACACTCGCTGTCGCTACCGCCGCATGCGCCTCAAGCACATCTTCGACCGCGCGGGGATAAACATTGAAGCCGCCTGTGATCACCATATCTTTCGCTCGATCGACGAGGCGTAGGAAGCCATCGGGGTCACGCACCGCGATATCGCCTGTATGTAGCCATCCGCCGCGAAGCGCCTCGGCGGTTTCCTCCGGCTTGTTGAGGTAGCCGCTCATCAGGAGCGGGCCGCGCACACACAATTCTCCGGGCTCTCCGTCCGGCACCTCGTTACCATCGGCATCAAGCAGTCGAACCGCAGCCTCGCGTACAGGTCTCCCGCACGAGGCCAATCTCCGGTCGGAGGACAAATCATGCTCCTCGCGGCGCATGATCGTAACCGTAGTTATCGCCTCGGCTTGACCGTAGAACTGAAAAAAGATCGGCCCAAAGTGCGCGATCGCCGCCTTAAGCCGCGAAGATGAGATTGGAGAGGCACCGTAAAAGACGGTCTCCAGACTGGAGACGTCGAATTCATTTAGGCGCGGATGATCCAAGATGGCGCCAATCATCGTTGGAACCATCAGCATACAGGTGATCCGGTGGCGTTCGATGGCAGAAAGCACACGAACAACATCGAAGCCTCTTTCGACATAAAGACTTCCCCCCTGCGCAATGGTGGGGGCAAAGCACACCGCTCCCGAGTGGCTGAGGGGCGCCACCAGCAGGTGGCGAATCTTCTCCGGCCACTGCCAATCGTTGAGCTCAATGCCATACATCGTCGACATGGCACGAAAACTGGCCTGAGCCGCCTTCGGCACGCCCGTCGTGCCGCCGGTATAGATGATGCGGCAGATGGCCTCCGGATCGATGGGCCGCACAATGATCTTGTTGGCCTCCTGACGTTTCGCCAGCAGGATAAGATCGCATTCATCTGCGCCGCCAAACGTAAGCACGCGCGCAGCACTCCCAGAGAGCTCGACCGCCTTGGCGATTTCCTTCTCGCGCGCCTTGTCCACGATCACGAGGTTAACCTTCGCGTCTGCGAGCATATAGGAGAAATCGGAGGGCGAGCCCAAGGGATGAAGGGGAGTGAATACACCACCGAGCAGGCCAATCGCCTGCTGGACGAAGAGCACCTCCGCGCTGTTCCCTGCAAGGAGCGCCACTCGAACACCGAGCCCCACGCCCAACCTTTCGAGCGCTACTTGATACCGCGCCACCTCGGCTTCGATCTCGCCACCCATGAAACTCTGCCCTTCGGCTGTGTGCAGAAGCATCGTATCGCGATGCGCTCTCAGCGCATTCACGAGCACGTCATTTAAATGCTCGAAAGATCGCCCCGATGCGTGGGCGCGAGCGACTTCCACGGCACTGGATACCACGGTCAGATGCGCTCCAAGATGTGCACCGCGCAGGCCGAGCCAAAGTCGACCGCTCCACCGACGACATGCGCAAGTCCAAGACGAGCCCCATCGACCTGCCTGGCTCCCGCCCTATCTCGAAGATGGAGGCATATCTCGTAGATGCCGGCAATCCCGGTCGCGCCCAACGGGTGTCCCTTCGAAAGCAACCCGCCCGACACGTTCACCGGAATCCTGCCGCCATGTGCTGTCTCGCCGCTGTCGATGAGGGCACCCGCCTCGCCTGCCTTGCAAAGGCCCAAGTTCTCGTAGTGCAGGATCTCTGCCGTGGCGAAGCAGTCGTGCAGTTCGACCAGATCGAGGTCCGCTACATCGATGCCTGCGGTTTCGTAAGCCAGCTTGGCGGTCGACCGCGTGACTTCGTTGAAATCGGTTAGGCCATCCTCGATCTCCGTGTAAACGCTGCTCAGCGATACGGCCGTACGAACCCGCACGGCTCTGCTCATAAGCCCATGCTTTCTCGCGAACGCCTCGTTGGTCACGATCGCTGCCGCGCCCCCATCGATGTTAATTGAGCACATCAGCTTGGTATTAGGATAGGCGATCATCTCCGAAGACAAGACTTCTTCGAGCGGCGTGTCGCGGCGAATGTAGGCCTTGTCGTTGGGGATTGCATGGTGATGGTTCTTGACTGCCACCTTGGCGAACTGCTCGAACGTGGTGCCATATTTCGCGCTGTGCTCCAAGCCAGCCTGCGAAAACATCGACGGGGTCGTAACCGTGCCGATGGCGCCTTCCTCCCGGAAGTCCGTTGGACGCCCCGGCATATGAATCAGGCCGCGGGCCATCTTCTCGACACCCACCGCAAGCGCGACATCATGACGGCCGCTTTCCACTGCGAGAACGGCCTCGCGGAACGCGGATGCACCAGTCGCGCACCCATTGGCAACGTTGAGCACCGGTATACCACACTCGCCAATTTGCCGTAGAATTCGTTGCCCCACGAAGGCGATCGCTTGTAGAGCGCTGCCGCAGTAAAGTGCCTGGACATCGTGCACGGTCAGACCTGCATCGGCCAGCGCGAGCAGTGCGGCCTCTGCCCCCAACTGATCTATCGTACGGTCCGGATAGCGCCGGAAGGGAATCATATCGATCCCGACAATTACGGCCTTGTTCATGATGGAGCCTTCACTGCTCGGAAAATGTGGGAATAAAAGGGACGGCCGGCAGGGTCTCGCTGCCCCGTGTCTTCGATGCAGATCCGAACTGCCCTGCCGATCTCAGTGCCGGGATTCTCAGGAATCGCGCCACGCAAAGTTCCGCGAACGACGCCTCCGCCGTCGATTTGAACCACTGCAGCGACAAACGGAACCGGAACGCCCGGATAGCTGCGACTCACTACCGAGCAGGTTCGGATGCGCCCGGTGTCCGCCAATCGGATTCGGGTAATAGAGTCACCTATACCGCAGGCTGCACAGGATATCCGTTCGCCTAGGAGGGTCGCGCCGCAGCGCCCGCATCGGCTGCCCACGAGATAGTGATCACCTGAGTCTTCGATCACGACATACGGTGCGGCGGCAATTGGCGTCACCACTCCTGCAGACCCTTGAGCACGCGCGCCTGCGCGTCGATGCCGTTTCGCAGGGCTGCAGCCCGCCACTCAGGAGCTACTGGATAGAGCCTCTCCATCATAGTTTTGCGAATTTCTTCGCGCGAAACTGTCGAGCGACCGCGCCCGAACTTGAGCCAACGATCCATCCGAAGCGCGTCAACCACGGCGATGACATCGTAAGTGCCCACCTCGACCACGAGCCCTGCCCACTCGCTTCGCGGCGCAATGCTCGGGAGCCACGCGGAGAACCAACCCCGGTAGTCCGGCGTTACGCCGCCCGTAAAGTCCATGGAGGCCGACCAGCTAGAACGCGCCTCCTCGCTGAGCCATGAAAACACTCGCTCGTAACCGGGTGAGCCTGGCGCCATCATACAAATGTGGCTCAGTTCCCCGAATCTACCCAGGCCAGTGTGCCACTCGATAAATCCCACCTTCCTTGCCTTCGCCAAAGCCTTGGGTAGAAGGTTCTCTACGGTTGTCCGAGACCACGATGGGCCTTTACCGACATAGTTCATGGCGGTGGGCTCAACGATTTGTCCGCCCCCGATGGCTGTGACCATGCGCTTGACGCCATAATCACGCGCTAATGCTTCACGGATCCCGCTCCACTCGATGGTTTCTTCCGTCCAATCATCGGGGCACAACGCGCGAAATAGAATGGGATAAAGTTCATCCTGCGAATACGGAACGCCGTAATCAGTAAAGTTTCTATTGACGTCGATATTCGCGTCGTCCGTTCGCGAAAGATGCGAGAAACCCCAGGGATTCAGTGCATGCAGCGCCACGACATTCACGCCCTTGGGAATTTGCAAATCGCGAAGGAAATCGACTTGGAGCGCAGAACCAAGGAAGCCCTCTTGGCCATGCGTCCCAGAGACCAGAATCAACGTCTTCTCTGCATCGGGATCGCCGAACGTAGCAAGGTCCATGGCAAGATCCTCCCCTTGCGCGCCGCGCGCAGTGGGATGAATCTCGGACACGAGCTTTGCCTTGCGTTCAGACGTGAGAGAAAGAAATTTCTGACGCGCCTCCGTATATGTATTGCTGAATGAACCGGCCATCGTGTTGTCCTTTACTCCGTAACTTGCAAGTCTCGCTCGCCTCAGAAACGCTCCACAATGGCGCATGGCGCCATGCCGCCGCCGGTGCACAGGGTGACGAGTCCTGTCGTGAGGTCACGCCGTTCGAGTTCATCAAGCAAGGTTCCTACCAGAATTGCACCTGTAGCGCCGATGGGGTGACCCAGGGCAATCGCGCCGCCGACGGTGTTCACTTTAGCGTGCTCCACATTCATCTCACGCATGAACTTGAGGGGAACGACAGCAAACGCCTCATTGATCTCGATGAGATCAATATCGCTTATTGTCATGCCCGCAGATCGCAGCGCTTTACGAGCCGCCGGTGCGGGCGCATTCAACATCAGCTCTGGAGAGTCACCCGCCGTCGCAATTGCGCGGATTCGCGCGCGCGGCTTGAGCCCGTTCGCCTTGGCATACGCCGGCGAAGCAATCACCACCGCGGCGGCTCCATCGACAATACCAGACGAATTCCCGCCGTGGTGGACGTGGGATATCCTTACGTCGCCGTAGTCTCGCTTCAACAGTTGCCGATACGTGAGGCCGTCCGGATCGAGAGCGAGGTCGATCATGCCTTCGAATGCCGGCTTCAGAGCCGCAAGCCGTTCCATCGTCGTACCAGGACGGGGATACTCTTCTTTATCGAGAGCGAGCATACCGTCATCGCTGTACACGGGCACAGTGCTGCGGGAGAAGGCCCCCTCGGCAATTGCCGCGGCCGCACGCCGCTGGCTGTGATAGGCAAAGCTGTCGAGCTGCTCGCGCGTGATCCCTTCGATGGACGCGATAAGATCGGCACAGATTCCTTGGTGGGTCTGCGCATGCAACGCGCGCACGTGGGCGTTGCCGCAGTCGAACAGAGTTGGCCCGGAGACTGAGGGCACGCCCGACATTTGCTCGACGCCGCCTGCAATGATCAGGTTCTGAGCGCCGGACCAGACGCCCATGACACCCAGATTCACTGCGGTCAGCCCTGATCCGCAATAGCGGTTGACGGTGAATCCAGCCGGTTCGGTGCCCCAGCCGGCGTCGAGGACTGACTGCCGTGCAATGCAGCCGCCTTGGGTGGCTGTCTGCGCGAAGCAACCAACGATGACATCGTCGATGTCACGGGCAGTCAATCCATTTCGCACTTCCAGCGCTTTAAGCACCGTCGAGAGGATTCGTTGAGGGTGCACCGACGACAGCGCACCCGTGTCGCCCTTTCCAATCCCGCGCGGCGTGCGCGCCGCATCGATGATCCACGCTTCGGGCATTCAGGGCTCCCAGTCGCGTGCCTGGGCGCTGGGCCGCCGGGCGCATGGCTGGCCTTTCACTTCATTCACCACGTCGCCCGGAACCGAACGCCAATCATTCGTGGCGTCTGCAAAACCTCGTCGACTTCGGGAAAATTGGCCCGCGCAGCAACTCGCTTTCTGCTATTCGCAAGATTCGACGCGAACATCCCCACCTCGTATCGTCCGAGGTGAAGCGTTGCTTGTGTCCCAAACGAGGAATAATTGCCATAGGTAAGTGCGTCGGGATTGTCTTTATTCCTAAGCTCGGCGAATTCTTTGCCCGTAAACGAATAATCTGCACGTAGGCTCAAATCGGCTGACCCAGAAAGTGGGAAATCGTATTGTCCGTATAGATAAGCCGTAAAGTGCGCTGATCCGGGGAGCTGATCTCCGATCGTGGCAGGCACACCTGGATTGATAGAAATCAACTTCGCATCAGTGTATGCCAACGAAGTACCGACTTCTGTCGACTTTGTCGGCTTGCCGACCATTTGTATCTCGACGCCTTTCGACGTCGCGGTTCCGGCATTGTCTGTATAGGGGATCCCGCTTACCGGCGCGCGGATTTGCAGCTGAATCTTCTTCCAATCGATATAAAAAACGTCGGCGTCGATACGGAGCCGACGATCGAAAAACGCCAATTTGGCGCCGGCCTCATAGTTCCAGAGTTCATCGGGCTGGTAGGACTGCGGCAACAGTAGTCCCGTGAACGGATCTTTGGCAGGGGCGAGATTCGAATTCCCGGTGCGGTAGCCTTCATCCGCCAACACATAGACCATAGCGTCTTCATTTAGCTTATATGACAAGCTCACTTTCGGGGTGACGGAGTGATTTTTCGCCGAACGCATGGTAGTGGAGAAGGGACCGTCAAATAGGTCTGGCCCATTCAGCCCTCCGTTATCAAGCGTAGTGATCGAGTAGTGACTGTAACGCGCGCCAGCCGTGAGCGTCAGACTATCGAGCAAATCGTAAGATGCCTCAGCAAATCCGGCTTCATCCTTAATTCTTATGTGAAGGCAGGTAGATTCCAAGTAGTTGCTAGGGTTGCCACCACTCGCAGCCGGAAGGCCGCTCACACCCGCCATAGTGATGTTTTCGCATAGATTGAAATGATAGTTTTCGAAGAAGCCGCCAAATAACCACTTGAACGGGTGATCTTGGCTAGACGCAAACCGGATCTCCTGCAAAAGATCATTGGTGTGAAACGCGTCGATCAGGGGTGCAATCGTTGTCAGCCCTGTGTACACGTCTCCAAGGCCGCTGAAGTCCAATGATGAAGTGGCAGTGCGATCGAGGTAGCTCGTGGATGACGTCAGCGTCGCCCACGGCATCGAATATATCCCAGCAAGGTTGAAAATCTTCAAATTGTCAGTGTTGTAGTTTCTGACTCTGTTGTCGGCGATGTCGTCGTTGCTCCCGTAGGGAACGTAGTTCGAGTCGTGCGGGGAAGTGACCTCTTGTGCCGCAGTCAATACGAACTCGAGATTGTCTGCAGGTTTCCACTCGGTTTCAATACGCCCGCCGGACACCTTTGCATGATTGGTTCTTCGCTCACCGAGCGTAGGATTATCGATCCAGCCAGCAGTGTAGTCATAGTAATACACCGCCCGCATAGCCAACTGATCGCGAATCAGAGGGACATTCACCATCACGTTCGCCGCGCCGCCGACGCCACCGCCGTCCGTTGTCGTGGCCGTACCCTCAAAGGCGGCATGGAATTCGGACAAATCCGGCTTGTTAGTAATAACTCGTAGCGCGCCGCTTAAGGATCCAGCGCCAAACAATGTACCTTGCGGTCCGCGCAAAACCTCTACGCGATTTACGTCGAACAACTGGAGTGCCGGAACGGTCCAGGGAATGGTTAGATCAAGAATCGGAACGTCATCATAGTAAATCTCTACCGGCTGTTGGACATTGCCAGTGAGGGCGCTGGTTTGGATGCCACGGATAGCTATGACGGCTTGCCCCACGGAGTTCTCCGTATAGGCGAGGCCCGGAACCATGTGCACGACGTCTTCGACCCGAGTGGCTCCCGCTTTCTCTAGGTCTGCTTGCGATACGGCGGAAATACTCATCGGAACATCTTGAATCGACTCCGACCTGCGTGTCGCGGTAACAACAACTTCCTCGAGGGCAGACGAACCAGCTCCCTGCTCGAAGGTCCGGGCTGAGGGCGGAGCAGGCGCTACTTCTTCGGAGATGGCGCTTGTAGCCACTCCAAAGTTACCGCTCAAAATTAGGGTAATCGAGGATAATTGATAAAATCTTTTAGGCACAGAGGAAGTCCAATTGCGCTTGGCCATCAATATCCCTCCTCGATATTTTTATATGAGCAAATGCTTGCACGGCATTTTTGTTAGCGCAAATTCCTAGACGGCGAGATGCATTCCGTGGCGGAATGGCCTATGGGCAACCTCCAATATTGTCGTTCGGTGCAAAGCTTGAATTTCTCGAGCTCGGGCCAACCTGTTCGTCGGCGGCGCATCAGCTAGTCTGCGGGCCTCGCCGGTGCCACGCGGCACACTTGCTGGGGCTCGTCGTCGCCAGCCTTTAATCGCGACAGTTGCCGCGCCCACTTGGTGACCATGACCACGCGCAATACTCCGCGAAGGCCCCAGGCATCGTCCTTGGCAAGCAGCGTGTCCAATCGCTACGTCATCGAGCTTCCGTGTGACCGATTCAGCAGGGCAAGCCCGGATCGACGCCCGAAAGCGCTGCAGGAAGGCGGGTGAATTAGATCCCGCACACGGTCTTATCCGGGACCAGGAGCCCCAGCAACGACGTGGTTATGGACGCAAGCGACCTCGCCGTCGAAACCCTTTGAAGAGCTCATCACTCTTCATATGTCCGACCGGTACCTATCCAATCGCTCAGGTCCGTCTACCGACTGATGCTCTGGTCTTCACCAGGCGAGCACCAAACAGGCGTCGAGCTGGGCAGGGCGGCGGGGCGCCGACGTCAGGTTCGTCACGTCGAGGGACGTGCCCACCGTGGCCTCGGCCACGCTGAGTTATGTCGGGCTGTTCGGCTACAACTGCTAAAAAATAGGCAGCTCAAGAATCATGCTTGCCTTGAGCATGGGCCGTGCGGCCCTCCGACAACGTTTTTTGACAGGCCTGAATGAACGCTTTAACGACTGGCGAGACATCCCACCTCGCGCGCACCGCGCAACACAGATCGCCGGGCGGAGGTGGCTCTACGGCATCAACGACCGCGAAGTTCGCCTTGAACGCCGCAGATTGCACGTAACTCGCTGACACGACCCCGATAGCGTCGGATTGACTCACCAAAACCCGCACTAACGGAAAATAATCCACAGCGTGCAGCCGCGTAGCAGGCGACACACCGACACCTCCGAAGATTTCGCGGATGCTCTGCGTGTAACGCGGAATCTCGGAAGGACAAACGAAATCAAAAGCAGCGAGCGCCGAACTTGGCACTCGCTTCTGATGCTCCAACGGATGGCCCTTCCGCGTAAAGAATACTGCTTCCAACGCGGCTAATGGCTCAAGGTTAAAATCCGTCTGCTCTTTGAAAAGTCTCTCGAGACCAAGCACTACATCCACACTTCCATTGCGCAATCGATGCATCATGCGCTCGAAACCTGAACTGCTAACATCTAGCTGCACCTGCGGGTATCGACGCTTGAGCTCGGCGATCGGTTTGACTATCAGCCCGTCCAATGCAGCGGGACAGACACCTACCCGCAACGGACCCACGTACGGATCTCGATTTTGCAACATTAGGAGTTCGAGATCTTCTAGCAAACGTGCGGCGCGATCAACAAATGCGAGCCCTTCGTCAGTCAGAATTACGCCGCGTGCTGTTCGACTGAAAATGGCGTAACCGAGGCGCTGCTCCAGCTCTGCCACTCGCTTCGTAATGGCAGACTGTGTAATGCACTCGTGTTCAGCGGCTAAGGTAAACGATCCATGACGCGCGACAGCGACGGCCGAGCGAATGGCATCATCGAGCATTGGCTGTTCCTAGCATTCGTTTCCTTTGATTCGACGTTTCGGCATGGCGGACAAGACGGTTCGGCACGTGACGTAGTTTAAGCCGCGGATTGATTTGATGCATCGCGGCAGAAGGCCATCGTAGATCCGTTGAACCCAGGTTACCCATGTGTCCGGATGAAAAAGTGCGCCCGGACGGATTGCTCGCGGTTGCGCCGCTCGTCCTCCGCTTCGCTCCGGACCGCCACCGCTGAAGCGGCGACGTCCAACCCGGGCGCGGCGCCGAGTAGTCGAACCGTCTTGCTGTCCGTCAGGGGTTCGATCTGCTCGTTTCCGATCTCGTGGCCAGGGCAGCCGAGGAGCTTTTTTTGGATAAGTGCGCCCGAAGGGATTCGAACCCCTGACCCCCTGGTTCGAAGACGCGTATTCCGAGCGATACAAGTCTATGATAAATAATGAATTTTGTCATTTAGGTTGTGCTACGAAACCGCGGGTTACCCCCTGATAAGGCTTTGAAATTGTGGATACGGTACCTTTTCTATAGCACAACTGCGCGGACCCGCATTGGCTACTGCCGGTTCCCGGCCTCGAGACTGGACACCTTCACCGAGGAAAATACTTTCCGCCTCATCGGGAGTCGACAACATACCCAAGAGCTCTGTAGCCCTTCTCGCGCTTTATGGCCATTCGCGCGAGCACCGGTACTGCTCTGTCAACGTAGTCATACACATTAACCTCACGTGGTCACGATGCAGCCGACCGACGTATTGTGCCAATGTGCCTTTCCACGAAACCGGCATTACGAGAAATAGTGTGTCGAGACGCGAATCGTCGAATCCCTCGCCTAAGTAACGCCCGGTCGCGAGAACCAGTCGCTCCTCGTTTCGACCCGCCTGCAATCCCGCCTGGGCTGCACGACGCTCACCACTCTTCAGTCCTCCGTGGAGTACGACGAGATTCCGAGTAAATCGCTCGAAACGACCGCGAAGGGCCTCCACGTGGTCACGCCGCTCGGTCAGAATCAATGGACATCGCCCGGCTTCCAACGCAGTCAAGACATCGTCAAAGATCGCCGCGTTGCGCGCTTCATCGCGCCCGAGGGCAGAATAGATCGCCGGCATCGACATCGGAGTTCCTTCCAATTCCGGCGGCAACGTGAATACCGTGTCGCGAACGCGAACTTTGTGGAGGAAACCTCGCCTCAACGCCTGGGATCTTGGGTCCACTCGATGACGCACCGGACCGCACTGCATGAAGATGATGGGTTGGTGTCCGTCCTTGCGAGTCACGGTCGCAGACAATCCGACCCAGTAACGCGCTTTGGATCGCCGCGCCACCGATTCGAAACTTGTTGCCGATAAGTGATGGCATTCGTCGACAATGATATGACCGTAACCGGCCAACAGATTCGAGTTCTCGACCTTGACAGAAAGACTCTGTAGCAATGCCACGTCAATACGGCCTGTCGGCTTGCGGCGGCCTCCACCGATCGTACCGATACAATCCGGAGGTACAGAAAGAAACTGCTGAAGTCGCTCGACCCACTGCTTCAGCAGCTCCTTTCGGTGTACCAGGACGAGTGTGTTGATTTTCCGATGAGCGATCAATGCGGCGGCGACGACGGTTTTACCAAACGCGGTTGTGGCCGCTAGCACACCGCTGTCGTGTTGCGACAAAGCGTCTACCGCTACCTGTTGCTCCTTCCGTAGCGTCCCAAGGAAGCGGCAGTCCAACTCCGTGCCGTGATCGCGCAAATCCTCTACATCAATGTCGACATGGTGCGCTTTTAGGAGTTCGAGCAATTCTTCCAGGCATCCTCGTGGCAGCGCCACGTGTTTTGGATGCAAAACTGCACAAGATATGATCCGCGGCTTACCATAGGTAGACCGACGCATCGCCTGTGCCTGGTAGAACTCCGGGTTTTGAAATGCCGCCAGTCGAATGAGCCGCATCACCATAGAGGAAGGAAGCGCCGCGCGATCAACGTAAATGTCATCCGACAAGACGATCTTGACGCGGTCCGGCAGTGGTTCCGTTATGGGCTGTAGTGAGTGCCGTCGGGATGGCGGTAGATTCCAGGGTTCATCGCCATTCTCATCGGCTACAGGCATCCGAACGGCAAGTACGCGGTCGCGCGCCTCCGCTGAAGATCCAGACATGGCCACCCTCCCCCGATCGGGATCGTTCGAGCGCCGCCGGCACGGCCCTGACGCGACACGTCTCCAAGTAGGCTAACGCATCGGCAGACCAATTCTCCCCATCGAAATCCGCCGCCAAGAATCGGCAGCTTCCGTCCATCAGAATCGGATAAACGCCCGCCACAAATCCTGCGCCAACGGATCGGTCGTCATCCACGCCACGCGAATGCTTCGCGATTACTTGGTCAGATACAACAAGAAACGCCTGATTGGACAGTCCCCACACTTCACCTGTGGCTTGCCACAGACGCCACGCACCCACTCATTCGCGCACGCAGGAGCATAACCAGACTTTCCTGTATTGCGGTTCTCCCAACGAAGAGGAAATACATCCGTCCGACCAGCAAATAGGCGGCGAAACAGCGCGATCTTTTCAGCTGCTCTCGACTCCCCGGTGACTGACGCACTCGCGGAGTTCAATACCGAGCCGGTGGCCGCCTGTGACTGCAAACGCTCGAGCCGCTCGCTCAGCGTGCCGCGCTCTGCCTCGAGTTCGTTCAGCCGTGCTCGTAGTGAAGCAATTTCCTTGTCGTCATGGGCTGCCATACGCGGGCTTGGTCACTGAAGCCGTCGATTGCGGCAAGCACCTGCCATTGCTACCGGCCCAGACCGGCAACTAGACGCGACAACGCGGCGGTCAGTTGTTCCAATACTTGCGGTTCGGGCAGAGGCAACTTCAGAACCGAACGACCCGTTGAACCGTCGGTCTCGATCCATGCACCCGGATCCGCGTTACCGTTCCCAACTATGTTGCCAGCGGCCTTACGCGCCGGCGGCGCGACCAGCGTTTGCAGCAGATTCAGCCCTACGTTGAGCAGCGGCGCCCAGGGATTGTCACGCTTGGCATCCGCTTGATCCTTCGCCGCCGCCGTTGGATCCGCGTCAATCGGTGAGACCGCCTCTTCGAACTCCGGCGCCGGCGTCGCCGCAGTTTCCGGCTTCTCATCGCGCCGCGTGACCGCATCCACGCTTTCCATGAACTTCGTGAGCCGCGTCCCGCCCAGGAATATTTCACCTCCCCGCCATCGAGCACGCCGGCGAACAGAGACTTCTTAAACGCGAGTATCGAGAGCATCTTCTCTTCGATCGTGCCCTCGGCAACGAAATTAACCACCTGCACACTCTTCGACTGACCCAACCGGTGCACGCGGCCAATGCGTTGCTCGATTATCGCGGGATTCCAGGGCAGGCCCATATTGATAATGATCGCCGCGGCATGCTGCAGATTGAGGCCGACGCGGCAGGCGGGGTCCGCATGGAAGCGGTCGACCAGGCCGCCGCGTTGCTCGCTGGGTACGCCGCCATGAAACAGCGCGTAGCCCCAGCCCCTTTTCTTGAGTCGCCGGATGATCAACTCGTGGGTGGCCACCCACTGACTGAAGACGACCGCCTTCGCCTCGGGCCGCTCGAAAACTTCATCCAGCAGCGTGACGAGTTCATCGACTTTGGCGCCATGATCGGTCTTGCCATCAAGCAAGTAGGTACTATTACAGGACATTCGCATGTTCATCAGGCAACAGGTCAGTCGTCGCTGGTCGGCATCCGATCGCTTGGATGGTTTTTCCCAATCCCATCTCATCGCCGATCACGCAGCGGCCGGCGCGGACTGCGAACAACGCCCCCTCGGCCTGATAGGGTAAAGATCCGTCTTGACCAATTCTTTGAGTTCCGGGCTGTGAGCGCCCTTCGGGTACGCCGCATTGATGATCCGTTCCCGTTCCGCAGCATCGCGGGTCTGCGCGATGAATCCCAGCGCATCTTCGTAGCATCGCAGGTCGTGGCCGCTCCTTTGCGCGCGCGCGAGAAAACCATCCAAGTTTCCGAAATTCTCAGCAGGCAGAGCGCCGGCGGGCGACCCATCGAAAAGCTTTCGCGCACTCTTGGCGAGCGACCCGGGACAGTCGCTGCCGGCCCGGAAGCGCACTTGGCGCTCGCCGCCGTAGAGTAGATAGATTTCGCTATACGGAGGATGGAATCCGCGCGCAAGCGCCGATTTGCCGACGCGCTTCTTCTCCAATTTCCCGAGAACGAATTCAATATGCTTGCACGTCCCTAGATCGTTCGTCGCAAAATCAGGGCAAGCACAAAAATTTTCACCTGCACGCGCGCCACGAATTGCCACCCGATAGCGATTGCCGTTCTGCGGGTTGGTCACCTGGAAGTCCGAGAACACCGGCTGGTCGCCGAGATTCTTGAGTTTGAAGGACTGCGCGCGCCCAAATTGGCGTCGCAATTGGGTTTGCCAGGCCTTGACGTCCATGCCCATCGGACGGCGCAGATGGGACACCGACGGTTCATGGGCAACCCGGCGGATTTTGCCTGCGCCGATCTTGCGCAGCTTCCGCGGATTGGTGGACTTCAGTCTGCGCGCCATGTCAACGGCCCTTCATTGCGCTCGTGCGAGCTGGACTTGAAACCGGGATCCTGGCCACCGAATTCCTCTGCGTCCTCAAGAAGGAGTTGCCGCGCGAGTCGGCCAACTTTCCCGCATGCGTCAACCGCTTCACGAGTATTCGATGACGCGCGTTCCAAAGGCAATCCTTCGCTTTACGCGCGCCCCCGACACCGCAATACGATCACCGGCCGGCACTTGCATCGTACGTCCCTCCATGTAATCCACCGCAGCCTGGCTCGGCTTCGGCGAATGACCCAGACGGCGCAACGCCTGGTAGCCGATTTCGATTAGAGGAGCTGACGGAATCGGCTTGCCTGAAAGCACCGACCGTTTCGCTCGCGCGTAAAGGCCGTAGCCCACCTTAACGAGCAGACCTTCGCCTGCGAGTTTTCGCAGTTCGCGGCCGACGACATCGTAAGCACCGAAATCGGCAAAATCGTCGCGCACGAATACGTCCGTCCGCCGGGTGCGGCGAATACGCGTGGCAATGCGATCTCGGATGGTAGCCGGCCTCCTAGTCATGACACAAAAATACGACGTGTAAACTGCAATAATACTAACAGAAATAGATAGTTACTGCGGTCCGTCGGGCTTACAAGTCCGAGTTGCATATATTAAAGATAATTCGTAGAATACACATATTCTAGGAGTTCCGCATTATGCGCACAGATGACATCGTAACGGTGACCTCCGCCGAGTTCCATCGCAACATCGGGACGTACCAGGACATCGCACTGACGAAGACGGTCACCATCACGAAAAACGGTCGTGAGCGGACCGTCCTGATCTCCGCGGAAGAATATGCCCGGCTCAAGCGCCGGGATCGCCGGGTGATTGCAGCTGGCGACCTGTCGGACCGTCACATCGCGGCGCTGCGTGATGCGAGGGTTCCGGATCAACACGCTGACCTTGACCGAGAACTCAAAGACTGGAAGCTGTGAGCTTCCCGGAACCATACGCCGGTCTAGTTATTCGATATTCTTATCTTTGGAAGCGGGAGTTCGACGCGGGGCGCGAAGAAGGCACGAAGGACCGGCCTTGCGCCATTGTCATGGCCATCGTAGATGAGGACGGCGACAAGGAAGTCTTGGTACTTCCCATCACACACAGTCCACCGGCTGATTCTGCCGATGCTATTGAGATCCCGCTGACGACCAAGAGCCGGCTCGGGCTCGATGGCGAACGATCGTGGATCGTGATCACTGAAGCAAATGAATTCGTCTGGCCCGGTCCCGATCTGCGGCCGGTTCCGGGCCGGGATGCGTCAACGATTGCCTATGGTCCGTTGCCACCTCGCTTGTTCGCTCATGTACGCGATACGTTTCTTGAGCGCGACCAACGCGTAAAGTCTGGGCACGTGAAGCGCACTGAATAGAGATCCCGGATGAAATCATCCGCCTAGCAGAGCCGCCTCCACTCGAAATAGCCACCGTAGCGCGTGAATCGGCATCAAGCGCTACGTCTTTGCTGCGGTGTCGATCTTCCGGTTTGACGGATCATACAAAAAAAGTGCGCCCGAAGGGATTCGAACCCCTGACCCCCTGGTTCGAAGAAGCGTATTCCGAGAGACGCAAGTCCCTCGAAAACAAGGAGTTTTGGCATTTAGGTTGTGCTACGGAACCTTCGGTTACCCCTTGATATGCCCTTGAGATTGTAGATACGGGCACTTTCCAATAGCACAACTGCATCCATAACCATCAGTGCCATTGAAGCGTGAGCGCTCGATCTTCCAAATCGCTCATGCCTTCGGCATCGAGATTGACAAGGATGTTGTCCGCCGCGTGCTCGCGAAGCACTACGGGCCGAGTGACTCCGGAACTAGCGGCCCTTCCTGGCTTACATTTATCGGGCAG
>Ga0137359_10001111_pt1 | contig 21212 bp, 15 predicted proteins | sample Mad1_40_16metaG_FD_108281 | JGI IMG/M metagenome (GOLD analysis project Ga0137359, IMG submission 108281) | Vadose zone soil microbial communities from Angelo Coast Range Reserve, California, USA - Mad1_40_16 metaG | ecosystem: Environmental > Terrestrial > Soil > Vadose zone | place: USA... | reverse complement strand
TTCGCCGATTAAAGTGGTACGTGAGCTGGGTTTAGAACGTCGTGAGACAGTTCGGTCCCTATCTGGCGTGGGCGTAGGAGAATTGACGGAATCTGACCCTAGTACGAGAGGACCGGGTTGGACTGACCTCTAGTGTAACGGTTATCGCGCCAGCGGTAGCGCCGTGTAGCTATGTTGGGCAGGGATAAACGCTGAATGCATCTAAGTGTGAAGCCCGACCGAAGATGAGTTCTCCCTATGAGATCCCTGGAAGACCACCAGGTTGATAGGCTGGGTGTGTAAGCGCGGCAACGTGTTTAGCTTACCAGTACTAAATCGATCCACCGGCTTGACCATAAAGTTTGCTAGTTGCAAACGTGGTCAGCGCGCCTTTCTCTTAAACTAATCTCTTGATTCAGGAATTTGCCTTTCGATTATCTGAGAGCACCTTCAAATCGCTCTTTACACTTTTCCGGTGGTTATGTCGTAGGGGTCACACCCGTTCCCATCCCGAACACGGAAGTTAAGCCCTACGGAGCTGATGGTACTGCACGGGTAACTGTGTGGGAGAGTAGGTCGCCGCCGGGATTAAATTCCAGGAAGCCCGCTCGAAAGAGCGGGCTTCTTCGTTCTCAACCCCTCCTGATTCGCTGCACCGTGACTCGCTCCTGTCCAGACCCCCATCGAGAACTTCATAGGAATCGGCCACCGGACAAACACCGTTCAGATGCGAACCGTGAGCGACCCCATTCTTCCGACGAGTTACTTCACTGCCTTCTCCCTTCCGCCTTGACTTGCTGCGGCTGCTTAGGTAGAAACTCAGTCCTAGCAACAAGACGAAGTCAAGAACAAACAAGCTCGAAGCTTCCGCACCAAGAGGCCGGCTCCTTTCCAGCCACGCCTCGGCATAGGAGGGTGTGAATGGCTAAGGCTGATGCTTTCAAGAAAAAGGCTAGCGAGAGACAAACCACACCGGATGTCTCCAGACGGAACTTCATCACCAAGGCTGCCATAGGCGCCGGCGCGACTGCCGCTACAATGCTTGGCACAACAAAGCTCTCGGTTGCCTCCGACGCGCCCGACGGTGCCCGGCCCATAAGGATTCCTGATGAGTTCACACTTGCCGCCAATGCGCCGCTAAAAAAGGCCGACTTTCCAATGACCGGTGCTGAGGTATTCGCGCGAGTCTGCAAGGAAGAGGGGCTTGCGGCGCTATTCTGCTGTCCTGGGAATTACAACATTCAGAACGCTATCGCGCTCGAGGGCATCCCTACATACTCCGGCAGGCACGAAGGCTCGATGTGCCACGCGGCGGATGCCTTTACGCGCATTACGGGCGAGATTGCTGCAGCATCCGGCACCGAAGGTCCGGGCTTCAGCGATATGATTTGTGCGATTGCATCCGCAAACGGCGCGCGCTCGCCGGTGCTCGTACTGGCCAGCAACATGTCGATCCGCGACGAAGACACTGAATCGGGCATTCAGCTTCAATATCAGCAGCCAGCTACTGAAGGGCTGAAGAAATACGGCAAGCGATTGATCACCCCATCGCGAATTCATGAATACGCCGCCTACGCTTTCCGGCAACTAAGATCGGGCGTCCCGCGGCCCGTTCACCTCGACTTTCCAAGCGAGGTCTATCGCGCTTCGTTCAAGAGCCCTTCTGAACTGCTTTTCCACTACGACAAGTCGAAATACCGCACAGACTCGAGGCCGCATCCAAATCCTAAAGACATCCGAGCCGCTGTTGAACTGCTCAAGCAAGCCCAGCGGCCAATGATCGTTTCGAGCAATGGTGTGTTCTACAGCAGAGCCTGGGATGCACTAAAGGCATTGGCCGAGAAAGCTCAGATTCCGGTTGTGGAGTCTGGCGCGATGAAGGGTCAGTTCTCTGACGCGCATCCGCTTTCCGCGAATGCGTCTCCCGGAGCTTTGGCGAGCGCGGATGTTGTGGTTCTGGCTGGCCAATACTGCATGCCGACGATCGGCGAGTTCGCCTTTGGCCCCGATGCAAAGTACATTCGCATAGATCCCTGTCCGGAAGACATCGGACGCAACCTGCCCATCGATATCGGCCTGGTCAGTTGCGAAAAAGCGGCCCTTGAAGCGCTATTCAACGAGATGCCGGCGATGAAACACGATGCATGGGTCGCTGAGATCGCCGCTGCTCGCAAGAAGTTCGAAGACGAGTGCGACGCGTACTACAAAGTCGGAGCTGCTTATACCGACGCAGTCCATCCGGCGGTGATCGCGAAAGAGCTGGGCGATTTCCTTTATCGCGGAGACATTCCAAAAGATCAAACTACGGTTGTCTCGGGCGGATATGGCATAGCCCGCTATACCCGAAGGTGGCTGAGGGGCTACAGGCCCGGACAAATCATGAACGGCGCTTATCAGTACGGTGCCATCGGCCCGGATGTAGGTTACGCAGTAGGAGTCGCCGCAGCCGTTCAGAACGGCGTAAGCGTGCAAGCCCCGTACAAAGGTCATCCCGTCGTATGCATAACTGGTGACGCGGGCTTCGGCTACACCGCGATGGAGATGGATACGCTCTCGAAGTACCGTCTGCCGGTGATCGTGATCGTCTACAACAACAATGCATGGGGCACGTGGAGTGGAAACAGAGGCAACAGTAAGACGCTCTCCATCCACTTGTTTCAAGAGAACCTCAGATACGACAAAGTTGCCGAGGCTCTGGGCGCACACGGTGAGTACGTGACAAAGCCCGAGGATTTTCGCCCGGCGTTGAAGAGAAGCTATGACATTGCCGTCAAAGAGAGCCGGCCTTCAGTGATCAATTGTCAGGCGAAGAAGGAATTCTGGCTCCGAGACCAGTACCCGCCCGGCAGCCTAGGGAAAATCGAACCGGGGTGCATGTCGTATTATCACTGACCCTTGTCGCTATGGTTCGCTCTGCTGGTTTCAAGGTGCGACAGCGCTTGACGCCCAACACCGAAGCTTCGCCCAACACCGAAGCTTCGCCCAACACCGAAGCTTCGCCCAAAACACGAACATGTCAACAAAGCCCTTGGATGTTATTCGGAAAGGCCTGCGGGTTTACGCGAACCGAGGTGTATTCCGCGGCCTGGATGAAGTCAACACCCGCAACGGGAAGCAATCATTCAAGTTTGTCTGGTTGGGTGATCGGCAGCTGGAGTTCGGCATTGATACACAGAGGGCGCTCTTGACCTTTAAACACATTCTACCGAATGTGCCTTCGAATTCTGTGTTGTACTCGGACCTGAAACGCTTCCTGAAGAGCCGATCCGATTGTGATGTGCCGAAGCATCGACGCATAGACGGGAAGCGCGCCGAGGTTGCCTGTGTCAACCGCGCGGGCAATGTTTCAATCGCGCTCAAGGTTAGGAACAATCAGTACGCTTATGGCTTGAACCGTCTGGTCAATTTGGTTCATGAGATCTTCGTGCAGTTAAACGATTCACATCCCGATTATATGTGCGAGAACTTCGACGTGCCGCGGGAGTAGGGACAATGCTAGAGAGAACAGGCAGAAAGAAAGAGCCGACCAAGAACATAATTGCATTCTTATTGCCCTTTGCACTTTTGCCTTTCCTTACTGCTGGTGGCCAGGAGTTGCATCCTCTTCCGCCGCATCGCCATCCAGAAGCCCAGAAGCTCAAGAATCTGATCCCGTCTGATGAGTCCTCGATTGAAGAAGGTCGGAAGCTCTATCTGCGTCACTGTGCGTCGTGCCATGGTCCGTCAGGAAAGGGTGACGGTTCGATGGCCCTTGCTGGAGGGACTCCGGCAAACCTCACCGATGAGACTTGGGACCACGGCTCGAGCGATGGCGAAATATTCGTGGTCATCCGCGACGGTACGAGCAGTGACATGGAGCCATACAAAGATCGGTTGACGGAAAACCAAATGTGGCAGTTGGTGAACTACATTCGTAGCCTCAGCCCAAAGCCTGAGAAGTGAAGATGAAACTCCACGGTGAGAGGGCGACGATAGTAGGGCTCATAGTTTCGGAGGTTGCGCTGCCTGATTTGGTCCGCTCATTTCATCGCCTTGCTGCTGCCTTGATATGTCTTCTGGAAAAGACATTTGAAACAGATTGTCCGTGTCAGGCCGAAATGGTATAAGCGTAGAGTATTTTCTTGGTGTCATAATGGTCGGGAGTATTTTGAGCGGAGGCTGAACACGCGTTTAGGTCTTCTGCGCGTTATGTTTCAGCATTCAGTGGAAACCCAGTTCTAGAGTCTCAGATCTCATTCGCTACTGGAGGAGGAGTGTATGAAACGTTTCTCCCTTATGGGCTTGGCGTTGTGCTTTGTCGCCTGCGTGATGTTTACAACTTGGCTTGGTTGAGAGTTCCGACAAAGGGGCGGTTACTTACGCAAAGGATGTCGCGCCCATACTCAACAAGAACTGTGTGACCTGCCACCGGCCAGGCGAGGTCGCGCCGATGTCGCTGATGAGTTACAAGGAAGTGCGGCCATGGGCCAAGGCGATCCGCGAGCAGGTGGCCCAACGTGTCATGCCTCCTTGGTTTGCCGACCCGAAATATGGCGAGTTCTCGAACGACTGCCGTCTGTCGGACACGCAGATCAACACGATCAAGTCGTGGGTGGAAGCTGGCGACCCTGAGGGTGATCGGAACGACTTACCGTCGACACCGAAATTCGCGGAGGGTTGGACGATAGGCAAACCAGATCTTGTGCTGTCGATGACAAAGGAGTTTAACATCCCCACCGAAGGCGCGATTGCATACCAGAACTTTGTTGTGCCCACCAACTTCACCGAGGATCGCTACGTTCAGTTTGCGGAGATTCGCCAGGGTGACCGCAATCATGTACATCACGTTATCGTCAACGTTAGATACCCGACAGCCGCCAATCGGGTGACTCTCTGTTTTCCACGTCTCTTGTCCATTCCAGCACCCATGGTTATAGTGAACAGTCAAGTTCGAACCAGGGGAGCATAGGATGGCAAAGCAATCATACCAAATCGTAGCACTGCCCGGTGACGGCATCGGTCCGGAAGTGCTCGGGAGCGCGTTGCGAGTCCTGGGCGCCGTTCGAGAGTTGTTCAAGGTAGACTTCGAAGTCGAAGAGATCCCCTGCGGCGGCCACTACTACGCCGAGAACGGGACTGAATGGCCCGACGGTTCGTTCGAAAAGTGCGAGGCCGCCGACGCGATCCTGCTGGGCGCTGTCGGACACGAGGTTGATGGACGAGCAGTCTTTACGAAGCCGGGCAAGCCGTATCCCGAGCCTCAACTGGCAGGGTTTGCCCAGGTAATTGGAAATCGCAGGAAGCTCGATCTTTACGCTAACGTTCGTCCCGTGAAACTCTATCCGGGCGTCAAACACAAGATTCATGGAAAGCTCGTTCAGGTTTGGGACGCAGAGAAAGTCGACTACGTGGTCATTCGCGAGAACACTGAGGATGCTTACACCGGCGAGATGGAAGTGATCGAAGACGGCCGAGTCACCCCGATACGCATCACGCGGCGAGCAACCGAACGCGTCGTGCGTTACGCCTTCAACCTCGCGCGGCGGCGCAACAAGCTAAAGAAAGTTACGTGCGTCGACAAATCAAACATCATCGGTGCGCACCGGTTTTTCCGCGACGTGTTCCGTGAGGTCGGCGAGCGCGACTTTCCGGATCTCGCACTGGACTACGCTTATGTCGACGCCTTCTGTCAGTGGCAGATTCGCAGCCCGGAGTGGTTCGACGTGGTTGTGGGTCCGAATCTGGTTGGCGACATCATCAGCGATAACGGAGCCACGACCGCCGGCGGGTTAGGGCTGGCGGTTGGCGGTAATATCGGCAATGAGCACGCCATGTTTGAACCGATACACGGCAGCGCTCCAAAACACGCCGGAAAAGACAAAGCAAATCCGATGGCGGCGATCCTTGCTGTGCAGATGATGCTCGACTGGCTTGCAACTCGACATGCTGATGAGCGGCTGGCACGCGCCGCGGTCAAGGTCGAAACTGCGGTTGCCGCAGTGCTCCTCGAAGGCGAAACGCTCACCTATGATTTGATTGGGGAGGAGAAGGCTGCCAGATGTAGCGAAGTGGGTGCTGCTGTTGAAGTGAAGCTGCGGATGAGCGTTTAAGGTTATAGAAAGTGAGACGAATGATGATACGACGACTGATTCCTAGAGCCACTCTTTTTATTATTTTGACCTGTCTGTTGAGCGCTTCGCTAGCGCCGGCGTTTGGCCAGTCCAAGAAAAAGGGGCGCGCGAGCGGATCAGCAACCAGCGTCGCGCCGCAGCGTCCGGCCATCTGGCGCGACCCGGGCGCGGTTGAAAGCCTCGACTTCGTCAATGGGCCGGGTGGCAAAAAGCATGCGCCGAAACCGCCGTTCACTTTTGTCGAGGAAGACAGTAGCGGCACGAACGCCAAGGTCAAGGTAACGGATGCCGCCGGGCAAAGATGGGGCGTGAAGTGGGGCTCGGAGATTCACTCTGAAGTCTTCGCATCCCGATTGGTCTGGGCCACAGGCTATGATGTCGAGGCGGCCTACTTCGTCAAGTCGGGAAAGATTGCGGGAGTCACCCACCTCGGCCGCGCAAAGAAGTATTTGGCGTCTGATGGCAGTTTCACCAACGCGAGGTTCGAGTTGAAAGAGAAGGGAATCAGCAAACAGACGGACAAGGAGAGCTGGCGCTGGGATCGGAATCCCTTTGTCGGAACCCGGGAACTAAACGGTCTCAAAGTAATGGTGATGCTGACGTCAAACTGGGATCCCAAGGACCAGCGTGACGACGAGTCGAACACCGCCATCTATACCAAAAGGAAGACCGGCGAAGTCAATTATGTGATGAGCGACTGGGGCGCGACCATGGGCAAGTGGGGAGGCGTCTTTTCTCGCGAGAAGTGGGATTGCGAAGGCTTCTCGCATCAAGGCCGGAAGTTTGTTACTGGAGTCGAAAGCGGCGTGGTCCGGTTCGGATACGATGGGAAACGAGAACACGACATGCGAGATGGCATCAGGGTGAGTGATGTCAGATGGCTGCTTGGGTACCTGGGGCGAATCACCGATGCGCAAATTCGGGCGGGGCTTGGGGCGAGCGGAGCAACCGCTGAGGAGATTGACTGCTTCACGGTGGCGATTAGAGAAAGAATAAACCACCTCAGGAGCGCCTCCCGCTAGCAACCCATCTAAACATTAGCTAGTAGACGCTAAGCCTGTTGAGTGTCACCCAAGCCGGCAGCGCGAGCGCCTGCAAGAATGACGGTTGGCAGCAACTCACGCGCGCCGACGGCACGACGTTCAGGAACCAGGGCGACTGCATCCAGTACGTCAACACAGGCAGGTAATCTCGACATCGGACCAACACAATGGGAAGAGAGGCCCGCGCTTGCGGGCCTCCGCTTGGTTTGAACATCCCAGCCTCGAAACTAACTGACGGAGGGTTATCCTGGCGGTTTCCCATTTCAAGCTTGTAGTGGTGATTACTTGATTAAGGCTCGTGTGGCAGGCATTCGAGGGCTTGCCAATGGGAAGTTGGCATCGTGGAGCAGAAGCAGCCTCCGCCAACTTTGAACGTATTTGCCGAACGGTTCAAGGATACAGGCGATGCGGAAACAGGGGGAAAGGCGGCGTACTCTTATCAGTATCCGCTACACTGCCAGCGGTAATTTCTGATAGCATCATAAAACTTGTTCAAAAGAAGGGTACGCCGGGGTGGTGGAATGGCAGACACAGAGGACTTAAAATCCTCTGGGCGGCAACGCCCGTGCGAGTTCGAGTCTCGCCCTCGGCATCACAAAGCAAAACCAGTATCACAAACCGTATCGCGGATAAGCCTCACGCGAATCTCAGGCAGCAACCGCCGCGAGGATCGTCACCTGAAATGCCAGGCCGACGATTCCAGCACGGTTGTTTAGACCGCTAGCGAACACGGACACCTCACCTCTCAGTTCAACCTGTCCGGATTCGTCATCCCAATCGGCGTCTATGCCAGTGATCGACCAACCGAATTGCGAGGGCGGCGGCGACTGCTGAACTACATTCGTCTTCGCCATCGATGCCGTTCCGATCGCGCGAAAGAACTGTTGCCTGCTCAGCACCGGGCCGACCAGGACCTTGAACGTCTCGTTCTGCTGCGTCTGACCGCCACCTGGCGAAAACACGTTGAAGTTTATGTCAAACTGTCCCGCAACCGTGAAAAGTCGGTTAGCGCCATCAGGACCGGCGACCGCTGCTTCGATCACCCGCGGATTCTGGATCTGATTACTTGGAATACTAACTGCCATCAGGACCTCCTCTTTGACATTGTATTGATGGGAACCGGTGAGCCGGATGCGCAGAGGTCTTTCCCGGTTGCGGCAACGACCGCGTACGAACCTTAACGCTGAAACGCGCCGATAGTACGACTGGTGGTGCGATGTTGTGAATGAGAACCTCGTGCTAAATTATTGGCGGGGCCGGCTCCAGGGCGTTGTTTCATGCAACGTCATATCGGTCCACACCATCGCAGATACATAGACTTATTTAACAAGAGGAGGGTGCGAGAATGATTTCAAAAACAAAACCTTTCGCGTTGACCATGTGCCTTACCGTCGTTATCGGCATGTTGCCGGCTGGCGTCAGAACGCTGGCGCAGCAGACGGTGCAGGCGCGTACAGTCAGACCAGCCGGTGTGTCGGGTGAGTTGCTCGATATACTGAATGCCAATGATGGAAAGACCGATACGCGCGCGACCTCCGGCAAGACCGACTACGTTGGCATGAGTGTCACAATAGACGCCGGAGGCTTGCAGAACATAATCGGCGTCAAGCAGGACTTTGGTCCGTGGGCGACTCACTATCCGGGAGCATATAAGATCGAAGTCGCTGAATCACTTTCTGGACCCTGGATGACCGCATTTGAAGGACCTGGCCAGCGCGGAGAAAGCCGCGCGGAGTTTCCCGCGATTCTGGCGCGTTATGTTCGGATAACCGCTACTGCAAAGAACACCACATATCGAGAGGACTGGTCGATCGCTGAATTGAAACTAGGAGTCGATCCTGGACAAACCCCGCGCCGAATCCCGGCACCACCCGAGCGAGCGCCTGTCGCTACGCCGCCTGTGACTACTCCTCCTGTGGCAGCAGCCAAAACGCTTAAGGATCCCGCTCTGGCAACCGACAAGAATCCCGACACGCGTGCAAGTAGCGGCACGCCAAATTATGAAGGGATGGCGATCACCATCGATCTCGGAGGAGAGTACGAACTGTCGCGCGTGGTGCAGCTTCACGGGCGATGGGCCGAGGAATATCCGGCTGAATACAAGGTCGAAGTAAGTAGGCAGGCAAACGAGAGCAGGTTCCGTGAGGCATGGCGCGGCCCGGGAAACGCAGGTCGCAGTGTAGCCCGATTTGAGCCGGTTACGACTCGGTATGTCCGTATCACCGCGCTTCGAAATAGAGATAGTAATCACTGGTGGTCGATAGCCGAGGTTCGTACCAACCGCGATCCAGACGTAGTTGCGGACGAGGATGATGAGCGGCTCATCCGCCGAATAAGAAGCGTAACCTCTCGGGGCTTCTCAAACGACGCCAGCGTCGCCGATGACAAAAACACGACACGCGCCACAACAAACAAGCCCAATTATGCCGGGAGCTGGCTGCAAGCGGACCTGGGTGGAAGCTACACCATTTCAAAGGTTCTGCTGATCCACGAGCCCGATCGCGAAGATTACCCACGCCGTTACAAGATTGACGTGAGCTCGGATGGCGGACAGTGGCAAACCGTGTTTGAGGGTCGCGGGGAACCGGGTCGCTCCGCGGCAAGCTTTAATCCGGTTCGCGCCAGGTTCGTCCGGATCACGGCAATCTCCGAGCGTGATACGCAACACTGGTGGTCGATCTACCGGCTCAAAATATCAGGATAGTCCGCGCGTTGGGCAGCGGCGGCAATGGGGATCGGCTTACCCTCGGATGCGAAGGCTCGGATAATCCACTACGGTCATGCCATAGGAAAGCGAGAGTCCCTCAACCTCCGGTCGGGCAAAGCGGTACGCCTGCTCGTGAAAGAGGGGAAGAAGCAGCGCCTCTTGCACGATGATCTCTTCGATCTGGCGATAGAAGGAGTGCCGCGCCAGCGGCGATGCTTCAGCACTTCCTTTTTCTATCAGTTGGTCTATCTCCGAGGTGCCGCACAACCGTCCTAACGTACCCTCCCGTGAGTGCAGAATTTGAACGAAGGTGTGGGCGTCCGGGTAATCGGCGCCCCAACGTCCCACAGCCAGGTCAACCGTGCCTTGTGTTGAAGCCTCTATCCATTCGGCCATCGTCTTGTTCACCGGTCGAATCCTCACTCCCTGCAGACGAAAGGCGCCCTCGAGTTCGCGGGTCAGAGCCGCGTATTCGCCGAAGAAGACCGGGTTGAGCACAGCAGTCAACTCAATCTCAGAGGATGATTGCTCCGGTATGCTCGTGGTTGCGGCATACGTCCTCGAGGAGTGGGTGGGATCGTGACCGAGGAGGCCGGGAGGAATGAGTCCGTTTGCCGGGACCGCGAGTCTCCCCAGTGTCTGGCGCACCAGTGTTGCGCAATCAACAGCCCGTACCAGTTTCTGGCGCAGTTTCTTGTCGCTCAGAGGCGGCCGGTGAGTATTGAACGCCGCGTAGTAGGTGATGAGACGCGGCGTCTCGCGATAGCCGTTGGCGAAGTCGGGCTCCCGCCGTAAGGTCTCGACATCGGCCGGTATCAGGTCCGACGCCAGCGAGAACCTGCCTGCCCGGAACTCCGAAAGAATGTCTGCCGGAGAAACTCCGAAGCTGAAGATCATCCCGTCGCTTCTCGGATAGCCGTGGCGCCAGTAGATCTTGTTGCGTTCAAGCTCGAGTCGCTGACCCGGATGGAACTTGACTACCCGGAAGGGTCCGGTTCCCACCGAGCCGTCCTGCCAGCTCCCACCGAACTGGTCGCTGCCCTCGGGGACAATGGCAGATCCGGCGTAAGACACGAGGGCAGGGAACAGTGAGACCGGCTCATCCAGCTCGATGGTGAATTCACTGGCTGACTGAATGCGAAATCCAGCCAGGTCTGCTGCTTCTCCGTTGAGCAGCGCTTTCGCTCCTCGGATCGAGGAGTAGAACCACCGGCACTCGCTGTCGTGGTTTTGGAGCAGGTGCTCGAAGGAATACCGGACGTCTCGCGCCGTGAGTCTGCGGCCATCGTGGAAACGAACATCATCGCGCAGACGGAAGCGATATCTCCTGGCGCCTTCTTCCGCCCCGAATTCCGCCGCTAGCCAGGGAACGATTCTGCCACCCACGTCGCGGGTCAGCGTCTCGAAGACACTTGGAAGGACCTCTACTTCCTCGGTCGTGGCCGACCGTGAAGGATCGAGACTGATCACCACCCCCGCTATGGGGATCTGGATGATTCCACCACTCATCGGGCGGGTCTCCGTCGCCGCGGTTGCCGACTCCACCTTGGCCAGCTCTGAGTAGTTCACGTAGGGAGCGCTGCCCTGCAGCTTGAGCCCGCGAACTTTGGGGCTTACCAGGCGGTGATCAATGTCATGGAAAAGTGGAAGGATGGCGCCCGATTCCAAAAGATGATTCTCGTACTGCCGGTAAAGGGACGCTCTGACGCTGGGCCTGCTTTCGGCGCGAGCTTCTTCCAGAATCTGATCGCCTTTCGCGGAAGCGACATAGTTGCGATAGAGGCCCACGCGCGAGTGAAACAGACTGTGAGTGAAATTATCGGGATCGTCGTAGTCGGCATTCCAGCGCCCGATGCGAAGGTCGAGTCCCTCATTGTGTTGGTCGGCTTCCAGGTAAGACGACATAGTGGTTGTCGCGATCTCCACTTCCACTCCGAGGTCCGACCAGGTCGAGAACAAGGTTCTCAGCAGGGATCCATACCGATCCTGTAGTAGCGGATGGACTGAAGCCCGGAGGCGGATAGGCGCAGTCAGGCCGGCCGCACGCAACATATCGAGCGCCTCTTCGCGTGAGAGCAGATGGCGTCTCCTTCCAGGATCGTAGCCGAGCATTCCGGGAGGAATCAGGCAGACGGCGGGTTGCGAGAATCGCCCGAGCGTTTGCCATACGAGATCGTGTGTACGTACGACGCCCGAAAGCGCGCGGCGGAGCGTCAGGTTCTGTGCAATTGGACCGGTGACCGAATTGAACATCACGAAATAAGTGTTCTTGCGCGGCGCTTCGACGAGTCCACCGCGGAAGCGAGGGTCTCGCAGGAATTCTTCCAGGTCTTGAGGCGACAGGTCGCGCGCCAGATCGATCTCACCCGAGCGCACCCCGGAGGCAATTGCTGCGGCGCTCAGTCCGTGCCGAAATTCGATCGCGTCGAGCGCGGCTGGGGCGCCCTTCCAATACTCCTGATTGCATTCAAGGGTGATGCGGCCACTCTCGTACGATGCAAGACGGAAGGGGCCTGTGCCTGTGGAAAGCCCGCCGGCTTCGTTGTTTTCGGAACTTGCGCGGGTTATGCCGGTCTTGTAATCGGCGAGCAGCGCCGGGTAGATCGAAAGCGCCTCGTCAAGGTGGATCTCAAGCTTATTCTTCGAATGAACCACCATTCCCGCCAGATCACTTGCCTGTTGCCCGGTGTATTCTCGAACGCCGTGGATGGCCGACATCGCAGCCGGCAGTTCTTGAGAGGCGTGTCGAATCGCTTGCTCGAATGATTGCTTGACATCGTCCGCGTTGAGCGGATGACCATCCTGGAAGCGGATATTGTCGCGCAACGTGAGCACGAACGATTTTCCTTCATTGGCCACCTCCCATCTCTCGCAGAGGCCCGGGACAAGATTGCCATCCTGATCCGTCGCCAACAGAGTCTCGAACACATTGGTAAGAATCTCTGCGTCCTCTACGAGCTCCATGTTGATAGGTTCGCGCGCCTGCACGGGATTGGCGATCGCCACGATGAGTCGTCCGCCCCGTGGGATAACTTCCTGCGCCTCGGCCTCTTTCAACCCTGGAGCGAGCCTCGCCGCCTCTTCCAGATATTCATTTGCCTTCTCATACTCACCACGGAAATTGGCGAGAGTCGCAGCCAGCGAGAGTAGATGTCTGAGGTTCTCGGCATCTCCGGCATTTCTCGCCGCCTCAATCCCGCGAGGCGCCCACCGTGTTGTCTCCTCGACCCTCCGGGCTTGCCACGCTGTTTCGGTTGCCAGCATGAGCGCGGCCAGAGCTCGCTGCGGTTGCTCTTCCCGCTCGAAGATCTTGACCGCCGCTTCTGTTTCCTTCAGCGCTCCGTCGACCTCACCGGCCATCCGATGCGCCTGGGCCAACAGCAGCCGCGCTTCGCCCTCGGTTGATCGGGGCCCTTCCCATTCTTCATCCAGGAATTCGAGAGCGGTCTTCGCAGAGCGGGTGGCCTCTTCCGCGCTGAAGGCGTCGAGAGCGGACTTCGCGAGGCGCAGGCCATACTCGACCGTTTTATCCGGAACGTCGCCTTGAGAAAAATGATAGACCAATCGCGGGTAGACGCGCTCAAGTCGTCCGCGATGACGCTTCTCTATGTGCTCGGCATACTTGCGATGAAGCGATCTCCGCTTGCGGCGCGAGATTCGCGCGTACAGAACGTCGCGAACGACAGCGCTGGAGAAGGTCAAGCGATCGCCGCGAGACTCGCGTTCTTCCTCAATCAGCCCGTCCTCGACCAACCGGTCAACGCCAGTCTCGACATCTTCGCTTTCTCCGGCGAGCGTCTCAAGATCGGCAAAGTCAAAGGTCTTGCCGATGACCGAAGCGATCGAAAGAATCTCCCGCAGATCCTCCGGCAATCGCTCGATGCGCTTCTCGACTGCTTGCTGAATCGTCGCCGGCAGGGCATCCGTTGAGACGCCGGTTTCGGCCGAGAGGGTCCAGGAGCCGGTGTTGTCCTTGGTGATCCCGCCGGAATCAAGCAGCGAACGAACCAGTTCTTTGGTGAAGAACGGATTCCCTTCGGTTCCTTCGTAGAGTCTTTGGGTCAAGGCCGCGGAAAGCCCGGGTCCCCCAATCAATGTTTCAAGGAAGAGCCGATGGTCCGACGGCGAAAAAGGTCCCAGAGCAATTGACGAAAAGCGCCGGTCGCCACGGAAACTGTCGAGCATGCGGATGAGCGGATGCCGGCCGTCCACCTCGGTCGAGCGATAAGTACCAACGATCAACGTGGGCGTCGGCCCCAGGCGGCGAACGATGTATTGCAGAGCTTCGATGGAAACCTCCGCCGAGTGGAGGTCTTCCAGGAAAACAATAAGGGGCTTTCCTCCGGCGATTCGCGTCAGGGTCCGAGCGAGCAGCTCGAAGATGTGGGTTCGGTTCTCCGGCCCTTGTGACTCGCCGACGCGCGTAAGTTTGGACTCTCCCGTGGCAGCCGAGCGGATATCGCTGATTTCGGTGAGCATTGGAAACAACGCGACGAGATCAGAAGCCAAATCGGAAAGGTCTATCGAGCCGGACGACGAAGTTGTTGTGTCCCGCTGTCGGAAATATTCCTGAATCGCTTCGCAGAAGCCTTGATAAGGAAAGGCGCCATCTTGTTCGACGGAGCGTCCGTGAAGCACCAGCAGTTTGCGCGCTTTTGCCAGGTTCTCAATCTCGTCCAGCAAACGGGTCTTGCCCGCGCCCGGATCGCCCCCCACGACAACGAACTGGCACTCACCGCTGATGGCGGCGTTGAGCCGCTTCTGCAATTCGGCCAGCTCTTTTTCTCTCCCGATAAAAGGAGAAAGCGCCGGGCGCGGGAGCATCAGCGTGCGGGTGAGCAAGACCGATTTCGTCAGGTCGCTGTCGTGAAGCTTCGACTGACACCGCCGTAGAGAGTCCGCCACTTCGCTCGCTCGCTGCGGTCTCTTCGACGGATCCTTGGCGATACAGGACAGGATTACTGTTTCAAGGTCCTCGTTGATTGCCGCCCCAAGCGAGCGCGGCGGCTGCGGGATCTCGTGAACAATGCGGTAGAGAATTGATTGCAGCTCCCCCGAGAAAGGCGGCTCGCCCGTCAGACACTCGTAAAGCACCGTGCCGAGCGCGTAGATGTCGGAACGATGATCAACGCCGCTGGCCGACGCAACTTGCTCGGGGCTCAGATAAGCGAGCGTTCCGGCGATCGTCCCTGTCTTGGTTATCCGGCTTTCGGCGGCCGCTCGGGCCAAACCGAAGTCCATTATGCGGACTCTCACTCTGCCGCCTTCCTCTCGAGACACCATTACGTTTTCCGGTTTGATGTCCCGGTGGATCACGCCTCGCGCATGGCTATATTCGAGCGCCTCTGCAATCTGAACTCCGATGTCGATGACTTCGCCGAGCGTGAGCGTCTGTTCGCGGAGAAACCCTCGGAGGTTTGTCCCTTGCACCACGGGCATGACAAAGAAGAGGGATCCTTCGTGCTTGCCAAAGTCATAGATCGGGACGACGGCGGGATAATCCATCTGGCCCACGAGTTGCGCTTCGCGCTGAAACCGCTGCTCGGCCTCGGCGCTGAGCATTGCGGGCGGGATGAGCTTGATTGCAACCTCTCGATTCAGTAACGGGTCGTGAGCCTTATAGACGACACCCATGCCCCCGCGACCCAGTTCGGAAATAATTTCGTATCGATTCGAAAGCTTCTGTCCGATCATTCTTCCCTCGGTTGGCCGACGTACAACATACAAGGTCCCAAGTTTAGACCGTCAAGTCCTTCCGCCACTGATCAATTAAAGTAACGCGCTGGAGCCCCTTCGATCAAACATTGGGGAGATTGGCTCGATCCAGTTGGTGCAGCCTACACGGCGCGGAAGGCGTTGTAAAGACAGCAAGTACACCGAGAGCCAGCACCAAAGAACGAGGCTGAATGCTCAACAACTTCATGATTATCGTCGAAGCAGTCAGATTGGATGATTTATTGTTGGAGATCGAGCGAGCTTGTCGGTATAGCAAGTGAGAGTGATTTGATTTCGTCTTTGCCCGGTGTCTCAACTGGACGCCGGCCCGAAACCCTTCATTCAAGAGGGCACAAGGCAGGCCTGCGCCGCACTTGACGGGTATTTCTAAGCGTGACGCTAAGCAACCTTATTCGTGGGTAAGTCCGTTCCCCGGGTCACGCGGCTCTTTTTGCCGTCCAGGCTTCGACCACTCCGAGCGGTTAGATTTAGTGCCCATGAGGGTGCAGCTGTGGCGGCGGAGTCTGCATCAAGAGAGTGTCAGAGTTGCCGACGAAGAAGTTGAACGGCAGACCGCCTCCCGCACCGACACCTACCGCAACTCCGCACGGAACAAGGCTTGTCACCTCAGTCAGCGTGTCCTCCGGCCAATAGATCGTCAAACTGCCGGTGAACAGCTCGCCCGCATCAAATCCAACAAATCCGTTATTGCCGCCGAAGCACTCTTTCGCACTCAGGCCCGCATCTGGCCAATAGATGAGCGCCGTAGGGCCGACAGAGATTTCTCCCAGTAAACCTATGTCAAGACCGAGACTCCCGAAAGTTCCGAAGTCGCTTCCGCTGGTGGTGAAGTACAAGCCATAGGCCCCGGTCAGACCCGCTACAGCCCCCGCTGATATCCCTAACGCGAAGGCGATTAGCGCATCTCCACTAGTCGTCTGCGCGCTCTGCTGACTGGTGGCCGATTCCGAGCCCGCGCCGGCTGCACGAGTCAGCATACGGGATCGAGAATCCGATATTCTTTGTGCGTAGGAAGTCATCTGGTCCACGAAGCCTTCCGCGCCGGCGAACAGCAAAAGTCCTCGGATGAGTTCTTGGGTGGCAGGGTCATTGCGGAGCGCTGTGGCCCCGCCAGCGGAGTGGACCTTGTTGTGAGGGGCGCCGTTAATTGCGGCTTGGAGAGCTCCTGGGTCGATCTTCTCAGGGTTTACCGACCAGTATGGCTCAGTCAGTATGAACGGCTTCATGTACTGGAAGTAGGCTGGTCCGATGTCCCAGTGGTGTGAATAAACCGTCACAGAATAAGCCGTCACATCCAGATCAATTCCGCCGCTAACGGAGAAATCAGTGTGAGCTGTATCCAGAGCGAAAGTAATCTGGCCCGACAACGGTCCTACCGATATTGGGAAGGTGGCAGAGGGGTTCTGGAGCGAGATCGAAGTACCTCCGAGGTCATACCTCTTAATCCCCGACGACCGGTATATTATCGGGGATGACGATGGAGACCTCAAAGGAAATGCTGGGATAGCTAATGCTGTAATCCAATTCGACAATTCCAATGTTGACGCTAGCCATGGCTGATCTCCTTTCTTGGGGTACGCGGCCAACGGAGCACAAGACGCCGAACGACCGCGCCGCACCCCTCTGTAGCCCAAATCCATTAGTCTTACCCGGTAGAAAACGAGCTCCTGCTCATTTTCGTCAGCGAGCATAAACCGAAAGTGCCGCAGCGCGCGGAGTGCAAGGATTTGCCGGTAAATGCTAGTGTCGTATATCACAAATCGGCTGGTCATTTCAATGTGGGTGATATTGGTGGGTGCGCGTCAGATTATCGCGCATACCCACCTTGTCAGAGGTGGGTCCGTGATGTTGTAGCCTACAAGGAGCGCCGTGCGGCTCTCCCGCTTTCTCATACCCACCTCGTGACGAGGTGGGTATGCGCGAAAACCCTACGCATAGCCGCTAGTGGTGGACACATGTTTACTCCTCTGGCGGCCACCTGGCGGTTGGAATGAGCGGCTGCGCACGTTACACCCAGATCTGGTGTAAGCTCCGGCCGAAGGTTGTCAGACGGGATTCAGGCTATCAGCAAATGCGTGTAGGGTCTATTACTGGGCCATTAGCGCTCAAGCCGGACGATCTACCACGAACATAGAGGCGCCGCCGCAATCGCACTGTGCGATCAGCTTCCAGTTATGCAGCGCCCACTGACCTATTATCTCTTGTTTCGTCGAATTGGCGCTGAACCCAAAGCTGGGACCTGTTATCTGTGGCGTCAGATCGCTTCCATCTTCGTCTGTGGCTCGTATCCATTTCCCTGCCACAAGTACAGTTACTCGCATGGCTTACCTCCAAGTACACTATAGTAGTTTATCCGGGAGTTCCGGGACGTAAGAAAAAAGCGACGTCGTGGTTCCAAACAATCCTACTGATTTCCCGTGAGCTGCCGGATCAAATTCACCTCCGCCTGTCTATACGATTCGAAGGGTATTGATTCGGGCAAGATGCTCGCGACCAACCCTCGCGCCATCGGCCCATACATAACGAAAGCGTCGCCCCGACGTTCGGAGTCGACGAATGCCCTGCGTTTGCAGTCTTTCAAGTTGCGTCATTCACAGTGCACCGCTCTTGGTTACTGTCCAACATGCTACACGAAGATTGATATATCGCACAGGCATAGAAGCCAAGCCAAAGCGAGTCGGTCAGCGACGACGCAGGTTGCCTCCTACTTCGGACACCGTGTACCGTGCTAATGTTTCTGCGAATGATTGTGTAATCCCGGTATTTCTCATCTTACACAGTGCTCGTCTTTCCAGGAGAGCGACGGGCGGTGAACATTAACGAGGCTATGTAGAGCGGCAATGACTGACCAGGTATGTTCAAACGAGCGTCAACGGATCACATCCGAGGCGAGGCGCGTAGTTATAAAGCTCGGCACCGCCGTGCTGATGTCCGATGAAGCGGCGGGGATCGCGTCGGATCGATTCCTCGCAGTCGTCGGGTCGATTGCAGAGCTGAAGCGCTCTGGACGAGAGGTGTTGCTTGTGTCATCAGGCGCAATCGGGCTGGGCGCGGAGCGGCTGGGCATGCAGCGACGTCCGCGGCTCGTTAGCTTGAAGCAGGCGTGTGCGGCGGTAGGGCAGGGACGCCTGATGTCGCTCTACTCAGACGCCTTCGACAAGTTTGGCATTTCTATCGCGCAAGTGCTGCTTACCGAGGAGGACTTCTCAAACCGCAAGAGGTATCTGAACCTCCGCAGCACGATTACGAAGTTGCTCGATCTCGGCGTGCTACCCGTCATCAACGAAAACGACACGGTATCGACCGCGGAAATTGAATACACTGAGTCCGTTTCATACGCGAAAGTCAACTTTGGCGATAACGACAAGTTGTCCGCTCTTGTCGCGAGCAAGATGGAGGCCGACCTCCTGGTATTGCTAACCGACGTAGCGGGCTTACACACGGGTAACCCGGTTGACTCTACAGACGCACGGCTGATCCCGGTGGTCGAGCGGATCACTCCAGAGATCGAAGAACTGGCGACGGACAGAAAAGCTTCGCGATTCGGTCGTGGAGGAATGAAGACCAAACTCGAAGCCGCTCGCATTGCCGCCCAATCTGCTTGCGCTGTTATCATCACCAGCGGCAAGGAGCCAAATGTCATCGATCGCATTTTCTCAGGCGAGGAGCTTGGAACCCTCTTCATCCCGACCACTGCTCTCCCAGGTAAACGCCGATGGATCGCCTTCGCCACGACGGTGACGGCCGCCGTGGTGATCAACGAAGGGGCCCGTCAAGCGCTGGTAGAGGGCAAGGCAAGCCTCCTGCCGGCGGGCGTACTAGAAGTCCGAGGCGAATTCGAACGTGGGGACGCCGTGAGCATATTGGACGAGCAGCAACGCGAGTTCGCGCGTGGAATTGTGAATTATTCCGGAGACGAAGCTCGCCGCATCACGGGCAAACGCTCTAACGAGATCGATGAACTGGTGGAGAACAGGAATTATGACGCGCTGGTTACTCGCGACAACATCGCTTTCCTCGACAGGCGCTGAGAGATTCTGATGAGCTCGATAATCGAAATCGCAAAGAAAGCCAAGGCCGCATCGGTCGTTCTGGCGCGGTTGTCGGAAGAGCAAAAGAATAACGCGCTCCTGGCTGTCGCGAGCAGCATCAGCCGGCATCGCGAGGAGATCCTGGCTGCCAACAGGCTTGACTTGCTCGCCGCGAGGCCGCTGGTTGAAGCGGGCCGGATGGCCGCTGCGCTCTACGATCGACTCAAGCTGGACGACGCCAAGCTCCACGACATCGTGACAGGCATTCAACAAGTCGTCGCGATGGTAGACCCGGTTGGCCGGGTGACCCTCGCAACCGAGCTTGATGAAGGCCTCACACTGTATCGCGTTACGTGTCCTATCGGAGTAATCGGTGTCATCTTTGAATCCCGTCCGGACGCTCTCATTCAGATCAGCTCTCTCTGCTTGAAGAGTGGGAATGCAGTACTACTCAAAGGCGGCAGCGAAGCCGAAAACTCAAATCGCGCTCTGTTCAGGGTGATCCATTCCGCGGCTGTCGAGCAGGGGATTCCCACTGAGGCAATGGCGTTACTCGAAAGCCGCGAAGACGTGAACGCTTTGCTTAAAGCGGAGGGCTTCGTTGACTTGATTGTTCCGCGCGGCTCCAATGATCTGGTTCGATTCATTCAGCAGAACACGGTTATCCCGGTGCTCGGCCATGCTGAGGGAATCTGTCACATATACGTTGACAGCGACGGCGATCTGGAAAAGGCCATTCGAATAATCCTCGATGCGAAAGTGGAATATCCAGCCGCCTGCAACGCCGTTGAGACTCTATTAGTCCATCGCGATGTAGCGGCCTCATTACTGCCGCGTGTAGCGGACGCGTTGAAGAGGCGAGGAGTGGAGCTGAGATGCGATGAGCGCTCGATCGAGTATGTCGCCGATGCCAGGCAAAGCAACGAGTCCGACTGGTCGACGGAATACTGTGACCTTATCCTGTCGATCAAAGTCGTTGATTCGTTGGATGAGGCCATCGAGCACATCAACTTCTACGGCTCGAATCATACCGATGCGATCGTCACTGAAAACGAGGCCGCGTGGGAGAAGTTCTTTGCGGGGGTCAACTCCGCCGGTGTTTACCTGAACGCGTCTACTCGGTTTGCTGATGGCTACCGCTACGGGTTCGGCGCGGAAGTTGGGATAAGCACCGCTAAGTTGCACCCGCGCGGCCCGGTGGGGCTGGAAGGACTGGTGACTTACAAATACAAGCTGGTTGGCGATGGCCACACGGGGAACATGTATTCCGCGAACGGCGGCCGAAAATTTACGCACAGGGCGCCAGATTAGCTTGCTTCGCTGAACCCCCTTTCGGCGGACGGCTTCCCCCAAATCCCAACCAACGCAGTTGGTGGATCGTTCATACCCAGCCTACAAGGAACGACTGCGTGCTTTACTGTGATTGGTTAGGTAGTTTCGCTTTTTCTTGCGTTAGCGGCAATCGCCTCGACAAGGCCTGAAGCTCGAATGCAAGATAATTACCCTTGAACTAAACCGCTGCGCGGTAGAAACCGCTGTCCATTTTTCACGTTCCGATTTTGTCCGACAATCCGTTACCCATTCCTTTTGCCAATCCACTTGTAGC
>Ga0137359_10001110_pt1 | contig 21222 bp, 22 predicted proteins | sample Mad1_40_16metaG_FD_108281 | JGI IMG/M metagenome (GOLD analysis project Ga0137359, IMG submission 108281) | Vadose zone soil microbial communities from Angelo Coast Range Reserve, California, USA - Mad1_40_16 metaG | ecosystem: Environmental > Terrestrial > Soil > Vadose zone | place: USA... | reverse complement strand
GTCTATCGGAAGCCTGTACCCGGCCTGGTCGATTCGTTGAAATACTGCGACTGAATGTCCGGTGACTTCACCTACGACCCTCTGAAAGGCGAGCGTGGAGCGGTGGAACAGTTCAAGGGTCCCGGCAATTCCTTGCAGGAAATGCATCTCATCCCATTCCGTTCCCTCATACGCTGGCCATGCGACTCGCCGGACCTCGGTCATGGTCGAGAAGCGATTGTCTAATTCAGTGGGGTCCCGGTTGGCTTCCCAGGGGTAACTCCAGGTACAGTAGATAGAAACTCTGCGTTTGCCCGGAGTGTACTTGCGGGGTGCATGATTCTGATTGTAAGTACGCGGCGGTTGAGGAGCGGAGCTCATGATTGCCTACTTTCTGTACTTTCCAATGACCTTTCCTTCAGAGACCATCGCTCAGCAACGCCAGGTATCGGAGCGCCTTGATGCCAGGCAGAAAAAAATAGGCGCCGCCCCTCACGGTGGTAAACGCGGGCAGACCTGTGATCTTCTTTCGAATCGGCCGATGCGGAATGGTCATGTCATAGGTGCCGTCCTGAGTGCCTACGAAAGGATCTCGCTCGTTGCCTAGTTCGTGAAAGCTCGGGTCGTTCGCCCAGACATTCATGGCGAACTCGAATTGGCGAACTAAGCTCGCGCATCCAATAAAAGCAGCGATGCCTCGTTCTTTGCCGTCCTCGGGTGCTCCCTCGGGCAACGGCGGCCCGTATGTGCCTCCGCGGCGGATCATCTTGCGTCGGTTCATGTTAGTTGCTGTGTCCCGTGGGTTCATTCGACGTATGTGTGAACCGAGCGGACAGGCGTAGCCGTACGGGTCCTTGTCCGCATAAGCAAAATCATTGGTGCGTCGCGAGTCTGCGCCGAGTTCGGGATCGTCCTTGTTCGGCGCGAGGACAAGCGGCGCACCACTGCGCCATCGCCCCATGAGCTTGGCTGCGACCAATTCCTGCTGCTCTTGAGTCTCGCCGTTTTGTCGCAGAAAATCGCGAAACGCGCCGACGTGCTCTTGCAACCGAACATATGCCAGATAACTACCATTGCGGGAAAGGATCGCGGGGTGTGGGAGTGCCGCAGGTTCACCCTCTTCGTCCGGATACCCAAGAAAGAATTCGCCTGCTTTGATGGCTGGACCGGAGCCGGGCGTCGCCTCCATGCCGGTGCCTTCGATCACGGGCTGCGAGAGCCGATCGCGATAGCCAAAGTGTTCGTGAGCGTAGCTATACGGCGGTAGGGCCTCGAGGTCCAAGGATGACAGCACTTCCACACCAGTGCACCTCAAGAGGTACTCTTGATGTTCGCGCGTGCATCGCTCGCGTTCCTCCACATTGCTAGCAAAGAGCACGACAATGGCGTGAAGGTTGGGATTTGCCATGCCCCCGATCCAATTGCCGGGGTGATTCGCCCCGGTTGCGCCGAGGATATTCGCTCGGGCAGCCATTCCTTGACGAAACTCTTCTGGAAAAGTCAGCAACGACGCGTGATCAAGGCCAATAGCCCTCAGCCCATTCCATGTGAATGCGACGGTGACCCATCTGGAATCGAGTTGGCTCGACTCGACTGTTTGTGCGGTACCGACTTTGGCAAGGATGCCTGCCAACCATGCACGAGCGCCTACCGCATCGGCAAAACTTAGAAATTCGTAACGCGCAGCAAGGGCTGGAGGGCGTGCAATCAGAAAATGCTGAATGTCATCCAGTTCTAGCACGCGGCCTCTCCGCAAGTAAACTGGCCTACTGCATCTCGTCGAGCATCTTGGAGAAGGCCGCCTTCAGCTTTAAAGCCTTCTTGATTTCGCGAGCGCTGACGAACGGATACTCGCCATACTCTAGAAAGCTCGGACATTGATGCTCGCGAACAAATTTGACGAACGCCGGCGGATTTGTCTTCCAATCTTCTGGAAATCCCTCGAGGTTCTCGAACACAGTGTTTAGTCCCGCTGCGGCGAACAAAGCGATGGCGTCCTCGGTGTACTTGTCAAAATCGGTGTCGAAGATTCCCTGGTACATGAAATACTTGTCCTTGCCGATGTCGAAGAGGACCCACCTTAAATAGTGGAGCTTGAGCGGCGCGAGCAGGTCAGGCGAGCCTTGCAAAGACCTCTCAATTGTCTTTCCGTATTCGCGGATTATCTTCTCCGTTCCCGGTTTCGTCCTGGCGATTATCGTGAAGCCGTAACACGCGGGACTCTTTGGATACACTGGACCATATCTGCCCTGCTCGAGGTTAAAATAGCCTTCCTTTGGAATCGCCATGGCTCGTGGCTTCGTCCAGTCGTCTTGCACCGTGGCTGTCCCTGCCTGCGATTGAGCAGGTTCGCGCTGTCGCCTTGGTTGTGTCGCCACGTTCCCTCCTGACCTCACCGATTCGTCACTTCGGGCGCACGCATCAATACTTACGCGTCACTAGCAGGCGCGTATTCACGCTGCTCCGGTTGGTGTCACGGGGGACTCTGCGGCAGCACGGATGGCGGGACAACTGGAAGTTTTGACAGGTGCCGTCGTCAAGTCGTTACATCACATTTTGCCTCGGTCCTGTAAGGTCCAACGCTTTGCTTGCACCCGAGGTTCTCGCAGGTTGAGGGCGACTCGGCTCAGCGAGTTCATTTGTAGCCCGAGGAGGTACAGAAAATGGAGCTTCTTAATATTTACCGGCACGAACCGGATGGTTCGCTATCCTGGATAACCAGCGTCGGTTCCGTAAAAATGGCCCGAGCAATTATCCATTCAAGCGCGGTCAGCCCGTCCGACGAATTTTTGATCTACGACACCGGCGCAAGAGAAGGAGTCACTTTGCGTGCGGACGGACATTGGTTGCCAGCGAAGAACCGAATCAAAAGAGATTCGGAAGTCGCCCCCAACCTGGGGTGAAGGACTGGATCTGTCTACAGCCCCAGAGCTGACTGGTTGTGAGACCCGTCCGCTGTTCAGATTTCTCAAGCTCATGCGAGCGGCCATCGTAGAAAATCTAAACAGAATCTTCCGATGGCCGCTACCCAGCCTGCGCATTTCTGCTGCGATGTTTCTTACTGGGCGGCCGAGATCTCAACGCTGGCGGCCAAGCGGGCACTGGATGTCATTTCAGCAGTGCGCAGCCAATCCACGTCGTCGGCGTCCACTATGCCAAGTTCTCCATTCGAATCTTCAAACTTCAACCCACTTCTATCGAGCCAGAATTTCGTAACCTTATAACTAGCGTTGGATTTGAGCACGAGGATGGTAAAACCGGTCCGTGGTTTTCCGCGCGATGCAGAGAAAGAGCTCGGTTGTGCCGATGGGCCGTAGGGCGGGCGATCTGGCCTAACTGGTCCGTAAGCCAGCGTCGCGGGAACCGATATGTCGTCCATCAATCGCAATTGCAGCGGCTCCTCTCCCTTGAGCCGTGGACGGGGACCGCGCGCTGGCAGGGAAATTACTTTCCAAGGCCACAAAGGAGGTATCATCCATTCGGCGACATCTCGTTTTGCATGTCCCTTACCACTAATATCTCCAGTTTTGTTCACCTTGAACCCCTTTGCCTGAATCACTTTCGCCGGCACTGGCAAATCACCATAAGGTAGGACGATACGATCAAACGTTATCGTCAGATGGCCTTTCCCCCAAAGGTGGCCTGGATCCTTCGCCTCCTCCAGGTGACCGCCAAGCATCGCGCCCCGCGGAAATGCAGGCCTGCCGAACTCCTCAAGACTCTTCAAATGACACAGCACAGGATCGCCTATGGCTGTCGTCGCCGAGGAGAAATTTGGTTCGTTCATAGTGCATTGCAGAAGTGTGCCGGCCGGTATTAAACGATTTTGGGCGGAAGCTCCGCCCGCCAAGACGAGTATCCCGATCAAGCTCAACCCAGTTGCCCTAAATAGCCTCATGATTAGCCTCCTCACATAGGTCGAAGCGAATCCGGGGCCGTGCCTCTCGTCAGCGGAGAAGAAAGAAACGCTCGTGACTGAACTTCAAGGACCAGATTCACCCAAAACAAGTTTGACTTTGAACTCTTCCCCGAGCAAAGAAACTGTTAATACTTACAGAACGCGAAGTCGGCGTCAGACAGCCCTGCCCATCACAGCACACATTTGACTTCGTTGAGCGGTTTGTTCGGGCGCTGTTGATTTTGACAGCTCTCTAAAGGCTTAAGTCTGCCTACCGTGGAGAAATGCATCGGGCCCGCAACTACATTCGTACCGAAATTCCTGGGGCAAGCCCCACCATCGCTGAACACAAAAAGGATCCGACAGGATTTCCCGATCTGAACATACCTGTGGTTGTTGATCTTGACGCAACCCTCAAGAAACAAACCTTAGTGATTGAATCGTTGACGATCCTGCTCAGGGAGCGACCGGAACGTTTCTTCGTCGTACCTGTGTGGTTGATGATAGGACGAGAACGTTTACAAGGGGAGATCGGCCGCCGAATTTCAATCGCTGCGTACCTTATCCCCTATCGGGCTGAGTTATTGGAGTATTTGAGAAGACAGCTCGCCAGGGGCCGATCTGTCGTGCTAGCAACCGGCGCCGACGAGCAACTCGCGCGGAGGGTGGCCAAGGACCTAAGAATATTCGCTCGGGTCATGGCGGCTGACGGTAGACCGGACGTCCGTAAACGCTACCTTTAACGTCGGAGCCAAACAGTTCGGGACGATGAAGGAAAATGTCCAGGCGGTGCTCGACCGCGCCGGCCACGGACAACGAGTAATTAACTTGCCTGCGGAACCGGCGATTTGGATCTTGAAGGCGCTGGAGCAGATACGCCTTTCCCCAATATACAAATGGATTTACGAGACCGCGACTCAGGACAGTTTTGTCTCTACCGAACTGATCGAAGGCACATTAGGATTCGTACCCCGGTATTCCAACCAGGACGCACTCCTTCGCAACTATTACTGGTACGCAGCTCATCGCAACGAATGCAAGGGGAATACTGGGATCTCGCACCGCGTGGCCTGGAAAAAAGGGTTGCTGCAATTCGCCAAATGGTTTTTTTGAGCTGCTGCGTAAGTCATAATCCGCGATACCGTACGCCCTTTGGACAGCCTACCTTTTCGCAGGGTCCCGCAACCGTCCGGGCCGATCCGTTCCTCAGCAACAAACTGGCTTTTGGCGGAACTCCAAACTACGGACAGGACACACTGATCCGAAGCGCATATTCGCCCTCAATAGTCAATCATCCACAGCAGCCAAACGAAGAAGCCAACTCCAATTACGAGTAGGAGCCAAAGCAGTCCGTGTAAATCCGAAGAACGCTTTTCGATTGGGGGCGAGGCTCGGGGCGCATTCATTGGCACTCGACCTTGCGTTAGTTCATGTTCGAGCATTTCCAGGCAAGCGTCAATCTCCTGCGGTGTCGGCCGTTGCTGATAACGATTGTACGATGGCATAGCTCGAACTTGGCGGTGAGTGGGCACACCAATATATGTAACGTAGGTTTCGTCCAGCGCCGAAAACACTGTGAACAATGACAGGACTCGGCTATCCAAAGGCATTAGTCAAAAAAATCGCAGGAACAAATCCGGATTAGTTTTTCGAGCTTGGGGATCTGTTGGGTTGGAGAGCCCCTGGCGCATGGCCGGGGCTCTCCAGGTTGAGTTGTGACTTCTCTTGTTGTCCGCGGTCTGCTGCAAGACCAGGCGGCTGATGCTACGCTGCCCTGGCGGCCAGCTTGGTCTCAACGATGTTACGAATCAAACGCCGAGTTCGTTCAACGAAAGCCAGCGCGTCTGCCAGACAGCTCTCCAACAACACGCCTACTCCATAATGAGCCGACATATCGGCTGCTGCGATCAAGGCTACGTATTCCCCGATACGTAGATGCGTCAGATGATTCGCCTTAACAAGGACATAAATGCGCCTCGCCTCTGGTGATTGGATCTCCTCTAGCTCCCGGCGAAAATCTTCCACGAAGACATCTTGAAGTCGGTTGCTGGGATTTACCGGCTTTTCACCAATGAGCCTGAACGCCTCATCCAGCGTCGCCAGCGTTTTTTGCGTAACGAACGTCCGCGCGCTCAAAGCTTCTTCGATCTCTGGACTCTGTGCAGCTTCGCTTAGTTCCTGAAAAAGCTTGGCGGACCGCTCTGTGCTCTGCCGGACATTGCTAAGAAGTAGCACAAACAATTCCTTACGATTTTTCACTTGCATAACATTCTCCTTTTCGGGATGTTCCTCGACTTGCTTGGGTTAAGGTTTAGGTTCTCGACTTGTAAAGGGCCTCGACAACGGGCGGTTGAGTGAGCGCTGAATGAGCGTTCGTGGTGCCTGGGAAATTCCGACATCGTGCGGTGTGTCTGAAAAACGGGCCACTGTCAAAACTGCCAGACTGTGGCTGTCGTCTCGCGGTTCGTTGACTAAACCCGAAGTCGCAAGACTCCTCACGACGGCACCCGCAATCAAGAAAATAAATCGGCCGCAGACGGCGGTTTTCGGATACGTCCTTATTGGCCAATCTCTCGAGTGATCGATTTCCGACATCGAGGCTAGCTTCGTGGAAACACCATTCATCCGATTGAATTCTGTTATTTCTGACAGTTTTCGCCGGCTATTTCGAATCCTATCCTGCTAGCGCTGGGAAAACAGGACCTGGGAGCGAGGCAGACCCCCACGAGGACGAAGGAAGGTGCAAGCCGCGTCCCGAAAACACCTTCAACCCGGGTCCTGTGGTTGAATGAGGCCGCCCCCGTCTGGATCCGCACCCAACTTGAGAATAAAGATCAGCAATAAACCGAAATTCAGCTAAATCCTCTCCAATCTACTGACGAACTACTCGTTTCTCTACATCGCTTGCGCGAAGATCACGCGAGACTGTCTGTATCTCATCGATCATCACGGGGAAATGCGAAAGCCGGACGCGATCGTTCTGTAAGGCTCGTCGCCACTGCCACGGCGCTCCTCATGACATCCCGCAAGGAATTTCCCCGTTTTGCGAGTTTCTGGAGCGCTGTCAGTTTTGCCAGTGTTTTCCCGCCGACTTCACTAGTTATTGTCCAGGGAAGGAATTCACCTGATGTGGTGACGACGGAAGGAGGCCTTATGAGGCCTGTTGCTTTCAAACTGTTCTGTATTCCCCTTGGCGCATTGGCGTTCGCAATCAGCAGCTATCCGCAAGAAACAGAGAAATTGAAGGTGTCGGTGGACCCGGGCGAGGCTTACACGTTTGTGGATGGCAAAGCGATTGGTCCGGGCAATCGAACCATCAAGCTTCCTCTCGGAAGCCACAATGTGATCGTGGCGAATTACGGCTTCAAGTTTTTTCAACAGGATGTCGCACTCGATTCGGGCAAACCTACAACTGTTAAGGTCAAACTCGAGCCGTCAGGCAGTGACGTGCCGGGTCCGTTTGGGCGCATCCAGATCGAACTGGGGCGTCTCAGTTTAGGCGACGCAGGTGATCATGCCGTACTCCTTAACGGAAAAACAGCGAACTATTTTGTTGGGCACGTGGACGAGTTCAATAACGACATTGGTTGGCACCAGGAGTTAGTTGTTCCTCCGGGGAACCACCAAGTTACCGTGACTAGACGCGGGAACGAAGTCTGGTCCGGCACGATTTCCGTAGCAGCTAACCAGCGCGTGATCGTCGATATTTCTAATGGAAAACAAAAGGTTAAGGATTGGCAGGGCGGCGGCAAACTTCACGCATTGCCCCGTTTTACCGCTGGTATGGCGAGTGCGAGAGTAACGGTTGCGCCGGTTAGCAGTGAAATTTCCGCAAGTCCTTCCAAAATCGATTGCGGTCAACCGAGCCAACTGAAATGGACCTCGGCCGAAACAATCGATGCGGACATAAGCGGCATGAGCCCGGTTCCCGTGAACGGTGACAAGACTGTGTCTCCAAAGCAGACGACTGCTTACGATTTCACAGCCACTGGCCCTGGTGGCGTAACCAAATCCAGCGCGACAGTCGACGTTAACACTGTGGTGCAATCGTCGGTCAGTGTTTCACCCACAGAGGTGCGGTATCGGCGAATCGGTGATAAGACGCTTGAGTCGGGAAACGCGACTGTCGCCTGGTCGAGCTCTAACTCGGACGCAGCGTCTCTGACACCGTTTGGCTCGGTCGGAACCACTGGCAGCAAGTCCGTGCCAATGACGCCGACGCAAACCACGGACGGACCAGTAGACGAAACCTTTAAATACACGCTCACCGCGACAAACGCGTGCGGCGGTTCAGAAACGAAGACGGCTGCCGTTCATCTCACCGGGTCAATTGAGCCAATTCCGGAAGTACTGCTCCAAAGTGTTTTCTTTCCAACTGATTATCCTACGAAGCAGGATCCGACCGTCGGTCTCGTTCAGAGTCAACAGGCAGCCCTGACTAGTCTTGCCACTGGTTTCACAAAGTACGTGGAATACGATCCTGGAGCGAAACTGTCACTCGCCGCATATGCGGACGAGCGTGGACCCAATACTTACAACCAGGACTTGTCCGAGCGTCGTGTTCAAAGCGTGAAGGATTTTCTGGTTTCCAAGGGGATCGCTGAGGACAAGATCGAAACATCCGCGTATGGCGATGACAAGCCGCTCGAAAAGAGCACGGTGATCGAACTACAGGGCAAAAATCCCGATCAACCAGCCGAAACTCGCGTTCGCAATTTCCGCTCGACCTGGCTAGCGTACAACCGCAGAGTTGACGTTGCTCTATTGCCGACAAACCGTGAATCCCTACAGTTTTATCCCAACAGCGCTCCTGATTCAGAAACTCTTTGGCAGAGGCCTAAGCCTGCGGTGAGCGCAGTCCAAAATCAATAAGCAAGCTGAGAGAAATGAAACTTCGCGGCGTGCGGAGTCGGAGGCCTTCGTAACCCAGGTTCCGAAAATGTGGATTTGACAAATTGAAGAGATTGGAGAATCGCTTGCTAGTACTAAATTCCTCCAAGCCAACTAGCTTATCCCTAAAGGAGACTGTTCGCTCAACCGGGGACGAGAGCAGCGCGGCTTTCGAACTCATTTACCAGCAACACCGTCGGCACGTTTATGCCATTTGCACGCGAATGCTGAGAGATCCGATTGAAGCTGAGGATTTGGCCCAGGAGACATTTCTGCTGGTATTTCGGAAGATGCACACGTTCCGGGGTGAAGCAGCCTTTTCATCCTGGTTATACCGATTAACAATCAACACCGTCCTTATGAGCTTTCGTCGTAAGACCCATGTTTTGGCATCTCTGGACGAGCTTATGGCAGATTGGGAGAACGGTGGCCTTCCGGAAATTGCAAAGCCCGATATGACACTATCGGGACTCTTCGACCGGCTTAATCTTGAGGCGGCGATCGATTTGCTGCCGAGCGGCTGCAAGGCCGCCTTTATCCTTCACGATGTCGAGGGGTACGAACATCGAGAAGTAGCTACTATTCTGGGCTGCTCAATTGGGAACTCAAAATCCCAGTTGCACAGAGCGCGCAGAAGGTTGCGTAAATTGCTCCACTATGTGCCCGACGAGAAACGCGGCAGCAATGCAAAAGCCTGCTGCAATTTTTCGTGGACAATCAGTTAGCCAGCCGAGATTGTCGCTGGGCTCCTCGGCAAGAGCCTACGTGGCGCGACCCGAGCCTACTGTTCCACAACCCGGTTCCATGAATGATCAGGATTGAAGCGCTCCATCTTTGTGAATTCGGTGAGTGTGGCCGGTCCAAAATCCTTTTCGTAGACAACTCCGTCGTTGCTGACGATGAAGGTTTTCACCCCTGTTATGCCGTATTTGGCTGGCGCAGCTGCCAGGGCAAAGCCCCCGATCATCAGGCCTTTCACGACGTAGTCCATCTCGCCGAGCCGCGCTGCGGGTCCCTGTCCCTTTAGGATCTTGAAAAAATAGCCATGATACGGTTCGGCACCGGTGGAATATCCTTGTTCAATCGCGTGCGCTATCTTTTCGCCGACCGGGCCTCCCCAGCTGGCATCCGCATTCTGCCACGCGAGGCCATCCTGTTTACCGGGAGCGCTTACAATCCGCTGGGCGTATTGATTCACGTCGTACCCTTCGCGTTTCTGGAGCGCGTATTGTTGCTGCGCTTCTACGTAACCGTGGCAGACTTCAATGACGTCCAGTTCATTCCTGCCAATGCGCCGATAGATGAGTTCCAGACGGCCTGCCTTGACATCGAAAAACCATTTGTCACCGCGCTTCACAAGCGGGACCGGAAACGGCCAGTCCTCCTTGCCCACTAGGAGAAAGGCGCGGTTTCCCCTCGTTGGATCCACGGAAACACTTTCCTTTTCGCGGGCTTCGGCAGCGAAGGCAGAGGCTTGCTGGCGATCGAGCGGAGTTTCACCGGAAAGAACAATATTGCTGCCATCAGGTCCGAAAATTTGCTTCAGAATGGCTACATCAAACGTCTCAGCGGCCTTGATTAGGGCATCCGCAGCCTTCTGAGGCGCGTCGAAGCGCTCCGCACCTTCACCAATAGCATTCGCAGTCGTCGTAGCGGGTTTAGAAGCTCTTTGTGCCGCGACGAGTGTGAGTGTCGGAAAAAACACCAGTGTGCTCACGATCGAGGCAATCCCATTGCGATTTCGATTTGCAGACATGTCAGATCTCCCGTATGTCCTATGCCGAATTTGCGCGGCTACCTACGACGCCCACCACCGCGACGGCCGCCGCCACCGCCTCGGCTTCCCATGCTAGAAGCGCCGCGGCTGCTACTTGCTTTTGCGCTCCTTCCATCGAATCCTGTGGAACCCCCTCCGAAGGCATCGCGGTTTCCGCCACCGGCGCGCGAAAGATCTCGGTTTCCAATGCGGTCCGCCCCTCCGCTGGAGGGCCGGTTGCCCGAGCCAATGCCGTTTCCCGACCGGTTGGCGAGAGCACTATCGCCTCCGCGGTTGCTGGATAGATTGCCTCCTTGTCGTCCGACCTGTTGTCGAGCGCCAGCCTGGCGATTGGACAATGAGTCTCTACCTGTCGTGCCGCCAAATCGGTCTGCTGTGGCTCGGTCACGATAAGGCGCGCCGCCGCGATGCTGCGGATTGTGCGTCCAGTTCCCATTGCCACGGTTTCCGCCATTAATGTTGTTGCGATTCCCGCCATTGATATTCGAATTGCGCACGAAATTGTTGTTGTGATTGACATAGACGTTGTTGTTGCCCCAGCCAGAACCCCAGCCCCAACCTCCCCCGCCCCAGGCAGCGCCCATCGCCACTCCAAGCCCAAACGAGATAGCCATTCCCGCTGCGTAGTATCCCGCCGGCGGATAGTAAATCGGTGGGTACGGATATACCGGGGGGCCGTACACCACCACTGGATCATAAGAAGGCACATATACAACTTCCGGCTTGGCCGGTTCGATAACGATCACACTTTTGTTCTCAACAACTTTTGTTTCCACTCTCTGTTGCTCGGTCGACTTTAGATTGCCGTTGCTGTCGGCCTTTTTGCGCATGCGCTGCACGGCATCCATCACATCGCCTTGCTGCGCCAGAAATGCATTGCCCAAATCCGTCGTCCACTGGATATCATCTGCAAGCCGCTTCACCACTTCCGGCAGTGCGGCCATCGCCTGAATGCTCGGATCCCAGGGTTGTTTGGCAACAGCATCGGCCAGCGATTTGTCTTTTAGCGCTTGGTTTTTCGCTAACCACTGCTGAAGCTGTATGAGCTCGAGAGGATACGTGGATGCTGCGAGGACTTGTGCAAGCAACGGATCTGGATAGAGGGCAATCGGTGCCACTAGAGAATCCAACTGGTCGGCTGGAATCTTCGCCGGCTGGTCCTGCGCGGGAGTCGCCTTATCGGTGTCACTAGATTGCAGTGGCCAGATGTCGCCTGGCGCGATGACAATGGCGCAAACTATCGCCAAGACGTATCGCAGCGTTGGACCCCAAGGGTTCTGTTTAGGACTCATTGCTATGTCGCCGCTCCTTCGTCCTTTGCAGCCAACTGAGTCAGTTGAGCGCGCGGACCGCGAAGGCGTTTCATGTTCACAAACACAGGCAGCGCCTATTTTGTTTCACAGTAGGCTGCGGGCCTTCGTCGCGGTACTGTCAAAAAACACAGTGGACCTGTGATCGGTCAAACTGCCCCCTGCAGAATCGAAGAAGGATAATAAAAATGCTGACCTGGCTAGTTCACAAGATTAGTCGCCGGGTATGCATTTCTGAGACCAAGCAGGCCTCATGCACGCGCACGACGCAAGCCGAAGCCGCGTCAGAAGGCGAGCCTTATTAGCCTGTGAATGACGTCATGCAGGGGAGCTATCGTCAGCAGCAGTGGTAAAAACGGGAGAGCGACAATGATCGTAAGTTGGATCACTGTTTCCTTGCCGAAGGGCAGGAGACGCATTTCAGTCACGACACCGTAGGCGTTTGCCAAGTCTGATAGTGATTGAAGGTCCTGCGTGCCCAGCAAAGGTTCGACACGTTCGCCATTCCCATCAATCCATTTGCGATGAAAGTCATTAACATAATGACTTGCTAATATCCCATATTGTCCTCTGGCGAGTTGCTGTGCCTTCTCGAGTCGGATAACAAAGAAACCTAGGGGTGTCAGCACGATGACAACTAGGAACACTACCGCCGTGAGGATCTCCAACTCGAAGCCTGGCAAATGTGCGCCCGCGTGCCAAATTCGATCTCCGATGAAACCCGCAAGAATCACAGTTTGAGCAACCAGTACTGGAGCAAACGCAAGCACGCTGCCCGAAAGGAAGCCGAGTCCTCCAGCACGATCTGGATGGAACAGGTTCAATTGCAAGGGTAGCGAGCGCACCTGCCAGAGAAAGCGGTACCAGACGAATAGCCGAAAATACCAGCGAAGCAAGATGAATCGAAGGAACGGCAAACTTAAAAACGCATACCAAATTCCAGCGGCGGTGAGGTGCAGCGGCTGCGTAGTGGCAGCGTACCAGGTCGAGCAGCCAGCCACTACAATCTCTCTCCAAGCCCAGCAACTGAAGCCAACAACGAACAATAGAATAGCAATTTCCGCTGAGGTGGAATTTCGTAGGCGCAGTGCTGACCGGACGATGCCTGCGAATCGTACGGAATCTTCGACAGGGATTATCTCGCGCTCCAGAAACTGGCGAGCGACTGCCCTCATGCGGTCGTGGACAATCAACTCCGATGCAACGAGCAAAGGTAATGCCACCAAAAATCGCGTGTGGACTCCGACGCTAAGCAAGAACGGAATTCCGGCTGTCCCGAAGGCCTGTCCCGCCATCAGCGCGAGAAGAAAGGGCGGGATCCAGCAGATAAGCGGGAGTGCAATGGTGCGTCGCCAGATCAGTTCAAGCGGGGGGCGGGCGAGTTTCGTACGAAGATATAATTGATAGAGTGGCCCGCCAAGTACGAGTGAGAAGTCGGCCTCACCGGTCAGAACGTGGTTTGCCATGTCCGCTATTCGTCCGAAACTGCCCCTTTTCACAAATATCGCCGAATATCCCCTTGTCGAATACTTTCTGCACTAAAGTAACTGGCACTAGTAGCAGGCACCAGATCAGGCTCAGACCAAAGACAACTCACGCATGACTGCGACAGGACTGGCATTTTTACCAGTTTTCGCATCGCCCAAGTTCTCCGCAATATTCGAACTGCAAACGGGGAAGTCTTTGGTTCGCGAAGTGGAGGAAACTAATGCGCTCAGATTGTTGGAGACTCAGCGTCAGGCTAGGCCTCGGCGGTGTAATGCTATCTACGCTTTTCTCATTGTTCACGAGGCCGGTTTTAGGAAAACCTCAGGACGCAAGTCAGAGTGATCTTCAGCAGATGCAAAAGAAAGTCGATCAGTTAGAGCAGCAGCTACAGGACTTGAAACAGCAGATGGCGTCCGCAACCCACTCGGCTGCTCCTGATTCTGCAAGCGGTCAAGCATCGGCGGCAAAACAACCAAAGTCGGACAGCACCGTGGATTTCTACGGCTTCGCCATGCTCGATTCCGGCTATCAGTTCAACACCAATGATCCGAACTGGTTTGATGTCGTCCGGCCAACGAAGCTGTCTGCGTTCAAGGGTGAGTTTGCGCCAGATGGGAAGGTCTTCTATGGCGTCCGGCAGACACGCTTCGGTGTTAAAGCGTTCACGCCGACCACATTTGGCGACCTCAAGACAATATTTGAGTTTGAGCTTTTCGGCACGGGTGTGGACACAGGTCAGACTACGTTTCGCCTGCGTCATGCCTACGGTGAGTTGGGCCACTTCGGGGCTGGCCAAACCTGGAGCCCGTTCATGGATATCGATGTGTTCCCGAACTCGCTTGAATACTGGGGACCAAACGGCATGGTGTTCTTCCGCAACGTGCAGGTTCGCTGGATGCCCCTACAAGGTGAGAGCAATGTAGTTATTGCCCTTGAGCGTCCTGGCGCCAGCGCGGACGGGGGCGTTTATTCGGATCGGATCGAGCTGCAGGCAGTCAAACCCCAATTCAAATGGCCGGACCTGACCGGGCACGTTCGCGTGGCGAGAAAGTGGGGGTACGTTCAAGTGGGTGCCATATTCAGGACGATTGCATGGGTGGACACGAACCCAACCGGACCCAATCTAAGTGGGACCGCCTACGGTTGGGGTGTAAACACCAGCTCGAATCTTAATTTCTCCAAGAATAATGTCGGCAAGCTGCAGGTCGTTTATGGCGAGGGCATAGAGAACTACATGAATGATGCGCCCGTCGACATCGGCATAAAAAACAATTTGTCCAACCGCAAGCAGCCGATCATTGGGGTATCCCTGCCTGTATTAGGCGTTGTTGCCTTCTTGGATCACACCTGGAGCGAGCGTTTCACTACCTCCGCGGGCTATTCGCTTGTGAACATTGCAAATTCCAACGCGCAATTGCCTTCCGCGTTTCATCAGGGGGGCTATGCACTTGGGAACCTGCTCTACCACCCAACCAAACGAGTAACCATGGGCGGCGAATTTCAGTTTGGCCGGCGTGTGAACTTCAGCGACCCGTTCAACGTGAACGACTATCGCATTCAAGTGTCCTTCAAATACGACTGGTCCAAAGGATTTGAATACTGAGCCCCGAGGTTGTGGGCTGGCGAAGACGAGTCAAACCATTCCATCTAGGAGAAAAGATATGCGCAGAATGAATGTTCAGCTCCGAACGATCTTGGTCTTAGTTTCTGTCTTTTTCTTGGCGTCAGACACAACTCCGACGGCGGTTCTTGCCCAATCAAAACGTAGCCCAGTTGCTCCGAACCGCGAACGCGTCGAAGCCGTAGTGACCGAAGCCTACAACAAATTCCGGACGGACACGTCCGGGAAAAACGCAGACTACATACCCTTTCTGGCGCAGGTGGACTCGAAATTGTTCGGAGTCTCCGTAGTTACGACCGACAATCAAACCTTCAACCTCGGCGATGTCAGTTATTCCTTTTCCATCCAGTCCATATCGAAAGTCTTTACGTTGGCAATGGCAATGGAAGAGCTCGGACCTGAAAAAGTCTTTCAACGCGTCGGGTCGGAACCCACAGGTCGGCCGTTCAATTCTCCTGTGGCGGTCGTGGACATGCCGACTCACACCGCTAACCCTCTGGTTAACGCCGGCGCTATCGCTACCACCAGTTTGATCTCCGGTGGCGACGCCAACGAAAGGTGGAACAAGATTCTAGCTTTTTACAGTAAGGCCGCCGGAGAAAAGTTGGCCCTTATTGATGAGGTTTATAAATCCGAGGCGGCGACCAACACCGGCAACAAAGCTTTATCCATGCTGCTGGCGAAGTACGAGCGGATCTATGCCGATCCGTTTGAGTCCGTCGATATTTATACAAAGCAATGTTCTGTCGGCGTGAACGCAACCCAACTCGCGCGCATGGGTGCAACACTCGCGAACAATGGCAAAAATCCCGCGACGGGCGAACAAGTAATCAAGAGCGAGGATATCCCGTTCATTCTTTCCGCGATGACCATGGCAGGTCTCTACGACTCCTCAGGTTATTGGGCTTGGCACGTTGGTCTTCCGGCAAAGAGCGGTGTAGGCGGTGGGATTGTCGCGGTGGTTCCGGGCAAGGGGGCAATTGCCGTGTTTGCGCCGCGGCTCGATGAGGTCGGCAATAGCGTCAAAGCACAAAAGGTTATTGAATACGTCGCCGACAAACTGGACTACAACGTCTATTCGCCGAGCTCCGTTGGCCTGAAGTAACTCTCGTTACCTCGGGTCGGCGGCATGAAGACATTGTTTAACCCAGTGATGGTACGCCCAACCCCAAACAGGAGTAGGAGGAGCATGTCTGTGAGACAGAACCCGCTGAGGCTGATGCTACGTTTTTGTCTCACATTATTCGCGTGTGCGGCTTGCTTCCATTCCGCAATTGCCCAAACAACGGCACCTCAAACGGACAACGAAACTGCTTCTGAGTTGCTGAAGAAGCTCAACCAACTCGTCGAGCAAAACGGCAAATTGGAAAAGCAAAATCGCGAGCTGATGGAGCAAATCAACTCGTTGCGCACGTTTCTGGCGAAAGAAGGCGGCCTGACAACGGACACCCTTCAGAAAGAAGCAGTGCCTTCCGGGAGTTTGGCTCCCGGTGCTGGGGTCCAGCGTCCAACCGAAGAGTCAACGCACGCCGCCAATCCGTTGGAGTCGGAGCCTGACGAACGGAGCGGCGTGGACGTCTCCGGTGGAGATTCCTCCGCCAGCCAGAAAGAGCTCAATAAGTGGGGGACGTACACGCCGAACTTTGGTTTCAAGGTGGCTAATACCGAGCATGGTGACCTGGGTATCAGCATCTACACCTATGCGCGGTACCTGAACCAGCTTGGACTCAATGCCACCTATACAGATGCGTTCGGCAAGGTCAAGAACGTCCAGCGACGTCAGGATTTCCAGCTAAACAAGGTTCAGATTAAGTTTCTCGGGTGGCTCCTGGACCCGAAATTCCGCTACTTCTTGTACGCCTGGACTTCCAATGCCTCACAGGGCTTGGGCGCGCAGGTCGTGCTTGCCGGGAACCTTAATTATCAGTTCAACGAACACTTTAGCGTGGGCGCTGGCATAAGGTCCCTGCCGGGGACTCGGAGCGTCGAAGGAAATTTTCCATTCTGGCTGGGCGTGGATACTCGCCTGATCGCCGACGAATTCTTTCGTCCGTCGTACACTTCCGGCGTTTGGGCCTGGGGCAAGATCTCCGACCGATTCGACTACATCGCCATGGTCGGCAACAACCTGAGCACGCTTGGAGTGAGCGCTGCGCAACTTAACAACAACTTCAGCACTCTCTCCACGTCGCTGATGTGGACGACCAACAAATTCGGCCTTGGCTTCGGCGATTTTGAACATCATGAGAAGCTGGCCACCCGCCTCGCCGCCCATTTCACCCGTAGCGACGAGGATCGGCAGGAGCAGCCAAACAGCGACCAATTCGAGAATACGCAGATTCGCCTCGAAGACGGAACCGTCATCTTTACGCCCGACCTCTTCGGTCCAGGTATTTCGGTCACTGATCTGACCTACAAGATGGCCGCCTTTGATGTCGGTCTCAAATACCATGGCTATTCACTAGAAGGCGAGTACTTCTTGCGCTGGCTTGACCACTTCAAGGGCCCAGGTACTACCAGACTTGCGCCAATCTACTCTCATGGCTTCCAGTGGCAAGCCTCAGCGATGGTTCTGCCTAAGACTCTGCAAGCTTATCTCGGAGGATCAACGCTGGATGGCAAGTACGGCAACCCTTGGGATTTTCGAGCGGGGGTCAACTTTTTTCCATGGCACAACAAAGTAGTCCGTTGGAACACTGAATTCATTTACCTACAGCAATCTCCGGTAGGCTACACGTCAGTTCCCTTTGCCCTCGGAGGCCTCGGACCAGTTTTCCACACAAATCTAGAGGTCGCCTTTTGAGAAAGGAATGACAACGGCCTCCGTTTTGAGCCGCACGCGACAGGGCTTCTCTTATGCGAAATCGGGCTAGATACCTTACCGTCATGGTCCCACGAGTCGCGCTGGCAACGGCCGTCCTGCTTCTGGCGACTCTCGATCCTCTATGCGCGCAAAACTCACCTTCAACTCAGGACAGATTTGAGGTCAATGATGAGCACTTCCATCTGACCAATTACATCCAGGAGGGCACTAAGCTTCGCAACTTCCTCGCCATCATGGGAGATAAGGTTGGGCGCGTCGCTCTTTTCGGCATTCCGTTGCAGCAACAATGGTCTTATCAGAATTCCGGCGACTTCGCTCCCACGTATTATCTGCAGACCGACGCGCCTCTCTACTACTACTCTTTCACCGACGCATACATTGCGATGGCATTCCGTTCACTCACCGCTGACCAACAGGCTCGGTTTGATCCGATGATCACCGGCTTCAATCCGGCGGACATGTATGCCGCAGACCATATCCGGCGCGTGTTGCTTACATTTCCCGGCGTGTTCACCGGCGTCGGCGAATTCACGATTCATAAGGAGTTTGTTTCCGCAAAGGTTGCGGGTGAAACAGCCTCGCTCCTGAATCCTGCGATCGATAAAATCTTGGACTTCGCCGCAGAAGTCGGACTCATCGTTTTGATTCACAACGACATGGATGTACCTTTTGCCAGAGCCGGCAGCGAACCCGCCTACCTGGCTCAAATGAAGGCCGTGCTGAAGCGTCATCCTAAGACCAAAATAATCTGGGCGCACACGGGGCTCGGCCGGGTAGTTCGTCCCGTCACCCATCACGCTGCAACCCTCGACGCCATTCTGAAAGATCCTGAGTTTAGTCACGTGTATTTCGACATTTCGTGGGATGAAGTCGCGAAATACCTGGTCGCAACGCCGGGAGCCGTAAAGATTTCTGCCGACCTGATCAACCGTTACCCCGATCGTTTCCTGTTCGGCACAGATGAAGTGGCTCCCACAGACCAACAAAAATATCTACGTGTCTATTATCAATACGACCCATTGTGGAAGCTGTTGGACGAAGAAACGAACCACAAGGTGCGCAAAGCAAATTACGAGCGACTATTCGATGATGCGCGACACAGAGTGCGGGAATGGGAGAAAGCGCACGCACAGATGAACTGAGGTGCGGCACTGCATGGCCGAAATGCCGTTGGTACGGACCCGAACACCCAGTCGATAAGGGCAGGCTATGAGAGCAGCTTTATTGGGAGGTCGTTTATTCGCGGCACTCGCCACCGTTCTTCTTGCGGTCGGAGTGGCATCGCCAGCGTTCGCGAAGCGCAAGGATGACGTCATAGTGATGAAAAATGGAGACCGCTTTACTGGTGAGATCAAAGGGCTGCAACAGGGCGAGCTGATTTTCAAGTCAAGCTACATGAAGGATTCAGTGCGACTGGACTGGAGAGATGTAGAACGCGTTGAAAGCAAGGACAATTTTATCGTGGAGCTTAGAAACGGTAAGCGACTGATGGGAATTATTGAAAAGATTCCGACGTCCGAGGCTTCGGCCAAAAGCTTCGAAATTGTATCTGGAAAATCGATCGTCCGAGTTGGCCCATCGGACGTCACCATCATTCAACAACGCGAAGAAAGTTTTTGGAACCAGTTGACAGGATCCATCAATTACGGCTTCAGTTTCACAAGCGCCAGCAGCGCGGTAAGTTCGTCCCTCGGAGCGGATGTGGCCTACCGCACTTCTAAGAACCTCGTTCAACTTGCCTCGACATCCCAGTTTGATTCGCAGTCAGGAAGCAACAACGCCAATCGGTTTACGTTCGACTCTTACTACGGACGGTCACTCACTAACAAATGGATTGCAGCAGGTCTTTTCAGCTTGCTAAGGAGCAATCAGCAGGATCTAAACCTGCGTTCCACTTACGGACCGGCGCTAGTTCGAAGGCTGGTTCAAACTGATACAACAAGGCTCCAGGCCGTACTTGGCCTGGTAGATAATCACGAGGAGTATGCGCCGCAGCCCGGGACTAAACCGATCCACAACAATGCGGAAGCCCTCGTCGGAGTAAGGTTCGTGATGTTCCGCTTCAAAACGCTAAACATCAATTCACAAACGTATCTCTTTCCGGGCCTGAGCGATTCCGGGCGCATTCGCTTAAGCTCGCAGTCTAATCTGAGGATCGAGCTCATTCGAAACTTCTTCTGGAATTTTCAACTCTATGAGAACTACGATAACCGACCACCCGTAGTGGCCCCGAAAAACGATCTGGGAACCACTATGTCACTAGGGTGGACCTTCTAATCGCCGTGCCGCATATCGGGCCACAATTCGTTTAGTTTTTCTGAGCCAATTGCTTTTTCTGCCGCAGGTCCTTTTCTTCCATTGCGTGAGAATTTTGTCCCCACGACATCAGCCTCCGTCCAACAAAGGCCACCTCCTCTGCCGTCTGCGCAACGTCACGGCGATTACATTCATTGCCCAATGAAGTTGAGGGACTTTTGATCTTGTTTCTGACGAAGTGGTTCGGACTAACCTGCATCGACGTGGACAGGAGCCTTGCCAGGAAAAATCTGGCCGCGCTGTTGTTCGTCGCCTAGAGCGACTATTTTCGGGTCCTTTGGTGGGCAGTTAGCGTAATAAATGTCCTGCATCTGCCTTAGTTTGAGCACACCGAAGAGCACGGTAACCGCCATGATCACCACTAGAAGCGCGGCAAACCTTTTTTCCAGGATGTAATTGCCCTCGCGGTATTCAACATAGCTAGCGACAATCAAGCAAAGAATAGCGACGTTGATGATCCAGTTCAGCCTTTTCGGCACGATGAAGTGCATGGTACCGAAACCCGCGAACTGGTACAGCATGAACGGTAGGATCGCTACCGCCGGCAAAAGCTCGGAAACGCCCAATGTGACATCGACTGACTCTAGTCCCCTGGTGTGCAGCAGCGCACTGTGCGCCAGTTCATGAAAATGGTGCCGGCACCGCGGACAGGAAAGGTACCACGCTCAGCAACTCGATTACCAGTGACCCGCTCCATGTGCCGATCTGCGATGAATGGTCCGCGCCTGCTTTCGATGATTGAGTGCCAATGAATAGACCGCCGACAATGGCCGCCGCACTGGACGGCATCAGCAGCTCTACCGTGATGCCGAAGCTCGCGGGTTCGCCAGTCTTGATTAATAGCAAACCCATGAAACCAGGGGTATAGAACGTCACGCGCACAAGCCGCGCCCAAACCCTTGCGTCGCGTTCCGGCGGCAGGATCGGCAGCGGATGTCCGTCGGTTCCGATAATTGGTCTCACTTTCTTTTTGGAGTTAGCTCGCGAGGCTGCTGAGACTTCTGTTGAAGTTGTGATTCCCTCTTGATTGAAGTTGTCACCACACATCGATAGCATCCATTCTCAAAGGTCACCTACTGTCAGAATTCACAGAACATGGTGTCCACCGGAAACCACGTG
>Ga0137359_10001108_pt1 | contig 21236 bp, 26 predicted proteins | sample Mad1_40_16metaG_FD_108281 | JGI IMG/M metagenome (GOLD analysis project Ga0137359, IMG submission 108281) | Vadose zone soil microbial communities from Angelo Coast Range Reserve, California, USA - Mad1_40_16 metaG | ecosystem: Environmental > Terrestrial > Soil > Vadose zone | place: USA... | reverse complement strand
TGTCTCCGGAATCTCCAGATCTGGACGGATCCACAAAAATTTGCAACCGCGCGTTTGGCTTGGATCGTGTGGGGGCGCCCGATCCTGAGCCAAATATGTCTTCCTGTGTACGAGAGGACACTGGGATCGACGTGGAGGCGGCGTGCGCCGACGATCGTGTCCCTGATTTTGTCGCAGAGGTTGTCTCGCCCAGGACTTTGCGTTTGGTCACTTGCGCTGCCACGGATTGGGGTTGTTCCGGCGGGGGCATGGTTTCCAGAGGTGTAGCAAGCATCATACGCTTTTGGAATTCCCGATGTTTCACCTGCAAGCGCTCAACGGGAGATGCCTGACGATTAATGCCAAGAAGATACATTTCGTCGGCGTCCGCACGCCTACGCGACGTTTGGTGTTCAGTGGGTGTTGCTTGACACTATAAAAATATGATGAGTGCTCGTACCTCTTGTTTCGTTCGAGCACAATGGCGAATTCTTCGTAGAGTAGAGCAAAGGACGTTCCAATCTCATTAGCCAAAAGATATCGGTAAATGATGGTCGGGTTCTCCACGTAACTAGCGTACAGCACCCACAGCTTGAGGTATCGCAGGTCTGACCTCCAATAGCCATTTCTGTGATCCTTCAAGATACGCGTGACCTCTTCGAGAAGCTCAAGGAGTCCCGATTCTGCGCTATGTCCTTGCGGGTAGTTTTCGAGTGTCCAGTAAACGAGTTGACAATACGCTTCCAGAGGATTGTCGTCTTCGTCTTCGAGAGCAATTTCGACGTTAATTCGTAGGCGGTTCCGCGTTGCTGCGAGTTTGGATTCGCGTTGTGCGTGGGGTGTGGAAAGGACGGCCGAGAGTGTGGTCGCTCTGCGACCAGAGGCGAGGGGTTGAATGTTTTCCTTAGCGGCTTCTATTAAACCACCATCGACGATGACTGGCTGTTCTTGAAAGACATCAACATCAACAGTTTCTGAGGACATGGTGGCAACAAAGCACGTTCAATTTCTCTGCAACGAGAACGAGCGCGTCCACACGTCACGTGAATATCATGTGACCGCATCGTCACTAAAAAGAAACGAAATAAATATCGTAAAGATGCGAACAACGGGTCATAAAAGAGAGATCAGGCCTTCCGCGTAAATACACAGTGAAATCCAAAGCTGTAAGCAGACAAGGAAAAAAAAGGCGATTCTACCGAATTATACGAAATGAGGTATCAGCACAACCGCCTCAGTATCTAGTGAGATCCGATAGGGATGAGGAAGAAACAAGGGATGTTCCGTAGCAGAATGGTATTTTCCAGGAAAAATAATGTGGTTGGCAAGCTGCACTCCAGAGCTTGATGTTGTCACCGACACAACCCCGATGCAGAATCAGAGCTACTTCCGTAGGGACGCTTGAACGATGATGGCCTTTTCTTTCAACACCGAGGGGTAACTATTCATCAAGTGCGCGAGAGCGCGAAGGTCATCCCCATCCAAAAGTGCAATGGTAAGTTTCGGTGCTTGTTTCAGGCCAAATGTTTTGACGACACGGAATCTGACCGACTAATCAGAAGAATACAAGCGCCAGATATAAAGCAACTCACAGTTTTTCACCCAGCAATTGCTTCTGGGATTGGACAGGCTTATCCGATAACGAATTGATGAATTTATCAGTGGCCTCGACGACCAACGGATCCGCTTTAGGCAGTGGCAAGCCTGTTGCTGATGGCGAGCTTGCAATTTTAAGTATCTCTACCGCAGGCAGCTGTGCGAGTGACGCAACGGTATGCGCCGTACCGGGTGTCGCGGGCGTAGGCGACGCAGCTGCAGACGCGCCACGAGAGGAAAGATCTGGGGTTCGTGGAGTGCTTTCTTGTGAGACTGGAATAGTACGTTTGCTCTGAGGAGTAACAGGCTCTGGGACACGATTAGCGGCAGGCTTATCTGGGTTGTCGTCACTGTCCAGAACTGCCCTTGCGTCAACCAACTTGGCACGCAATACCTCGACGTTGAACAGGCACATGGCGCGCTCACGCTTCGGGAGGCTCATCAGTAAATCTGTCAGTTCAACAGCACAAGAGGGTTCCAAGCGAGTCACTGCAGCTAAAATGCGCTCACGCTCCGACGTGGAAGCTGGCGCAACTGAACCTGAGGGAGATGATGTGCGTGGAGGTGTCGAGAGGGATGCAGCGACAGAAATGGGTGTCGAGGGATGCTCTGGTGCAGAGGCAGTGGCATTTAAGGCGTTTGAATCAAGTAAACGTGAATCCTGGGAGTTTGCAGGCGATGGTGTCTTGGTTGGGGGCGTCACAACAGAGGAAGCAAGTGCGTTGCGAGTACGCTGAATCTGGTCATCGAGCTTCACGGGGTCTTGAATGGCGGAGACGACGTCACAAAGGGATAGTCCAACAAGTGACTCGACAATTGGATCGATTTCTGCAGTGGGTATAGTCTGCATGGACTTGAGGCGCCGGCTGAGCTCGCCTGTCAGGACCTCTTTACGTACCACAGGAGAAAGAGCAGATAGATCGTCGTAACGCATGGGAAGGCTCAGCGTCCCGGAGAGTGCAGCCTGTTATGAGATGTTAGATTTCCTCGGAAACTCGCGGTTTGTACCTACGTTATAATAACTACCAGATCCCCTCCGAGGTCGCTCCAGGCGTTCGCTGTGACTAACCGGAGAACCCAGAATTGCAGATCTGGCGCCTGGGCTCGGCCATCCAGCGTAGCTTTCTCCACCTTCGCTGGCGGTGGGGCTTGTAGCACCGCTCGCGCTACGGGGGTGACCGTTGTGACCGGCGAATCGAGCAGCAAGTTTCTCCTGACGCAACTGCTTTGGCTCATGTAAGCGGACAACGAGCTGCTTAGAACCAAGGAGAACGCCATTCATTTGATGCAACGCGTCGGTGGCTGAATCTCAGCGTTTCAGCAAACGATAATCTGGAGAAAATGTTTCCACCGAACCTTGATCGGGTGTTTGGAACGAGACAAATCCGAAACCCCGGCTTTCACCACTTTCGTTTCGCATCACACGAGCACTTGAGGACAGTGGGTGATGATGAAAAGTCAATAGGGATTCTGACATACCTAACGATTTGACCATACTGTATGGCATTAACACCAGTAGAAGATTGCAGTCGAGAATTGGACTCACCTTTCGAAAGTGGGTGAAAAGTCCATTTGAATCGATCGCAGGATCGAGATTCTTAGGAACTTTGGTCGAGCTATGGTCGGTTGAAATGGGGAAGTGCGCACCTTACAGAACAAGTTGCAAGGATCGATGAGGCCGCTATGACTGTTGGATCCTGGACCATGAAGGGGTGCGAGTTGAACCTGCTGGCCTGGTCCGTGGATGAACGGTAGGGGGGAGCGGGCATGATATGGGCTCGCTCTTGGGGGGGAATACTGATGGGAGAATGAGAAAAAGGTCATCAATTAGGACTTTTGAAACTCACTTGTGTCGGGTAGGGGGCAGGATAAGCTGAACCGGATGGAACGAATGGCGGAGCTCGAGGACTAAATTCTGACAAGACGCCGCTTCCTCTACGGTGTTGCTGATACAATTGGACGGCGATATTCTGCCCTTCGACCTCGGCGCAATGCAAAGACTCTTCCGCGCGGCGTGCATCTTCTTCTCGCCAAAATTCTACCAGGCCCGTGTCCCGAGCAAAACTAGTCTGAGCGCGAACCGAAGCAAGCGCGCCAAATGGACGAAAGAGATCAAAGAGCTGGTGGTCAGTGTATTGCGGGGGAAGATGTTTCACGAGGCGTGGAGACGCGCTTGGAGGTGGAAGAGGTGTGGGCGGCGTGGTTGGGGGATAAGGAGAAAGCACGAGGACAGCAGGCGGCGACAGCTCTGGAATGTGGCGTCCTTGTAGGGTGGCAAGCGCCATTTCGGCTAAAATGCGCGCATTGAAACGTGTATCGGTCAGGAGCAAGACCATAGAAAGGTGTAGTATCTGAGGGCTAGGGATGCACACCTTTGTTTAAGACCTTGAATTCGATGGTGCCCGAAAGCGGTTTCTTCGAGTCATCACGCGCGATTCGAGGGCGGAAAGGTGCGCAGGTGCTGAACGCGATGGCGAGACTCTCATCCGTTACATAATGAGGGAGACCGGAGATGTGAAGGATGGGCTCATGTAAATAAGGGTGAGGTTGGGGTTCAGCGAGGTCGTAAGAGTTGTCAGGCGGAGGGCTGTACTGAGAGGCCATGATCGTGGTTGAGAACAAAGGGAATCAGATCAAGACAGCAAGGCTGAAAATTCTGAAAGACGGAAGGAAGACAACAGTCCGTCGATCAGAGTTGCTCTCTCCCACAATTTATGATTATGTAACTTTATCACGTTGCCCAACTCATCTTTAATCCTTTCAGCACTTCCCGTCTTCTCATAACATCCCCTTCCAATGTCCCTTCCCCCATTGCGAGCCTATATAGATAAGCGAAATCGGCCTGTGTATCGATCGGCAACCTAGTCGAGGCCAACTTTCTTCGCTTGTCCTCGAGCTTTTCTTTAAACTTGCTCGCAAAGTCTTTCGAGATGAGTTCCGCTCGTTCAACAACATCCATTGGTACGCCGGCGAGGTTCGCCACGTGTGTTCCGAAAGACGACGTCGCGATGCCGTCAACTAACTTGTACAAAAATACAAGCTACGCAAGCTTAAGATGAATGACGTGGGTATGAGCAGAGACACATACCTCCCGCTTCTCGTCATCGACCAACGTTTTCATATGCATATTTCGGATATTAGGGTGGTAGGCGTAGTCGTCTGTCAAAGACCCATAGTGGGTAGCAAAAAATGCCAGAGCCAGTGTATGTGTGGCCAACTGATGTAAGACCGCCTGGGAGAAATCTTGTGGGAACGTCATTGGGCAGGATGCTGAAATTGTTTCTTACCCCAGCGATTGCCATTCCATACTGAGAAAATACATTATTATCAATTCAGCGATTCTGAGGAGGGACTCACATATGTTGAAGTACCCCTGCCCAGCTCTGTCAAAAGCGTCATGCGGTTCAGAACTGTACTATAGGAAACCATATTCCGGCTCACCGTCCATAATCACTAGCGATTTGGGTGTTGCGTCTCGCATGATCTTGCAGCTGTAAGGCGTTCTCGTGGGTCGCTCGGGAAAACGAACAAGGCTCTTACCATTCGTCCAGTTCGACCTTGAACGTACTCGAATTGGAGAACATGTTGTCATAAGCACCCATGCGGGTGAGGATAGCATCCATCGGACATAACCTTGAGTGTATCATCAGGCAGTCGCCTCAGCCGATTGTATGATACATACCTGGCAGTTTGAGCAGGAACGTACATGCCCATCTGTGCCATGATCTTGTGATGCCAACGTCAATGGGTTGTTGCCATGTTTCGCAGCAGACAACACTTACAACCCCCGCTGCTGTCATGCGCATAACCTACCCGAAATAAGCACGAATTTTAACCTGGAACTCTTCAGTGCTTACCGTTGACTTGCCCCTGCAACATTCAACCATTAAGTTTTTTAAAAAAACCATGGAAGTCAATATTCTTACCCCATGTTTGGTCCTATGTGAATTGGAAAGTAAGTTGACATGATAGCAGAGACCAATACCGACCTGTCAAGAGCGAAATTCTTCCCACCGTTCCACCCAACCTCACGTTGTTCGGAATAAAGTCACTCTTTGTTTTTAGAGCCATTGCAGGATGGCGCAGATCTTCGAACTCAATCCATGCCTTATCGCCCTCGACAAATTGCGGCCGACAAGCTGGTTCCCCAAGAGCATAGGAGGACTTGGCAAGGCTGAAAAGGCAATCAAGCTCTGCCGTGACTCGAATTGTGCGCAACCAGACGCTGCGATCTCTGTCAAATTCGGCGAACAAGCGAAATTTGAAGTCCTTGATGCTCGCACTACGTCGCTCACGAGCTTCTTTGAGTTGTCGAATCGTGCTACTTAAGGCAGGGACGGTCCAGCGAGAGAAAGCCTAGAATTTTGGGTGTGATGAAAGTAATTGGCAGAGTAACCTTCCACGGACCTTGGTCCCACCACTCTTGATCCAGTCATTCGGAATACGTTGGTGACCAGACCTGACTTGAACAAGATATATATCCTTGGAAATGGTCGGTTTACTTCGATGCTAGCGTGCACGCGTACTTACCTTGTTCCCTTGAGCGCTGTGCCAATATTGTAGGGGACACCTGGGATCGCCGTGCATCAGGGGTGAATGACGTGATGGTAAAAATGGACGATATTGACCCAGTCTGCTTCTCCAGCTTTTTGAGCGATTTGTCGAGCTCGTTCTCAAGCTCACGAATCTCTTCCGCGATTTCGTCATACGCCTCATCCTTACCTTCGACCGGTAACAGGTCATCATTGTCTGAATCAGATGACGCCGTGAGAAGTTGTACGCAATATTTTGAAAAGACGCCTCCATACCCTTTTCTGGTGTCTCGAACCTCGACTCAACGTTCTTGATATGTGAGAGTAGGTCTGGAGCCGATCGTAGAAGCCCAAGTATAGTCTTAGATTCAAAAGTCTCTGAAGCATCTGCTAGCTTTGATAGACCTTTGCTTAACACTGTAAAAGACTGTCGAGGGAACAAGGCATTAGATGAACGATAAATGACGATGGTGAGTATCACCTTCAGAACTTTCAAGAAATCCCTGACTTTGCAGTTTTTCGCGTGGATGCGAGAAACTATACGCTCCAAGTCTGGCAAACCTTTGGCAACCTCCATGAATTCACCCTCAAAGGTGGGATGATTCATCAAATCCTCTACTGCATCAAGTCTAAGGAGAATCCTCAGCTAGAATACTCCATAACAGGCAGGAAGAAATTTACCGAGCATTGATATCAGAGACATCGCGCAGCGGCATGCACAACCAGATGCGGAACAATCGTTTCCCTGAAGCAAAGGTTCATTGCTGCAGGACACGGTAGGTAGAAAAACCGACCGAATGGCGTGACACAACGACTAAGGAGTCGTAATAGGGAGCCTTCCTCAGTTCCTTCGCTATTGAGTAGCACCTCAATATGAGCTAAACTCTGTCCATCGAGGACAAGCCCTTGTCCCCTCTTCATCGGGTCATACACGTTGAAGTTTTTCATGGTTAAAAGGTCCCTGTCGATGTTCAACTGGCGGAGGTACCTACAAATTTCACTCGGTGCGACTGCCTTCAGACCAGTAAACGAGTACGACGCACCACATCATGGAACCAAGGGCTTCAATTGCGTTCGTGTACTCGAGCATGTCGCGAATTGCTGTTGGTATCATACCATAATCATCGTCATCCATGGTATCATCATCAGATGTCGTATACAGAGCCTTCAGTTCCTCTAGTGTCTTGTCGTAATTGAAACCCTCCACATCACGGAGGCTGGTCCAAAGGCAAGTTCCCGGAAGAATAGCCTTTAGTAAGCGTATTGTGGCCACGGACAAACTTCCCTGTGTTGATTGGCACAATTAGACTGGGTAGTGGCCACAGTAGCCTGCCGTACCTTCGTGAATACGATTTCTTTAGGTCGCAACTGCCTGACCAGAGTTTCAAGCTTTGTACGGCACACGTCGTCATCGAAAGCACTCAGATTGAATTCGCTGGTTGCACTATCCAGAACGCAGATTCCGAAGCTCCCATATTCTCCACCTGACTCGTCCTCACGGATTGAGAGACAATGTCCAGCTTGATCATCGGTAAGTAGTCCATCGTCAACCAGAGTGCCATTGGTGTAGACTTTATTCAACTCCCTGCGAACCCTATCAGACAGGGATCACATACAAGAACAAACCACATACCTGCGCACAATCTTCTCTTTCTGTTTGTTGTCACCCATTTTACCTCTGGATTTGTTTGCAGCCAGGCGCATCTCTGCGCCGAGCGCGGTTTCCGATTGGTCGACACGACCCACTTTATAGCCTAGTGCCAACACGGTTATTGTCCTGGGTAAGAACGTATGCTCGAGCGTGAATACCTTTCGCCAAGAACTTCCTGGAAACAGATATCCGTCGCACTTCAGTAAACAAATACAGAACTGAATCAAACTTACGCCGCCCAGAAATTGAAAGACATCTCAGGTACGCCTACCTGAAAACGATTGGCTAAAACGATAGAGGTCAACGGAGGGACGGGTTCACCATAGACATCTTAACGCGTTGTGTGAGCTTGAGATCGAACTCGCGATGCCCAATTCGAGCATCGTCTTCGTACAACTAAATCGGCATGTCAACGACTGGAAAGTCTGCGAAGAAGGTGGTCGTACTTCGAGGAATTTGCTGACATGAGGCATGTCTTGTTCACAATGAGTCATGTGAACGAAGTAGCAATTACTCACCCCTTCTGAAAGAATAATATCTATGCACCCAAGTCAGTCCAAGACACTGAACAAGTAAAGAGTACGCAACCGTATCGAAGTGATATTGCTTGATTTCCCAGAACTAAAAACAAGAATCAATCATATGCCCCGCTTGAACGAGGATATGGAGAACTTGTTTCTCAAAAGGGCTGAAATCATCCCAAGCCCTCATAGGAATATGTAATGTCCGAGGGTCATAGCCAGGTTTCCCAGGTTCGACACCATCTTTCTACAGGAAGGAGGCGCATCACTTCAGGAGTCAAAAGGGGAGTTGAGATGTGTCTTACGTCTCTGATATCTAGCAAGAAGAAAAAAGGATCTTCTTGAGACTTTTTTTCGTCTTTCGTGGTTTGAGCCCTTTGTTCTGCTGCTGTGAGGAAGTTATTGGTGGAGGCATTCGCCGAGCCGCTGGCTGCCTTCTTGAGAGATAGCCTCGCAGCTGTTCCTGTCGACTTCTTGGGCTTTTGAGTTCGTTCATTATCTTCATCGTCGTCAAAGTCACTCATAAGGGACAGGCGAGAAGAGCGTTTGGAAAGACGAGATGAACGTGACGCAGCATCGTCTTCGCTGTCGTCAGGGACTATGAACTCGTCATCGTCACCATCTGATGCCTTCGCCCGATGGGCTTCAATAAATGGTCAGGCGATAATTATTAATGTCAAGGATACCGAACCAACCTTTTTTCTTTGGCGACTTCTTGAACTTACTCAAGGTCTGAGAAAAAGCAGACATAGGACTGTTTTGACCATCACTTTCTATGAAAGTATCGTCTTCCAAATCAGCCACGCGAGCCTTCTTTGCTCGTTCTTAGGGTACGTTGAAATCAGCAATTGGATGGATCTGCGACATTGACGAGCGGCTGCCATTGTCCTTACCAGGTTTCTGAGAGCGCTTATACGCGGACGAACTCTTTTTCTGAGTAACACCACTGTCGCCTCCTTCGTCCGAATCTTCGATGGCCATCTTTCGCTTTGCACGGGTCTGAGACACAAAAATCGCTTACCATGAGAATATATGCACATATATGAGCATTACTCACGGATTTTATATCACGGTTGGGTATGTCTTCGTCAGAAGAGATGTCCACATCAATGGGATCACTGGTTGGTGGTGTGTCATCGATGCTCCTTCTGCCGTCTGACGATCTGGTATACGTGGCACTTCCAACTGCGGGTGAGATGGCTTCAATGTTGGTTGGCAATTTTGTGGAGGGGGTCGCGAGAATTGATTCACGCCCACTAGGACTGGAGAACGTGACTGAAGGATTGATAGAGCCAAGTCGCGGATGCTCCAAGCCCGAACTAGCGCCCTTAGCGGCAACAGGACTAGATAACCATCCCATAAGACTCTTTTGTTTCATCAGGTCCTTCTTCTCCTGAGGTTTTGGTTTTAGAGAAGGCATTATGAAGATGGTCACCACGCGCGTTATGCCAGTGCGCGTATTGACGCGTTGTTGATGTGTGTTTGGATTCAGATTCAGACTTTCTCAGGCTGTGCCTGCTGCCAAGTCTGTCACGGTTCCCCACTCTTAAATATGAATGTCACTCTCGCTCGCCCCGCATATATCGCAACGCGAGTCTGTTCAATGACGCTGCTACTGCCTATGGTGAGTCTCCATCTTCACTGTCAAATTCTGACTCTCATCTTGATATCTCATCTAGACTGGGTCCTGAATCAGAGCAATATCTCCAATACCAACTCAAGTGGTAGGGAATTTGCTTATAGTTACACAGGACACTTGCGGAACGCAAATTTCGTCCACGTGTTACGTGTAATACGGGAAAATTACCGCAACAAGTGCGCAAAAACTCGTTTTACCTCTATGTGTTCCACTCAACCATTCTATCCAGTGAAGACAGGTCGTTGGAATGGTGTTGTCACCGCTTTCATCACCATGATCGACGTCAAAGACGAGATCGACTGGGAATTCCCTAGAGCCAATACGATCGCAGGTCAGACTACTGGCAGGGTAACACCCGTACGTTCCCAGTCCATTCCCAGTACCCTGTGCTCATCTCAGAGTTGACCAGCTGCGAAGGCGCAAGGTGTGGCAGAAATGGCATCTCAGATCCTTATTAAATTGCCATTCCTTCTCCGTGAGACATTCATGCTTCGAACGCCAGAACTGAGCGCTAATTTTTAATAGATCGATTGGCAGCCTGACAACCTGACTTCTTGGCGATAAGGTCGTCCAGACTATCAACAAAGTTGACACCATTGATGCGGATGGTGTCGTCCATTACCCGACAACACCATCGTCTATTCAAATAAGGTATCTTCAAGCGTATTATTATCTAAATGATGTCTCAATATGGATAGCCAGCTGGCATCGCCACGCCTTCGCAGGGTATAGTTGATTGAGCTGGAGGCGTGATCAATTAGCAAGATCCTGACTACCAGTCTGCAGGTGAAGTCGTGGATAGCTTCGTGATTGCTTCCATTCTCAAATGCACCTAGGGTACTTTTATGCGTTACTTAAGTCTGCTGACGCGCGGACCCGAGCCCCCCAATCCCACCGACACGTTGGTGCTGAGGAAAGTCTAGGTCAACACTTTAGATGTTTTTCTCTCTTTTTCGAGCTGAACTTCTGAAAGGTGCGCACATGTCACAATTCCTGTTCTACGCTGTGAATTAGCTTTACATCACTGGATATAGCATGTAAACAGCCTTACAGTAATGTTATTATTGTATCTCCAGCTAGAGTGATTGTTCAATCGCAGTATGCATAATCTACATGACCATTCACCAGCATCCAAAAGGGTATTGTTACCCTGAATCTTCTGTGGTTGGCTCCCAAAACTCCACTATTAAATCTGCGGTCTCGCTTTCAATCGCACGCAGTGCCCTCCCTCTTGACCAAACCCCAATGTCATCGTCGCCCCCTTCCACACCATCGGGCACCGGAAGCAGTTCCGTATATCCCATTATTTGTTGTACGGTGCGGACCCGACGGTATGTCGCTAGTACGAGCTTTGCTGACCTTATTGTCGTCGAGTTAGCCACCAACCACTTGCGCGACATGGCCCCGCCCTCTCCAAGTCCAGGTGCGGGAGACCGCTGAAACATGTCAAAGTTGTCTACAGGCCCCAGATGCACGATCCTTGGCTCTGCAACCCCAGAACCACCAGGACTGGTTGGACTCCTCGCATAACCTGGCTTGCGATCCGGCTTGGGCGGGGTTAGCAAGACGTCCTCATGATTTGGTCTAACAGGGGCAAGGAAGGGTGAGACATCGGGGGATGGCGTTCTTGACCTGTACCCCGATTTCCCACGCGTCTTTGAGTACGTGGATGCATAGGAAAAACGCCAGTCCCGAACTGGCAGAGCTTGCTGAGCCTTAAGCTCTTCATTGAGGGTTGTAGTTGTCTCCTGTAAGAATAGTCGCATCTGTAGTCTGAGTGGGGACCTATGACGGCAAACAAATTCCAACATGGACCATAGTAAATAATCGATAAGAGATGGTTGTGGAAAGGATAAAGGCAGGGGAGACGGTGTGCGAGACGGGTTGACGTGAGGTAATAAAGACTTAAACACGTCTAAACCCTCCGATGTTCGGAGCTTCAGGCTCGCGAAAGGCTCCGTGGGAGATGGTGGTATGGAAGCTCCCTGGTTACGGAGAGCGAATCTTGCACTTCCAGCAGAGAGTACGTTCCTAAGGAGTGATCCTATCTGTACCCAAATTCCCGGAGAATATTTGGATATGTCATCTTCCGCCCTCGACACAATTACTTTGATAGTCTGAAGCGCAAACGACACGGTTGCGGCAGATGAGTGTTTCACGGAACCCTTCTTCTGTCCTTGTGAACGATTGCGCTCGACTGGTTGAGAAGACTTTTCTGCCCTGTCGCCGACTGGTCCTTGTCGTTGACAGACTTGTATAGCTAAGTGGAGGAGGCAGATCGATGCTCGTATAGTCGCTGTCCGACGCCAGGACTCCACCATCCAACGGGAGTCACCCGCAACCTCTGCAGCCGAGGGTAGGTTCAAGGCCATTGGGTAGAGTATGCCAGCAACGAATTCGAATGTCAAAGGGCGCTGCTCAATCAGGCTCACGACGTCAACCCCCTCTAGAAGAGTTGCCCGACATAAAAGCCTGACCAGTACATTTTGAAACGGGGTAAAAGGCGTAAGTCCTTCCAACGCTAACCGCTCGTATGCCTCCAAACCAGCTGTGCAGAAGTGGGTGACGACTACAAGCGAGAAAATAGGCTGGTTGGCGTATGTGGGGTCTTCCACCAGATGAACGACAACTTCTAGTACTGCAGAAAAGTCCGCATCTGCCGCATGTGCTTTGAAAATAGCAGCTAGTTCGGTCAAGAAGATGAGGACCTGCTTTAGTTGGAGGTTGGGTGAATTCCGCACGAGGACATCACGAGCGAACGAGCCCAAGAAAGATGCCAGCCGCTCGCCCACAGGATAGGATCCCTTGAGCATCATCCTTACAAGGCCAAAAATGCGCCCGAACGCCACCGGTCCAAAGTGCCCCCCGCATCGTGAAAATTCCGCAACAAGAGAGAGGAAGTCAAGTCTCATCTCCGCGAAGTCACTCGGACCTTTTGCTGCCTCGAAAAGATCGATGCTGGCGGCAGCAGCTTGAGAGAATAAATTACTTGTCTCATCGCTACTGATTTGTGAGTTTTCAGTATTCTTGGACTTTTCGGTGCTACGGGAGATAAAGATGGTGCTCAAGGCGTCGATGCCTTCCCGAAGCACATTCCGAGCAGCGGGGGACGAATGGTAGAAACATTCTGCCATAAGTCGTAGCAGCCGGAGGAACTGCTCTGCACGCCGGATATTGGGGTTATGACCAATCACGGTCAGAAGAAGTCTAAGGAAATTGTCTAATGCAAGATGACCGCCTTCGTATTGATCCGGAACTATGACGCCGGCGTTCTCTCCTTGTGATCCACTGCCTCTTCGCAATAAAGTGAGGAACGCCTGGGGCCTTTCCTCCGCCGTACGGACTATCAGAGCTTCCTGTTCCTGCATCTTGTTGGTCCCATGAATTCCAGCAGCGTCGGCAGCATGAACGGGAGAGTGGTCTTTGAGTGTGGAGAGAAGTAAGAATATTTGCTTAGCTACCCAAGGGCCGTCTACTTCGGGAAGCATGACTAGGTGCGAAAGCACGTTAAGGGCTTGGAAGACGAAAGCCTCTTGATGGACTGCATAGAAACGATTGACACAGTATTCTATCGCTAGCCTGACGCCGTCATTGGATTCTGATTCACAATAGACCTTGAAGAGGACAGATATAAAGATGGTGTATCCGCCACCTGAAGTAAACAGCCGATGAAAGCGTGTGCTTGCAGTCATGAAAGCTGGAGATAGAATGAACTAAGTGTGAATGAATGCGGTTATCGCCTCACCAATAAGGACGTGTGCGACAATTCCGATGTCGTCCCCATGAACGAGTAATATCTCATTTAGACCATCAATAAGAACAGCCAGTTCGCTTCTGTCATTGAGGTGGCGAGGAAGGGAGCGAAAGATTTCAGTAACTAAAAGGATATGACTCCTTGAGAACAAAAGGGAGAGAGCCGAAGTATTGGCGTCTAGAGTAGTCTTGAAATATGAGGTTCGCTCCTTTTTGGGTAAAAATAAAAGCGGCTCCGAGGACCGTTGGTCAGCGGAAACCGTTGTTGGTAGAACCAGGGGAGACATGTTTTTCCTGACTGCCTGCACTTCTTGACGATTGCGCTTAAGCAAGTTCACAAACAACAGGTTTTGGGCCACTCGGACAAGTACTACTCTCCCCAGTCGGTGCAATGTAGCCTCGTCAGAACTGCTTGTGATTTCACTTAAAGATCGAGGAAACATGGGACCTGCAGGAGTAGAGGAAGAAAACCAAAGCGAACCAGACGGGATCAAGAATACATCAACTTTCGCGCGCCGAAGTTCTCGCAGAGACATGTTACTGACTTGGGGAACAAGCTTCGAGAGGAGAGGAGCGGTATAGGCGAATCCCAAGAGTGTGTCCCCTCCTTCGCCTTCAAGTTGCCTAGCAGAGAGCTTGAGAAAACCCGCCAAATGATTGAATAGATGATGCGCCATGGCAGGGGGCAGCGTACTATGGGGATATATGTAGCTCCTGAGAATTGAAAACCCGAATTGGAATGAAGGTTCTCCTGTCGACAGAGCGTCGAAAGCAGATCTAGTGATCAAAGTTGGGTCATGTCGCATCAAATCTATGACAGCAACCCGAGAGGCATTGGCGACGCTGTAGTCAGTATCATACGCAAGGGCTGCTAGGTCGGGTAGGATTGATGCCAAGGTTGGCACAAATACGGACCGACGTTTGACACTGTTGGACGATGAAGATGACGGAGGTTCTGCCGAAGGTAGCGAAGGGTTTTCATGAATGTCAGGGTATGAAGGCCTTGATGTGACTGATGTGGGTAGACCAGCCTCTAACTTTTCTAGCTGCTGCATGGAAAATAGTGAGAAAGGTGTCATGATCCACTCTCGTTTTTGGTCCCTTGTGTTTTCATCTTGGGTCCAGCCTATATCCGCGAGCCTTCTTCGGAGTTCAAGTGGAAGAACCTGCCCATTGGCGACATTCCCTCTTTCCAAGTCCTCCATGAACACGAAGGAGTTGGAGCCAATATCTGTGGGCATAAATGAGATGGAGATCGGAGCATATTTAAACGGCCTTCGATGATTCTTGTCGACAATGTACTCCTGCGACAGCATTTGAAAACGCCATCCGGCGATCAAGCTCAAGCGCCGCGCCGCGAGAAGACGGATGGGAGCCTCCGAACTGTCAAAGCTGAATGTAAAAGGTCTCGTCGTAACAAGGCACCATCCCTAAGGCAAACCTTCTAATATCTGCCTTTATAAGGTTTAAAACAGCGGCCGGAGCTTTCTCTGCGCACTGCATAAACAAAAACGCCGCCTGCGTGGAGAGGTGGACCCGGAATCAATACCAGTAGGATGTGCGCCAATCAAATGAAGACCCACTGGAGATTGAATCTCAGACGTCACTTGAGTGAGGCAACTCTGCCAAAGGAATGGACAAAGACTCTCATGGTCCTCTTTGGATAAAAGGACAGAGACCGCAACCAGGAGACGAAGTGAATTGCTTAACAGGCCCTTAAAGAAGTTTTGCAGGTGATGGCCCCGGGCGAAGAAGGTTAGGAAGGGAGAGGAAGTAACCACAGGTGGATGAGTTGGCAATAGTCCACCATCTATGGGGGCCGAAGGCGACAAGAGAACAAAGCTTTCGTGCTTCACAGAGTCAGTGCGAAGTCGTGAATAGGGGAGAACACTACCTTTCGCAGGTTCGGTGACCACCGTTGAAACGAACTGTAGATTTCGGCGAGCGAATTATGAATCGTAATGATGTCGTTCTGCGCGACTTGTGTGTCTTCCTCAGAGCTGAGGATCCAGGACATGACACGAGACAACCACTGCGCCCTGAACAAACATTAGCTAATGAAGTTTATGACGGTATATAATCTTACGGCTTCAAAGAACCTACGAGTAGTCGGATCTCGAAAAATAGTATGACCAACAATATTCTCTGGGCCACCGGGACTAAGAGCGCGCGCTCCTTAGGACGCAGTTAGTCAACGTGATCACACATGTCAAGGCGTTGCACAACCTTCCCATCAAGAAATGCACTGAGGCGATGTTCCAGTGCAAAGAAGAATCGAGCCTGAGAAAGAAATGCCGTGCTGGAGAGCTGATCATGTCGCTCAGCCGTGGGTTAAATGGGACTGGACAACGCTCACTGTCTGGGCGTCTTTGCTAAGTCTTTCAGATTGGACGTGTGCGATCAACTCGATTAAAATCGCTAGCTGGCCGAGATGGACTTGACCCCACTGAAGCCCCATATCGCCTCTAAAGCCTGTATCTGTGCTACTTGAGTCACTCATGACGGCTACCAACAACATTTCGGCGTCCCGAATCCAGAATGACGGAAGGTACCGCGCAAGCATCCCAACGGTCCGCAAATTGTCTAAGACTGAAGAGGTCTTGGTTCCCGCTGCGCAAGCGAAGAGAGGTTTATAGAAGAGCTTTGGAAGCCTTTGGGAGACAATCTCCAGAACCTCTGTGAATTCTGGGAATGGAAGTGGAGGTGGGTCAAGGACGAGTTTCTGAGATGAATTCTTAACTCTAGATCACACTAGCATTGAACGTGACGAACCTCGTTCAAAGCAGGAAGAAACTTGGTTGCGGTTGGAAGGCGTAATTCATTGGGTAATTGTTCCATTATGGCCATCAATAGTGCGACCACTGCTTGCCAATCGTCATCTTTCACCTATGGGAACCCGATCAGGGGGTATTGCGAGAACTCACACAACAATGCATACTATAGTTTGGATAGCCGCTTCAAAAGCCTCTCTCCATTGATTGCGACCATGATATAACCTTTCAATGAGGGATGCGGTGCCATCGCTGACCTCCTTACCAGACAGGCGCAAGACATTAAGAACAAGCCTGGCAGAAACGACTTTGCAATCGAATGCCTCATCTTCGTCAAGAGTGTGCACCGTTGGAATCAATGACTCAGTAAGTATTCGAAACACCAAGTCATGATCTTCAGTGGACCGTTGCGCCCTATCACATGAGGAAAGAAAACTCAAAAGAGCATGGGAACAGCGGGCGACACAGAGCGCCTTAATTCGCTGCAGGTCCGGTGAATGGTGAATTGGTGCAGTGTCACCGAATCCACTTTCCTTAAAAAAGGTCACTTCACAATGCTGGGAAAATTCAACCCTTACTTACCTTCATCTCCATGAAATTGTGTAGGACAAACCGATACTCGCTCTGCGTTGTGCTCTCTAGGTAGGCCGCCAAAGCCATGAAGACCGCGAAACCAAGGGTTGCTTGGACGTCGGCTTCGGAAACAAGTTGCACTTCATTTTGCTGGACCAACATGGAACCACCGAGCCCTTCTTTGTGTACAACCTTTCTCACGCCATCGATGAGTTCGTGTACGTATAATGCCCCTTCCAAATCACCTTCAGCAAGGAGAAATCCTTGCAGAGAAAACAACGCCTGAAATAGTGTCTGTAGATTGACAAACGAGCTGGTGACAAATAGGCCAGCAGACGAATAGAAAGAGGTGGATAACGCGACGAGAGCTCTCGCCCGAACGTCCGCCTTATCTTGGATCATTCGTATGATTTTGCAGCACCAAAGGCAACGTTCGAGAAATGCCTGTGAAGCGGACAAACAATTAGAAAGGCACTGGAGGTGTTTATCAATGTGTTACCGTTTCAGAGGCCGCTCGCCAGGTCTTCATTATTGTCTCAAAGGCCTCCAATGCCTTGAGTTGCTCATTGACGACCTTCTCTCCTCTGACGCTCATGAAAGGCGGCAGTAAGGCCGAAAGGACCTCGCTTTCATGTGGTAAAACAGTCGCAGAGTGCTGTTGAACAGGGATGATAGATGCATAATTTGCGAGGACGGCGTATAAGGAAGTGGGGGCTGCTGATTGTGAAGATATAGATATAGTCGTGGACTGGAGGGAAGGTGGTCTCCACCCGGCCTTTGCGCGACCGGGCGGTAGATAGTCCGAGGTTGGGGTGCTCAACCCCAGATTTGCATTCGAACTCATGAAACTCATGTTCAACGACGTTGCCACGCTTGCAAGCGTTCCCTCGCGTTCCCTTCTCTGTGTCTTGGGTTCAGAGCGTGCTGCTCTTGATGCCCTGAGAATGTCATCCGCAAACCTCTTGATTTGCCCCGCCGCCGCTTCCTCAGCTTGATCAACGGTCTGCTTGAATCCAAGCTTAGGCATTCGAAATTGTTTGGGCGTGGAAGGGTGTGAGGGTGCAAGGAACGCAGGAGGAGAGGTAGACGATGATGGGATGTCTGAAGCGCGACTGGACGAAAGGAAATGCTGGCGGAGAATATCCCATCGGCGTCCAGAAGAATTATTGGTAGTGAGGTCGGAAGCAGAAGATACATTGGAAAGCAACGACGACTTCTTCACGGGGCGTGGACGAGGAAATGTACCCCTCGACGTTGATGAACCAAGACCCAGTGAGAACGGCCTTTGGTCGTCAGATAGACTTGGGCTGGAGACGGGTGACTCTGTCAACGCCGTTCCCGCGAAAAAGATATTCCTTGAGTCATTCGGCGGGGCACTATTAGGTTCACTGCTTGATGCAGACCCCTGAGCCTCATTTGACTCAGGAATTGTGCTTTGACCGATGGAAGGTCGGGGTAGAGGCCGGAAACGCTGGGGTCGTTTTCTGAACCCACTGTCAGAGTCGTCAGACGACATAACATTCGGGCCGGGCCGGAACTTCCAAACTGAGTTGAACTTAGTCGCGGCGTTTCTATAGTAACATCACATTACAGCGAGTGAAACTAATACATCACAGGAAGGGAAGAGGAAAATGAACAATAATACGACGCCGTAATTATGAAGGAACGATAACACTTGACAAACGATTGCCTGATTCCTGATCAACTTTGCGACGATACGACTTTGAGATGATTGATAGAATTGAGCAACCAGACATAAACAGGAAGCCAAGGTTTAGGTTTTCTGTCGTATTTTGGGTGGAACGTAAGATAAAACCGGGGGAAAGGTATCGCAGATGAATCAGAATGATAAGGCTGTCTCGAGACTAGCAAAAGCTGGTACGATTGGCCACTGCTACGCATAAAAATTCGAGCGCCCAAGTGATACGGTCCACGACGGAGCAGAGTTGGACCGCGATGGAGGGCCGGAGGAAGGAAGTGAACTGTACCTAGATTCCGGAGGAAGCGAGAAATGATCGAGAGGGGTAGCTAATCTGCCCGACGTAGGCTTAGAAAAGTAGTCCGGCAAAGTTCCAGAGACGAAACAAGTAGGGGGAGCAGAGGCGGCCAAGGGGGTTTCAAAGACGAAAGGAGACGCGCAGGGGTTCAACGATGACCTAGAAACTCGATCGCAGCCGTATTTCCAACTAGCCTCGGTGCTGCAGACGAACGGTAAGACATACTCCACTATGAGAGGAGTATCCCCATAGCGCTGACCCTCCAAAACCGTCTTGGCTTCTCTTGCTCCGGCAATTGATGAATAGGTGACAATCACGGAGATGGTATCAGTGTGAGACCGGGTAGCCGGAGATACGCCTTGTCTTCGTATTTCTTTAACGTCACCAAAGGGGCAGAACAAAGGCTTCAGGTCGGAATCTTGAGCAAATAAAAGTGCGGGAAGATTCCGAACGAGGATGCTTGCACGACGAGACCGAGTACTCGAGAGTGGACTGACTTTAGGGTGGTCGCCCAAATTACCAGAGGTCTGAAACGCAGGTGTAGTACTAAGATCGGCACCAGGAGAAGTACTAGAGTCCACTGGGCCTTCTAGTGGAACAGTCCTATCTCCTCCATCAAGGAAGCCTGGGCGTCAATTCCATCAGGAAACCGATAGGCTCCTTGCAAGTAAAGCGCACCTTGAGAACGCTGGACAACAGCCCAGGATACATCGACGATAGACCCTCTGCGGAGCACATGGCTACGTAAAGAGTGAACTCGTGGGGTCATCGTGGTGACTTACCTAATGTTCGTTTGAGATATATTGTCCATAGCAACTTTCGCTTCGGCATGCGTTGACATCACAACAAACCCACGACGGCGAGATGCATTATCAACGGTAGCGAGAATGACGCAGTGATTCACAGTTCCGAAACGAGAGAAAATAGAAGACAGCTCTGTCCTGCCACGCTGATTAGCATCCGAGAATGCAAGCAAATGACACACACTTGGACAAATCGAATGGCAGTCCAAGTACGTAGAGATTACGACGAACATCCGGATATTTAACTTGTGTAATAGTGCGAGGTGGTCCGACGTCATGTTGCATCTGCGTGAAGGTATCACAAGAGGTGTAAAGCACACAAGATCGAGATAACAGAAGCAGAGGAGGAGGAAAAGTGTATAGACGATGTGGGCGGGATATGGACGTTGGATGGTGTTCAAGCTCAACCAACCAACTCTTGGTTTGGTTGACTTGTCGCGACCTGGACTCGTGACCGCCACAGGAGATCACGGGGACTCATGGCTTTGAACCCACTGGGTCGATCTGCCGCAGATTTGATCTCGATTTACAAATTCTTTTCATCTTCTTGTGAGCCTCTGGATAGGCTTTTAGAGGATGGCCTACCTAGTGGTCACATTCTGGAGCTTTCGGGCCCACCGGGGACACCGAAAGAGTCTTTGGTGGTCAAGTTTGTGTCCAACGCCGCGTCTTCAAATGACCAAGTGCTTTTCATTGGTAGGATACAATATAATGGCGAGCCCATACTCTGATCACGTTCTAGACATGCAAAATATGACAAGTCCTGCTTCACTCCACACTGATTTTCGTAGGCAAGAGCCCTATATTTTTCGTCCCTCACTCAATCTGTCTTTCTAGGTTTGAGAAATCTCCCCGATACCAGTCTTGACCTTGTACACTACTTAAACATCTTTACACTGCCAAATCTCCTGGCTTTCCTGCACAACCTTCCCTCGTTCCTAGAAACACGTCGATCAGTAAATAGGTTGCGACAACCTGTTGGTTCTCACTGACAGAAGTCCCTCAGATCCGCCTCGTCGTGTTCAACTCGATCTGGTTCCCTTTCCAGACTTCTCCGGCTTTGACCCAGTCCATGCGGGCAACGTTGCTCACGCGCGTAAAGCAAGTCCTGGCGAGGCTTTGCTCCTCACTTGATATATTAGTATTTGCGCGTCTTGACTTCTGCTTTTCTGCCGATAAGACTTGAAATATAGGTCGTGATCACGAATCAACTAGCTACCAAGCTTCTCGCTCCTGATGGCTCTCCAGCGAGCTTTGACACAGGTTCGAGAGCCGTTCTTGTCCCTCAACTCGGCAAGTCGATTCATCCAATATCCGCCAACGTGGGTGATTGATGGGTTGACCTACTCGTCCAGGCGGCGCCTATCTGCCACCTACCCGGACATATCGCGTGTTAATTGTCCCGGAGACGAGGACAGCAG